>Ga0208478_1000353_pt1 | contig 16594 bp, 15 predicted proteins | sample NGESurdeep072012_5_FD_184462 | JGI IMG/M metagenome (GOLD analysis project Ga0208478, IMG submission 184462) | Arctic peat soil microbial communities from Barrow, Alaska - NGEE Surface sample 415-2 deep-072012 (SPAdes) | ecosystem: Environmental > Terrestrial > Soil > Wetlands > Peat ...
CGTCAGCCGGCTGCCACCACAACGCATCCGAATGCCGGAGCACCGCGGTCTCCAGTGCCTGCACCGTCGGGCTGGGGTCGACTCCCAGTTCCTCGGCGAGCATCGACCGGATCCTCCGGACCGCGTCGAGCGCGTCGCCCTGCCGTCCCGATCGCACCAGCTCCAGCGCCAGCAACGCCCACATCGATTCGCGCAGCGGATTCGACCGCACCCACAGCGAGAGTTCCTCCGCGACGGCCGATTCCTCACCCAGCGCGATTCTCAGCAAGGCCAGATCCTCGACAGCGACGAGCCGCAGACCGGTCAACCTGGACCGTTCCGCCAGCACCGCATGGTGATCCCCCAGCTCGGCAAACGGTTCCCCTCGCCAGCTGCCCAGCACCCGCTGTAGCGCATCACGCAGGCTTCGAATCGTGCCGACGTCCATGTCGCCCGGCGGGCGCGGCACGCCGGGGCCGGGCCGGCTCAGCCTGCGGTGCACCGCTTGGATCGTCGCCGCGAACTCCCCGACGTCCAGCGCATCGTCGGGGAGTTTCAGCGAATACCCGAGCGTGGACGTGACGACGATGGTCGCCGGCGTGCGCGCGGCCCGGCCCGGCTCCAGCGCCCGGCGCAGGCCCGCGACGTAGGTTTGCAGGGAAGCGGCAACCGCGGCGGGCGGGTCGTCCGCCCACAGCAGCTCGATCAACCGGCCGGGCGGAACCGGCCTGCCGGCATCGAGCGCGAGCGCCGTGAGCAGTGCTCGTTGTTTGGGCGCGCCGAGGTCGATCACGACACTGCCGCGGCGGGCCACGACGGGCCCGAGCACCGCCACCTGCATGCGGACACGGCAATCACGGCCCGTGGCGACCGCCACAACGGATTCGTTGCGGCTGTGGAATCCGGAGCTGACGACCCTTGTCACCCGCGAATCGTCGCCGGAACTGCGCTCGGTGACCGTTCTGACGCCGCAATCTCCTTCAGACGGGCAGCAACCGCGGTGCGGCGTAACCACGTGCGACGGAGAACACTCGTACACTGGGAGTTGCTGGATCGATCCAGGTTTCTCGAATCGCGCCAGCCCATCGCCTCGGCGTTCGCCCAGGCATTCCGGGGCCGATCTGCGTCACCGGACGCCCCGCTCCCCCATCGAGGCGGTCATCCGCCATGGACTCACCAAAGAAGGACTTCCCATCAGCACCAACGAATCTCTCGACGCGGCCGTGGCCACCCACGGCGGTGTCGGCCCGGTCTTCCGTCACGACACCAACCCCACCGCAACCAGCGATCGGCTCCGCGAGCTCTGGCAGGCGGGCGCCCACGACATCACCCTCACCTTCAGCGACGACACCCCGGTGCCGCCGCCTCCTGGTCACAGCGACCGCTGAACCAGGTCGACCACCACGAAGCCGGCCACGATCATGAACCAACAGGCCAATAACCTCCAGTTCGACGCCATCGTCGCCGGGCTCGAGCCGCTCCGCGCCCGACTCCCGGATCGGACGGCCACGCGGGAGCCGGACATCCAACGCATCGCGAGCGCGGTGTTCTGCAGCATCGAGATGGATCCGTCGATTGTCGCCTTCGCGGTGCGCCGGGCCGCGGTGCACTGGGGCGAACCCGAGGACGAGATTGACGTCGCGGTCAGCGCCGCTCTGCTGGCCAGCGCGGCCCGCGTGATGCACGAACTCCGTCCGTCGGACGCACGGTAGTCGCACTCCGCCCGTCGACGACAAGTCGACGGCCGAAGTCGACGGCAAGTCGTCGGCCGAAGTCGACGGCCAGGGCGGATCGCCCCGCAGCCGGGATGCCGTCAGTGACCCATTTCCCCCGCCGTGGCCTGGATCCGCGCAAGGCGCTGCGGATTCGGCCAGCGAACCTTCGTCGCCCAGCCCACCTTCTCCAACGCCCAGATGATGCGCGCCGAGATGTCGATCTGCCCGCGCAGCACCCCGTGCCGAGCACAAGTCGGGTCCGCGTGGTGCAGGTTGTGCCAGGATTCGCCGAAGCTCAGGATCGCCAGCGGCCAGAAGTTGGCCGACCGGTCGCGGGCCGAGAACGGCCGCTCGCCGATCATGTGGCAGATCGAGTTCACCGACCAGGTGACGTGGTGCAGCAGCGCCACCCGCACCAGCGAGGCCCAGAAGAACGCCGTCAGCGCACCCCACCACGACCAGGTGACCAGCCCGCCGATGACGGCCGGCGCGCCCAGGGTGATCGCCGTGCAGGCGATGAAATGCTTGTTCACCCGGGCCACGTCGCGGTCGGCGAGCAAGTCCGGCGCGAACCGCTGCTGGTTGGTCATGTCCCGCTCGAACAGCCACCCCATGTGCGCGTGCCAGAAGCCCTTCGCGACGGCCGTCATCGAGGTGCCGTACAACCACGGGGAGTGCGGGTCGCCCTCGCGGTCGGAGAAGGCGTGGTGACGCCGGTGGTCGGCCACCCAGATGATCACCGGGCCCTGCATCGCCATCTGGCCGAGCGCGGCGAGTGCGACCCGAAGTCCGCGGACGGCAGTGAATGCACCGTGGGTGAAATAGCGGTGAAAGCCAACGGTGATGGCCACCCCGGTGACCACATAGAAGGCAACGCCGATGATCAGGTCGGTCCACGTCAGGCCCCATCCCCAGGCCAGCGGAACGGCGGCGATCAGGGCCAGCAGCGGGACGACCGAAAAGAAGTAGACGGTGAACTGCGAGACGGAATCGCGCTGGCCGGTGGTCAGTGGCTTGGGACCCGCGACCGGCGCAACGGGCGCGGCCGAGGGTGGAGGTGAGGGTGGCGCGAGCGGGCGTGCCGGAGCGGAGCGGGCACTTGCGGTTGACATCAGTGGATTCCAGACGCTGAGCAGAGTTGCAGAGATGTCTGGGCGGCGAGCGGTGCTCGCGGAAACGCGGCCCGGTGGGGCGGCGGCACCGGCCCCAGGCCGGCTGTCGGTGTCAGCACTGTCCAGTGCATCGGAGCTTGACCACCCTGTCAACTCTGCCCACAACTCTGCCCACAGACCTGCCCGACTCGCCTGACGTCGAACCGAGGTACGCGGCTCACCGTCGACACCCTGCCGTACCTTCTGCGGCATGGCCACATTGGTGTCGTTCCACGCGCATCCCGACGACGAGTGCATCACCTGCGCGGGGGTGATGCGCAAGGCCGCAGACGAGGGTCACCGGGTCGTGTTGGTCATGGCCACCCGCGGCGAGCACGGCGAGGTGGAGCCGGGATTCCTGGAGGACGGCGAGCAGCTCTCCAGTCGTCGGGTGACCGAGACCCTTCAATCCGCCGGCATTCTCGGTGTTCATCGCACCGAATTCCTCGGATACGTCGACTCGGGCATGATGGGCACTCCGACGAACGACGCCCCCGGGTCGTTCTGGCAGGCGCCGATCGACGAGGCCGCCGAGCGGCTCGCGGAGATCCTGCTCGACGAGCATGCCGATGTGCTCACCGTCTACGACGACAACGGCGGATACGGCCACCCCGACCACATCCAGGTACACCGCGTCGGACTGCGGGCCGCCGAGCTGGCCGGCACGCCCAGGGTGTACCAGCAGACCACGAACCGCGATCACCTCAAGCGCGGCATGGCGACGTTTCGGGAACAGGCCCGCGCTGCCGGAGCCGAGGACACCGCAGGGCCGGACGCCGATTTCGTCGAGACGCTCGGCAAACCGGAAGCGGAGATCACCGCAGCCGTCGATGTCTCGGCGTACATCGGGTATAAGCGCCGGGCCATGCGCGCGCACGCCAGTCAGATCAGCGAGCAATCCTTCTGGCTGACCATGCCCGACGATGCGTTCGGGTACTCGTTCGGCACCGAGTGGTACATCCGCGACGGGCAGGGGCCGGGCATCACCGAGGCGGACCTGATGGCCGGGCTGTGAGCACTGCTCAGATCGACGGCTGAGATCGACCGCGCGATCAGCGGCCCGGTCAGCTCGCCAGGGCGCGCACCGGTTCGGTATCGCCGAGCTTGCGCAAGGTCCGGGCACGGGTCGGCCCGATGCTGCCGGTAGGTATGCCCAGTCGCCGGCTGATCTGCCGGTAGGGGATGTCGGGGTCGGCGACGGTCAACAGCAACAGCTGCCGATGCCGGGTGGGTAGTTCGGACAGTCCGTCGCGGACCGCCTGCCGCCGCTCCGCGTCGAGCAGGTCGGCGGCAACGTCCCTGCTGTCGATCCCGTCGAGTCGGCGGTCGTCCTGCGGGTCGACCGGTTGGACACGCCGCACGCCGGATAGCACCCGCGTCGCCTCCCGCCGGGTGGTGGTGACGATCCAGCCGGGAAGCGCCCGCGGTTCCCGGAGATCGGCGAGATGCTCGAGGAGGTAGAGCCATACGGTCTGCCGGATGTCGTCCGCGTCCGCCGGTGTCATTCGGAAGGTGCGAACGACCGAGGTGACAAGTGGCGCGAAACGCTCGACCAGCGCGCTCCACGCGCGATGATCGCCGGTGGTCGCGGCCGCGACCAGGGCGGGCAGAGTGTCGGCGGGCGAAGGGCGCTGTTCGGCACCCCGAATGACCTGCCGGTCGATCAACGACGGCGAGTCGATCAACACAGGCGGGCCTTCCGATGTCGGTTCCAACGAGGTCGGATCCCGGTCGGAACCCTCGTCACCATGATTGGTTTTCGACCCCGTGCGGCACATCGGGTGGGTGCCGTGTTCGGCGGCCGGCCAGTACCTCAGAATCCGAGCCCGTCGGTCTGAGGCCGGCTGAGACCATCCCAGCGACAGCACCTGGGCGGACAACCTTCCCAAATGTCACTCAGCGAGCGGGACGGGCCTGGCACTGGCCGTCACGCTGACGTGTGGGCTGCACCCATGTGCGGCGCCGACGGGAAACGATCACGGACGTTGAGCCCGGTGAAACCCCAAATGGGTGTACCACCTATGTACCATCTGGGTGGTCTTGGTCGCGTACCGTCATCATTGTTGCATTTAGTGGCCACCAAGTCGCCAATACGGGCATGAGCCGAGTTCGACGCCGCAAGGCCAGTGACTGTGAGTGATCACCTGGTTGTAGCGCCTGGACAGTCGGACCGGGATCGGCGTGGGAGTCACGCGCGTCAGGCCGGCGCTGAGCGGACGGCGCTGGCGGCCGGACTGTTGCTGGCTGTCAGCCTGGTGTGCGCTGGATGCGCGTTGCCGGGCTCGACATCCGCCGCGGCCTCGTCCTCGTCGGCCCGGCGGACGCCGCGGCCGACGTCGTTCGGACACATGGGCAGCCGCAGGCAACCCTTGACCCGGTGGCACCGCAGAGCCTCGCCCCGGTGACCAGGGACGGGAGGGGCGCCGGACCGAGGGTGCCGGCGGTCGCCGGCGGATTGTCGGCTTCCAAGCCGGTCACCTACCCGGATGGAGTGTCCGTGACCGTCGAACGGATTCGACGCGGATCCGAGACGGGTGAAGGGCCCGGAGAGTTTCCGGGGCGCCCGTACACGGCGTTGGTGCTGTCACTGACCAACGGCTCCACCACGGCGATCGACCTGAACCAGGTCGTGGTCACCGCCACCTACGGGACGCCGCCACGAATCGCGGCACCGGTGTACGAGGCGGAGGCTGTCGACTTCTCCGGGACGGTGCCCGCCGGCGGTACCGCTACGGCGACGTACCTGTTCGCCATTCCACCGCAAGGCACCGCGAGGGTCGCCGTTGCGGTTGATTTCGACGGCACGCACGTCGCGGCCGGTTTCAGCGGAGCCGTCAACTAGGGATTGCCGCGAGGGCGGGACCAGTGATCTGGGAAGGGGACCAGGATGATCGGTGGCAGCAGAAGGGCGGGCTGGTTTCGCCGTGCGTTGACCGTGGCGCTGGTATGTGGGCTGGGCTGTGCCGGATTCGGTCCGGGCGACGCGGCGTTGGCCGATACCCGGCCTGCCGCCGGCGTGCCGGCGACGGTGAGTGCCGATGTGTTGCCGACCTGGCAGATCAACGGGGTCGTCTGGAGCCAGGTCGTGGTCAACAACACCGTGTACGCCACCGGCAGCTTCACCAAGGCCCGGCCACCCGGCGTGGCCGTCGGCGGCGGGGGCGAGGTCACTGCCAACAACATTTTCGCCTACGACATCACCACCGGTAATCGGGTCTCCAGCTTCAGCCACTCGCTCAATGCACAGGGCCGGTCGGTGGCGGCCTCTCCGGACGGCACCAAGCTCTACGTGGGTGGGGACTTCACGACCGTGGACGGCCAGGCACGCGGGCATATCGCGCAGTTCGACCTCCCGGGCGGCACGCTCAACACCACGTTCAAGCCCTCGCTGAACGGCGGGGTACGGGCACTGGCCACAGCGGGCAGCACGGTCTACGCCGGCGGGCCCTTCACCGCGGTCAACGGGACCGCGCGCACCAGGCTGGCCGCGTTCAACTCCGGCGGCGCCTTGCAGGGCTGGGCACCCAAGGTGGACGACGGCCAGGTGTGGTCGATGGTGGTGGCGCCGGACGCCTCCAGGGTCATCGTGGGCGGCTCGTTCACCACGCTCAACGGCGGTACGGCTGCGTTGGGGATGGGCTCGATCAGCACCACCACGGCCGCGCTGATGCCATGGGCGGCCAACACCGTGATCAAGAACTCGACGTCCGGCGCGGCGATCACCAGCCTGCGCACCGACGGCAAGCAGATCTTCGGCTCCGGCTATGCCTTCGGGGCCGGAAACTTCGAGGGCACCTTCGCCGCCAACTCGACCACCGGCAACATCACGCTGCTGAACGACTGCCACGGAGATACCTAACGACGTGCTCCCGCTTGGTGAGGTGCTGTACAGCGTCGGCCACCCGCACGACTGCAGCTGGATCCACAGCTTCCCGGACACCAGCCCGCGCGTCCGCTGGCAACGCGCCCTCGCCCAGACGATCGCTCCCACCACCACCAATCTCGGTCCCGACAACTTCGGCTGGAACTACAAGGGCCGCGCCGCGTCCAGCGTCCTGCAGTGGTTCCCGCAATTGCCGGCCGGTTCGTACACCGGTCAATCTCAAGGCGCCTGGTCGCTGGCCGGCAACGACAGCTATATAGCCCTTGGCGGTGAATTCCCCAAGATCAACGGCATCGCCCAACAAGGGTTGGCCCGGATGGCCGTGTCGGCGATCGCGCCCAACAAGATGGGCCCGACCTACACCACCAATCCACCGCGCACCGTGCCGCCGACCACCGCGACCAGGACGGCAAGCGGCACGATCAAGGTGACCTACGGGACCGCGTGGGACTACGACAACGAGTCGCCGACCTATGAACTGCTGCGGAACGGGACGGTGGTCACCGGGTTCACGCGCAGCATCAAGACCAATTTCTGGTCGGTTCCAGGGCAGACCTATACCGACACCGGCCTCTCGCCGGGCACCAGCTACGTGTACCAGGTCCGCATCAAGGATCTCTTCGGGAACGCCTTGCTCAGCCCCAAGAGCAGCGCCGTCACCGCCTGATCACCAGGCGGTCAGGAAGAGGGGACCCAGTTCATCTCGTCGGGATTCGGACCGGTCCGCTCGTCCTTGTTCAGCGCGGAGATCAGCGACATGTCGGTGTCGGTGAGCTCGAAATCGAAGATCTCGAAGTTCTCCCGCATGCGGCCCTGCCTGACAGATTTCGGGAACACGATGTTCCCGAGCTGGATGTGCCAGCGCAGCACGATCTGGGCCGAGGTCTTGCCGTAGCTGTCTGCCACGTCGGTGATCGTCGCGTCCTCGAGCACCCCGCCCTGCGCGATCGGCGACCACGCCTCGGTCGCGATGCCGTGCTCGGCATCGAATGCCCGCAGCTCGTCCTGGGTCAGGTACGGATGCAGCTCGATCTGATTGACCGCGGGAACCACGGTGCTCTCCTGGTGCAGCCGGAGCAAATGGTGCGGCTGGAAGTTCGAGACTCCGATGGACCGAGCACGGCCCTCGGAGTAGACACGCTCGAGGGCCTTCCAGGTCTGCACGAAATCGCCCACCTTCGGCAACGGCCAGTGGATGAGGAACAAATCGATGCGGTCCAGCCGAAGGTCGGCCAGGGTCTTGTCGAACGCCGCCAGCGCGTCATCGAAGTCGTGCTTGTTGTTGTTCAGCTTGCTCGTCACGAAGATCTCGGACGGGTCGATCCCGGACGCGGCGATCGCCTCTCCGACCTCTTTCTCGTTCCGGTACATCTCGGCGGTGTCGATATGGCGATACCCGACCTCGAGGGCGGTGGTCACCGCTTCGACGGTGTCTTCCGGCTTGATCTTGAAAACCCCGAAACCCAGCTGGGGGATCTCGACGCCGTTGTTCAACCTCACACTGGGCACAGTCAGAACTGTCATGGTGCGATGTGCTCCTTCTCTTGCGGACGAATAGAACCGCATTCTGTCGGTACCCAGACCCACCGGTGATCAACCCGGTGGTGCGGCGTCTCACAGTGCGCCCATCGCGCCCGAGAGAGGAGTGCCTGATGGGCGGCCATGCACGGTCCGGCGGCGAACTAGCCTTCTCGACATGACGACCGGACGCCCGGCTGATCGACTGGCGACGTTGCCGCTTGGCACCCGCGTGGTGGTGCGCAGCACCGTCCCCGGCGGGTTGACCGACACCCTCGGCTATCTCCGCCGGCTGGATGCTCTGACCTGCGAGATCGAGACACGGCGGGGCCAGCGGCGAATCCTCCTGGCCGAGGTTGTCGCGGCCAAGCCTGTGCCCGAGCCACCGCCGCGGCGGTAGTCGACCAGCAGCCGATCAGCAGCACATCACCCACAACGTCAGCCGGCACCGCAATTCGGCCGGCACATCCGTTGGCCCACGGCGTCGAGGAAGATCTCGCCGATGTTGTTCGGGTCGAGGGAGACGTATGTCGATCCGCCCGTCGCGTTGCTGATCTGCGTCAGCGCATTCACGTCGCTGTCCGGCCCGAAACCGATGGAGATCACCGTGACCGGTTTCTGCGGGTTGGCCTCGTTCTTCAGCGTGCTCAGCAGGTCCGGCAGCGAGATGGAGTTCGCGTCGTCGTTCATCCCGTCGGACAGGATCAGCACGGTGTTCACCCGGTTGGGGTCCCAACCGGCCCGCAGCGCCCTGACCGCGGCCAGCGTGGTGTCGTACAGGCCGGTGCCCCCGTCGGGGATGGCCTGGGCACCGTCCAGAGCCATGGCCAGTTTCTGCTGCCCGGTGACGCCGTCCGGACCGGGCGCGAGGGTGCCGACCGGCACCAGCTCGCGGTAGTCGGTCGACGGGGCGAGATTGGTCGAGAACACCCACATGCCGATCTCGCTGTCCGGTGGGTAGAGGCCGAGCCCTCGTTTGGCTGCCGCCTTGGCGAGATCGATGCGGGTCCGCCCGCCGGAGCCGGGCACCTGTGCCTGCATGGAGCCGGAGATGTCCAGGATGGCGAGCAGTCGGGAGGGTTCGTTGCTCACCTCGACGTCATGGACGGCGCTCTCCACGGTTGCGGCGTCGGGCAGCGCCCTGCCGCTCGGCGCCAGCGGGTTGATGCCGGCGGCCCCGGTCAGCGCGGCACCGGCCGCTCCTGAGGGATCGCGGAACCCGGCGGACTGCACTGCGGCCTTCCCCTCGGCCGCCAGCAACGAGCGCAGCAGTTCGTCGGCCGAGCCGGATGTTGTGCCGCCCAGCGCAACGAACGGGTAGTCCAGCTCGACGCCGGTGGTGGGGTAGACCGCGACGGCCTGAGCGGATCCGGCCTGCTGGTTGTGCGCCCACAGTGCCTGCTCGGTGACCGGCACGGCCGTGCCCGGATCGCCGCCGATCCTGGCGAGCAGGTCGGAGCCGGAGGTCGGCAGATTCGCAGGGCTGGACCGCAGACCCCAGGTCAGGGCCGCCCTGGCGTCGGGTTGTCCGGCGACGGCCGATTGCAGCGCGAGGACGCCGCCGATTGCGTCGGCCGACTCCCGCGGGGCGGGCAGTCCCATCCGGATCGGCGTGGCACTGAGCCTGGTGCCGAGGAGGGTGTTGATGGTGACCGGGCCGGCGACCGACAATGCCTGGGCCGTCGGTGCGGCCAGCGCATAGACGACCGGGCTGGTGGCGATCGACGGAGGGCTGGCGGGGACGGGCACCCCGGCGCCGGCGGCCCAACTCACCCAGACCGACGAATCCGGAATCCACACATCAGGATGGGTGGCGCCGGCGGCCGTCCAGCCGGCGGCGAAGGTGGCCGGGTCGACGGCGCTGACGGTGATCTGACAGTCCTTCGACTGCGCTGCGACAGTGCCGACCGCGTCGGCAATCTCGGGCGCGGCGGCGACCGTCAGCGCACAGCCCGGCGGCACGGACGTGCCGGTCGACCCAGCTGATCTTGCCGCCGTCGACGCATTCGTCGTCGGGGTGGCGCCGCTGCCGGCGGCCGTGTCATTGGACCCGGACCGGACCAGAATCGTGGCCGCGCCGATCACAGCGGCGATCGCGATCACCACCGCAGCCGAAAGGGCGGCGCGCTGACCCTTCGAGGGCGGGCGATAGTGGCGCCCACCGCTGGAACGTGGGGCGGGGGCGGGAGTTCCGGGCTGATCGGTCATGGCAACACGCCACCTCCACAGGTCGGTGCACGGTTCCGCGCCGATTTCGGCCGGCGTCAAGCCAGTATCGACCGACCCGACGAACAGTCAGACAGCGGTTCACGCCCCGTGATACCTCGACGTCGAGGCTGCCATCACAGGCGGATGTCGTCCAGTGAGGTGAGCTCGATCCATGGCGCAGTTCCGGCGGCGGCGGTACTGGCGAGGGCAGGCTGCAGAACATCGGCCACAATCAGCTCCGGCATCTGCACGCCAGCGGCGTCCGCGATGTCGATGAGTGGGACCTGGAAGGTCCGGTAGGCGCCCAGCGGAGGTGGCTCGGCCCCTGCGACCAGCGCGTCGGCCGCCAGGATCGGATCGATCAGGTCGGTCTGGTCCAGCACGTAGCCGGTGGCAGCGAGCTCGGACTGCGCAATCCAGGCCGCGATCTTCCAGAAACGGCGCGGGATCTGGACGCCGCGGTAGAAGGGGTCTGCCGGATCGAGGACGGGCGCGGTGAACACCGCCAGCCGCTGCTCGAAGGTGGCCGCGTGCTCGAGCAAGTAGTCCTCCAGGCCCGCCCACAGCAGCTTGGACTGGTTGAAATGGGCTGCCTGCGGGGCGGCGTTCGGGTAGTGGAAGGTGTCGTTGTTCGCCGTCAGCGCGGTGGCCTGCGTGCCCCAGCCCGGATCGCGACGGCGCACCAGATGGCCGCGGTCGAAATCGTTGTTGATGTAGAGCTCGGGTCCCGCCTGCTCGATCACCGGAACCCTTGGATCGAGGAGCCAGACGTCCCTTGTCCTTTCGATCTCGATCAGCAGCCCCCCGTGGATGTTCACCGCGGTGACGGCGGCCAGCCGTCGGTCGGGCCGGAATGCCACCGAAAAGTGCAGGTAGTCGAGTTGGATCGTGGGCACCGCAACGGTCGGGGCCGGTGCGGGCAATCCAAGGAATTCGACGTCATAACCGGGCATGGCATCCCCCTGAGCTGTGCCGGTATTGCGTGTTGTTCGGTTGTCAGTGTGGGCGACCCCGCGTGCCGGGCGCACCGTGTTTTCCCTGGTCGCCGACCCGCGGGATCACACCGAGCGCAGCGCCCGTTCGAGGCCGTCCAGGATCAGCTCGAGCCCGAACGCGAACTCGTTGCCGTAGTCGTACCCGGGCTGCATGACGTACTCGACGGTGATCTCGGTGAGGTGCGGAAACTCGCCGGAGGCGAATCTGGACATGATCGCCTGCGCGACCTTCGCGGTGTCCTCGTCGTTGTCGAACGGCAGGCTCGGCTCCTGCAGCGCGAACCCGTAGATGTAGCTGTCCCGCGGACCACGTCATCGACTACACCCGCGAGGACATCACCGCTGGCGCTCGGCGGTACGACGTCATCCTCGACATCGGTGGCAATCGGTCGTTGACCCACCTCCGGCGCGCGCTCACCAACAGGGGAACGCTGGTCATCGTGGGTGGCGAAACCGGCGGACGCTGGCTCGGCGGCTTTCAGCGGCAACTTCGCGCGCCCCTGCTGTCCGCGTTCGTCGGCCAGCGCCTGCGCTCGATCATGGCGTCGGAGAACTCGGTCGACCTGCTGGTGCTGCGCGAACTCATCGAGTCGGGAGCGGTGACACCGGTCGTCGATCGGACCTACCCGCTGAGCGAGACCCAGGCCGCGGTCACGTACGTGGAGGAAGGGCGGGCTCGTGGCAAGGTCGTCATCACCATGTGAACCGTCTGGACTAAGAGCTGTCCGAGCTGTCTGACTCCTGACCAACCGCATCATGCTTCGCCGCACGCAATCACCCGAGCGACACCCCTCCAGCAGACGAGAGAAACCCATGGCCATCACGGTCGACACCACGCCAGGCATTCAGCACCCGGTTGCGCTCACCGCCAGCCTCGATCCCGGCCTGTCACGCTGGCAGTGGTTGGTGAAATGGTTCCTGGCCATCCCGCACGTCGTCGTGCTCGCGTTCCTCTGGCCCGCCTTCGTGGTGGTCACCGTCATCGCCGGTTCCTGCATCCTGATCACCGGCCGGTACCCGCGTTCGCTGTTCGACTTCACCAGCGGCGTGCTGCGCTGGACCTGGCGGGTGTCCTACTACGCCACCACCGGTGGTCTCGGCACCGACCGGTACCCGCCGCTGCGCCTGTCCGACACCCCTGACTACCCGGCTCGACTCGACGTCGCCTACCCGGCAAGGCTTTCCCGCGGTCTGGTGTTGGTCAAATGGTTGCTGGCACTGCCGCACGTGCTGATCATCGGACTGCTGGTCACCAACTGGTGGGGCTGGACATCCACCGCGGGCGAACGCTTCGCGGTCGGGCCCGTCGGCAGCGGCGGTCTGCTCGGTCTGCTCGTGGTGATCGCCGCCGTCGTCCTGCTGTTCACCGCCAGGTACCCGCAGCGGCTGTTCGGGCTGATCGTCGGCGCCAACCGGTGGATCTACCGGGTCGTGGCGTATGTCGCGCTGATGACCGACAGCTACCCACCGTTCCGCCTCGACCAGGGCAGCCATGAACCGGCCCCGATGACGACACCACCGTCCGGAACGACCGTCGCACCAAGGCACGAGCCGGCGACCGTCGGGGCTGCGTGATGACACCCGACCCCGGCACCACCCGAACCATGACCGGCAAGACCGTGCTGGTGACCGGCGGCACCGGCGGTATCGGCAAGGCGACAGCCATTGGCCTTGCCAGGCTCGGCGCGCGGGTGGCGATCACCGGCCGCGAGCTGACCCGCACTCAGCAGGCCGCGGCCGAGATCGGTCGAGAGTCAGGGAATCCGGCCGTGGACGCGTTCGCCGCCGATCTGTCCTGCCAGGCCGAGGTGCGCCGGCTGGCCACCGATGTGCTCGCCGCGTACCCGCGGCTGGATGTACTGGTCAACAACGTGGGCGGGTTCTGGGCTCACCGGCACGTCACCGCCGACGGCCTTGAGCGCACCTTCGCGCTCAACCACCTGGCCCCGTTCCTGCTGACCAACCTGTTGCTCGAACGGCTCGAATCCACCGCACCGGCCCGGGTCGTCACCGTCGCGTCCAACGCGCAGGCAATGGGCCGCATCGCCTTTGACGACCTGCAGGGTGCGCAGGACTATGTCGGGTCGCGCGCCTACAACCAGTCCAAGCTCGCCAACGTCATGTTCACCTACGAGCTGGCCCGTTGCCTGGCCGGCACCGGGGTGACCGCCAACGCACTGCACCCGGGAGTGGTGCGGACCGGTTTCGGTGCGGAAGACCCTTCGGTGCTGACGAGGGCGGCGATGCCGTTCCTGCGATTCCTGAAGACCCCGGCCCAGGGCGCGCTGACGTCGATCTACCTGGCGTCATCGGCCGACGTCGAGGGCATCAGCGGCCGGTACTTCGCGAACCGCACACCCAAGTCGTCCAACAAGCTCTCCTACGACGCGACGGCCGCGAGCCGGCTGTGGGATGTCAGCGCCGACCTCGTCGGCCTCACGGCGGATAGGCCCGGCGGGGCGTGACGGTTCGACCCCGGCGGGGGGTCGAGAGAGCCCCTCCGCCGCCGGATTTCCACCACCGCCTGCCCCGGCGGCCCACGACCTCCGCGAGGCCGCGTGCCACGACGGCCAGTCCGGCTCGGCCGTGGCACGCGTCGCCAACCATGCGACATGGTCAGGCCGGGCTGCCACCCGGCATGTGGTGGATTGGCTGTCCGCCAGCCGCTGCACGCGCCCTGTTTCGGTCCCTGTCAAGGGTTCCCAACGGGCGCCGATGGGGTCTGTTCCAGGGCATAGGCGATGGCGTCTTCGCGGTTCATCGCCTGTCCCTGTTCCCATGCGGCTCGGTATGCCGTTTCGTCCAGCGTCTGGCGTGCTGAGGCCAGCCATCGTGCACGGGTTCGCTGCACAACCGGCCAGGAGTGGGTGCCGCTGGTGGCGCGAAGCCGTTCGGCGGCGCCGGCCAGTCTGACGGCTCGCTCGGTGTGTCCCTGGGCAATGGCGAGGTGGCCGAAGGTGTCCAGGGCCCCGTGGATGCCCAGCTTCTCGCCAACCTGTCTCATCCCGGTGAGGCTCTGCCGGAGCATGTCGTGCGCGCGGTCAAGGTCGGCTTCGGCGAGGGCGACAGCACCCAGGCTGAGTTGGACCAGGGCGATGAACCGTGGGAAGGCCAGCGCCCGATACAGCACCAGGCTTTCCTCGAGCAGGCGCCGCGCCGCTGCGTTGTCATGGTGGACGTCGCCGGCGATCATCCCCAGGTGATGCAAACAGGCCGCGGCAATGAAGGTGTGTCCGGTCGCTCGTGCCAGTGTCAAACCCTCGTCCAGCAGTGTCGTCGCGGTCTGGTATTCCTCTTGGAGCCGGGCCACGAACCCCGCGCCAAGCAGCGCAGCGGCCGTGCCTCGCTCATCACCCGTCAAGCGGTGGAGTGCGATGCTTTCCTGCAACGACGTCCACGCTGCCGTGTGGTCGCCCTGGGTCAGTGCCAGCTGGCCAGCGCCCAGCAGTGCTTGCGCTCGGGGCGTCGACGCGGTGGCAGCCTCCGGTAGCGCCAGGAGAGCCGCCAGCTGCTGGCGGCCCTCGGTCGCGTGCCCGCGGACATACCAGAAGGACCACAGCGCGGCCGCCAGGCGAAGACCCCTCTCGGCGTCCTTGTACTCGATGCACCACCGCAACGCTGTTCGGAGGTTTGCGTGGTCGGACTCGACCCGGTCCAGCCAGAACGCTGTCGCCGGGCTGAAAAAGCCGCGGGCGGCCTCCTCGGCGAACGACAGGAAGTAGTCGACGTGCCGCTGTCTGAGTTCGTCCCCCGCACCACTGGCCGCGAGCCGCTCCAGCCCGTATTCGCGGATGGTTTCCAGCATTCGGAATCGGGGCTCGTCGTCCGCGACGGTCTCCTCCTGCCGGAGCAGGCTGTTGCGCTGCAGGGACTCGACACCGTCCAACAGTTCCGGCGACGCGTCGGCCGTGGCGCACAACTCCTCGATCGCCGGCAGGCTGCAGCCGCCGTCGAAGATGGCCAACGACCGGAACAGTTGCTGCTCCTTCACGGTGAGCAGGTCGTAGCTCCAGGCGATGGTTTCTCGCATGGTGCGTTGGCGGGCCGGCAGGTCGACCGCGCCGCCGGTCAGGAACGCGAGCCGGAGGTCAATCCGGGCCAGCATCGCCTGTGGCGGCAAGACCCGGATGCGCGGTGCGGCCAGCTCCAGCGCGAGCGGCAGGCCCTCCAACCGCCGGCAGATTGCCGCGACGGCGGCGCCGTTGTCGTGGGTGAGCGCGAAGTCAGGCTTGACGGCCTGCGCCCGGCGCAGAAACAGGTCGACGGCCGGGTTCGCGGCCAGCGCGTGGACAGATAACCGTGGTGTCACCTCGGGTGCAGGCAACGGCGCCACGAAGAACTCGTGTTCGCTGCGGAGTCGAAGGGGTGCTCGGCTGGTGATGAGCACCTTCAGCTGAGGGCATCCTGCGACGAGATCGGACACCAGGCCGGCCGCCGCAGCGACGTGTTCGAAGTTGTCCAGCAGCAACAGCACCGGGCGATCGCGCAGCGAGAGGGTGAGAGCCTCAGGCACGGGCATGGCGCCCGTCTCGGTGAGGCCCAGAGCCTGGGCGATGGCGGAAGGGACCAGGGTGGGATCGTTCAGTGCGGCCAGCGGAACCCAGACAACGCCGCCGGCGAACGCGGATCGCAGTTTCGCGGCTAAGGCCAGGGCGAGGCGGGTCTTCCCGACGCCACCCGGACCGGTCAGCGTCACCACGCTCACGTCCGCTTGGCGCAGCAGGTGGGCCACCGCGGCAACATCCCGCTCACGCCCGATCAGCGGGCTCGGCGGCACCGGAAGACCGCCACCATGACGATCACCGGCCAGGGCAGAAACGCCCCGTGGCCGCGCCGCCTCCGCCAGCAGTCGGTGATCCTCCGGGGACAGCTCCAGGACCTCGAGCAGGCGCTGCACCGTGTCCTGGTAGGGCCGGTGCAGCCCGCGTTCCAGGTACCGCAGGCCGCGCACGCTCAACCCGGCCCGCTCGGCCAGCTCCTCCTGGGTCAACCCCGACACCGCACGGTGCCGCCCGAGTAGCTCTCCGAATAGGGCCGGCCGATCACCCTCCGCGCCTGTCGTCACCGGTATTCGCCTCTGCTGGTGCGTATCGATCCCCCGAGCGAGAGATCGGCCAGACGCCGTCCAGGCCAGGGCAAGCACCC
>Ga0208478_1000355_pt1 | contig 16570 bp, 25 predicted proteins | sample NGESurdeep072012_5_FD_184462 | JGI IMG/M metagenome (GOLD analysis project Ga0208478, IMG submission 184462) | Arctic peat soil microbial communities from Barrow, Alaska - NGEE Surface sample 415-2 deep-072012 (SPAdes) | ecosystem: Environmental > Terrestrial > Soil > Wetlands > Peat ...
ATGGAGCTCGAAGAGCTTCAACGGCCACGGCCGGGAGGGCGCCGGCTCGTCCTCGCTGCGCACGGCGCTCCGCACGAACAGGCGGCCACCCGGCGGTGCGATCAGCTTCGCTCATCCCGTGATGGTGGCATGGCTCATGTGTGCGGTCCGCTCATGCCGATGAAGCTCGCGGGAGACCGTGGACGTGGGAGTGCGGCGGACGCCGTCAGCGCGAGATGATCGTCGCGGACATAGCTCTATCGCCCCCGGCCCTGGCTGGTCGGGTTCGCCACGCTCCCGACCCCGACGACGTCGAGCCCGGTGGAGCAGATCTCCCGCGCCGCGGTCGCCATCGCGCGCTGGAGCGTCGGCGCCTCGCGAAAGAAATGCGCGAGCGGGACGCCATCTTCGACCCGGAAGATCGCGTCTCGGCAGCCCGCGGCGTGCAATTGCTCGAGAAGCGGCTCGGCATCTCGGTCGAGGATCAACGTGAAGGTGTGGACCGACACTCCGGCTCAGCTTCTCAAACTCGGGACACGACCTCGAGGCGGTGGACTCGCGTCGTGCCGGGCCTGACGGATACGGCCGCTCGTCACGTGACCCAGGGGTCGTCGACCGGCTCTCCGTCACCAGGACGGTGCGGGCCAAAGGCCAGGAACTCCAAGCCATCGCCGCCGGCCTCAAACGCCCGGGCGACGTCGGGCTGCACGCGGATGGCGTCCAGCCTCCGAACGTCGAAGATCTCGTCGTCGAGCTTCACGCGCCCCGTCCATGGGAATTGATGCAGTCGTCGGCGCGGTCGGCTAGCGTCTTCTCTGATCGATTTCCCCTGAGTAGAGGTGCGCATGGCTTACGAGATGCAAATCCGCGGCAGCCAGGACCGGGTCAAGATACGCAGCCCGTGGGCCGCGGCGCTGCTGCCAATCATCACGCTCGGCATCTATCACCTTGTGTGGTGGTATCGCATCAACAGTGAGTTACGCGACTACGGCAAGGCCCGAGGCTACGACCTCGGGCAGAACCCGACGAACTCGGTGCTCGCCCTGTTCCCCGGCGGGATCATCATCGTCCCGGCGCTGATGACCTATTGGCGTGGCACCAAACGTGTCCAGGGCGCGTCCCGCTTGTCGGGGAAGGAACCCCTCAGCGGCTGGATCGCGCTCATCCTGTACCTGCTGATCGCGCCCGGCTTCTGGGCCTATCTCCAAATCTCCCTGAACGACCTGTGGCGCGCGGAAGCGGACCTCCTGCCCGGACAGTCGCCGCTTCCTTCGGCGCCGGATGCGCTACCGCCGCGGCTGGCCGAGGATCCCTCCGAGCCGGCGACCGTCGGTGACGAGCCGGCTGCCCCTGAGGTGGCCTGAAGCGAGTGGCGCGTCGCGGCCGACAGTCGGTCCGTCGGCCGCCGGCGGCGACCTAGGCTCGACGGCGGCGAGCCGAACGACGTCGCTGCCCTGGCCGAGCTCGGGATCGACAAGCTCGTCCTCGTCGAGGCCCCGCCCGAGGATCTGGACGCAGCCGCAGGCTGGGTTCACGGCCTGGCCCGTCGGTGGATGACCGCGAGCTCCTGACCGGGCCTCCTACGAGCGGCCCGTTGGCCGTGACGCCAGGTCGAGCCGCCAGTCGTTACACCGCATGACGTGGCCCGGTGGGTACTCGAAATCCACCTCGGCAAGCAGCACGAAGCCGGCCCTGCGGCAGATCGCGTTCGACGGCGCGTTACCGACCGACGGAAACGCATGCACGTACCGGCGTGCCGTCTCCCCCGCGGCGATCTCGAGCAGCAGGCCGGTCGCCCGGCTCGCAATCCGGCGTCCGTGGTGGCCGGGGAGTACCGACCACCCGATTTCGTATACGTCCTCCCCCCGCCACGGACGGTCCCAATACCCGACCCATCCAACCGCTTCGCCGCTGTTCTCGTACACGATCCTGAATTGACGCGAACCGGACCGGGCGTAGCGAGCCTGTCGCTCGGTGATCTTGTCGGGGGTCTCGGATCCGCCGAGGTGCTCCATCATCGCGGAATCACCCACGAGTCGCTCGAGCAGTCCGAGGTCGTCCTCGCCCCACGGCTCGATGCGGATCGAGTCAGCGGGCATGCCGGTCGGGCGTCGGGATCAGGGCTCGGCGAGCGCGAGCTCGGCGAGCCGTGTGACCCCTGCGTGGGATCGGGCCACGACGAGGAACCGTTTGGCGTGGCAGAAGAGCGCCTCCTCGACACCCGTGGCCGCGACGAGGTCGGCGCCTTCGAGGCCGCCCCACGCCGCCGGCAGATCACGCCGGTTCTCGAACGAGCCGAGCTCACGCGGCACAGCTTCAAGCCCGAAGCCCTGGCGCTTAGGGTAGATCACAAACAGCGCATCGGCCGTCGCGGGCACGAGAACCTGCTTCCACGGAGCGTTGATCGGCAGTTCGACGACGCGCGGATCGGCCGCGGCGACGATCGCCTCCCGCACGATGCGCTCGGCGCGGCGGCTGGACGCGGCGGAGGCCACCTCGCGCGCGAGGATGCCCTGGGCCAACGCGACTGCGGCGTCGAAGCGCTCGCGCTCCTGTTCGGGCGTGAGGGCTTCATCCCAGCGCGGGTTGAAGCCGCCGATGATGCCGTTGGCGGTCATCGGACGCACACCGTCGATCAGCGATTGCGTCAGTTGCTGGCCGGTGTCGTTGGCATCCACGGGCTGCACGAGTGTCTCGTCGACCGCATCGGCGACATGCTGGTCGCCGTCGCAGATCCGCGCGCCGAACTCGCGCCACACGAGCCCGAACGAGGCGTAGCGAACGCCGTTGGCCCGCGCCCGGTCGAAGTCCCGTTGGTGGTGGTCGAAGTCCCCCGTGGTGGCGTCATCGCGAAAGCCGACATCCACGCGGACATCGGCCTGCGCGAGCGCGTCCCGGTCGCGCGTGCGCACCACCTCGACGGACTCGCCGAGCAGCCGCAGCGCCGCGACGGCAAAGACATCGTCAGCGTGAAACGATCCGCTGTGAGTCGCGATCAGCATCCGGCAAAACTCTAGAGGGACGTGACGTCTTAGGGTTCGCAGCGCTTGGCCCACGCGCGAGGGCCTGTCCCCGACGGGGTCGACCACGTCGAGCTCGAGATCGTGAGTACGAAGCTGGTCGGCCCCGACGGCGTCCAGATCCAGATCTACCAGCGCGCGGGGTGAGCGCTACGGACGCCCCGGATCCTGCGGCGTCGCAAACGCGCCGCCGTCGATGAGCTCGATCCGGTACCCATCGGGGTCGGCGACGAAGGCGATCAGCGGCAGGTCCTCGCGGCCACCCGGGCGATAGGGCGGCTTCTCGGGCTCGACTCCGATTGCGTGCAGATCCGCGAGCGCTTGAGCGATGTCATCGACCGTGATCGCCAGATGGTTGTAGCCGGTGCCGAGCTCGTATGGCTCCGTCTGCCCCCGGTTAACGGTCAACTCGAGCACGTCGCCGTCGCCCGGGAGGCCGAGGTAGACGTTGTACGCGCTCTCGAACTCGAGTCGGCCACGCGGCTCGAAGCCGATCGTGCCGTAGAAGCGCAGTGAGGCGTCCGGATCGCGGACGCGCACGCAGGTGTGGACGTAGCGCTTTGCCATCGCAGTCGCGATCGTAACGCTAACCGCGAACGAGGCGTTGGATCCGGGTTGCGAGATCGGCCACGTCGACCGGAGCGGTCGTGTCGACGACGATCACCGGCGCGATTCCCAGCGGCCTGGAGCTCTCCTCGCTCCAGAGCTCATCCGGTTGTCGATCGAGATCCAGATGGCCCCGGTGTCGCCTGCCGCTGCGTTCGCGGTAGCGCGCCTGCGCAACCGCCGCCGGGCAGCGGCACCGCACTTCGATCAACGATCCGGGAAGGGCGCTGATCCGGGGATACGCGTACGGGAAGAACGTGCTCTCGAGCACCGCGCCGCCACTGGTGCTCGCGACCTCGAGCATCGCCATGACCGCGGCTCGTCCAAGCGTGCGGCTCTCCTCGACGGAGTCCGGCCAGCCGAGCACATCCATCAGCGCCTCCTTGATCGGATCCTTGGCGATCAGCGGCAGGTTCAGCTGCTCGGCCAGCGGTCGCGCGAGCGTGCTCTTGCCCGACCCGGGTGGTCCTGCGATGAGCACGAACATGACCACGTTCTACCCGACCGGCGCTCCACGCACCGGTTACGCTTCATTCTCATGAGCTATGCGAAGAAGAATCTCCGGGACGTCGAGGACATGGCGGTCAAGCACGGCCTCTCGGACGTCCAGGCGGCACGTTTTCCCCGCGGGGACCTCGGTGCCGAGCAGACCGGCGTCAGCTATCTGATCATCAAGCCCGGACAACGCGAGGCGTTCGCTCATCGCCATCGCGAGGCGGAGGAGATCTACGTCGTCCTGGCCGGGTCGGGGCGGGTCAAGCTCGACGACGAGCTCGTGGACCTGACGCCGTTGGACGCGGTCCGGGTCGGCCCAGGGGTGACACGATCGTTCGAGGCCGGTGGCGACGGGCTCGAGGTGCTCGTGTTCGGACCCCACGTCGAGGGCGACAGCGAGATGATCAGCGACTTCTGGGGCGCGTAGCCGGCGGCTTCGCGGATGGTGTTCAGCGGCTGGGTGCGCGGGCCCGGACGGCGGTGAAGGCGATCGTCTGGGTCCACCACGCCGGATCGCCGCAGTGGGTGAGGAAGGTGTCGATCGACCCGTCGTCGAGCTTGCCGGAGGCCAGCAGCCGCGCCCGGAGCTCGGTGACCGTCTCCTGCCAGTAGACGGCCCAGGGAGAGCCGCCGTTGTAGAGCGCGGTCTCTGCCGTTGCCTCGACCCCCTCCAGTCCGTGCGCTGCCATGGCGGCCGGGAGCCGACGACCGATCATGTAGTCGATGCCCTGTTCGCGCGACCAGGCCAGCCACCCCTCCCAGAACGCTCTGATCTCGGGCGGCTCCGCCGCGCTCACGGGCAGGAAGTCCGGCTCGATCAGCAGGATCGCCCCGCCCGGTCGCACGCTGGCGACGAGGTTTGCCACCGCAGCCTGGTCGTCCGCGACATGGTGAAGGACGGCGCGCGCCGTGACCAGATCGAAATCCTGCGGCTCGATCGGTCCGGCGACGATGTCCGCCTGGCGCGGCTCGAGGTTGGGTGTGCCGGCTTCGACGAGCGACAGATCGAGGTCCACCGCCACGGCCCGCCCCGCGGGGCCGACGCGCTCAGCCAGCCAGGCCGAGATGGAGCCGTTGCCACATCCGACTTCGAGCGTCCGCATGCCGTCGGCGATGCCGAGTGACTCGATGTGGCGGCGGTGCATCGGGTCGAGCAGCCGCGACATCAAGGCCAGCCGTTCGCGCTCACCCTCCTGGTGATGACCCAGGACGTACTCAGTCATGTTGCCTCTGCACCGACCCGCTGGCCCGCGTGTGTATGAACAGACGTTATCGCGCTAGCCTCGGTGCCATGGCGAAGGGGCCGACGCCACTGCCGGCAATCTCGGTGCGACCGGTCCGTCCCGATGACCGCATGCGGATCCTGGGCGCCCTCGCCTACACCTCGGCCAATACGTACTACCGCCGGTTTCATGCCCCGAAGCCTCACTTCTCCGAGACCGAGCTGACTCACCTGACGCAGGTCGATGGGCACGACCACATCGCGCTCATCGCGACCGAGCGCGATCGTCCCGACCGGCTGGTCGCGATCGCACGCTGCGTGCGCGATGCGAACGCGCCGACCGAGGCCGAGCTGGCGATCACCGTGCACGACCCATACCAGCGCCGCGGGATCGGACGTCAAATGCTCACATCGCTCACCGATGCGGCGCGCGAGCACGGGATCACGCGCCTGCACGCGAACGTTCAGTTCGACAACGAGGCGATGATCGGACTGCTCCACAGCGTTCTCCCGCAGGCCGTTTTGGTCGACCGCGCGGGCTCGGTCGGCGACTACGCAGCCGACATCGACTAGTCGTTCAGCCGATGGCCGCGACGGTGTACGCCTTGTCCTGCGTGATCTGGACGCTCAGCAGCGCCGCCCCGTCCATGCGGCTGAACGCCTTCAGCACACCCGACTCGTCACACACGGCGACCACCATCGGCACGCCGAGCTCGGCCGCCTTGATCTCCGCGGCGGCGATGATCCGGTGTGCGAGTTCGCTGGTCACGCTTGCCTTCTCGAACACGTCAGTCACTGCGACTCCTTCCGGTAGCTGCTGTCCTCGGCAAAGCGTTGCTCGAGCTCACGGATCTCGGCGATCCCGATGAAGTCGAGGAAGTCATGGAAGCCCGGCGTGGAGGGGAGCGCATCGATCGGCGAGCCCTTCGCCTTGATCTCGCTCAGCACGGCCCGCATCGCCGCCGTCGCGACCAGCAGCGTGCTGAGCGGGAAGATGACGACGCGGAAGCCGAGATCGCGGAGGAACTCGTGAGTGACCGGCGGCGTCTTGCCGCCCTCGGCGTAGTTGAGCAGCAGCGGCACGTCAGGAAAGGCGGCGGCGATCGCCTCGATCTCCTCAGCCGACTGAGGGGCCTCCACGAAGAGCAGATCGGCGCCGGCCTGCCGGTACACGCGGGCGCGCTCGAGAGCGCCGTCGAGTCCCTCCGCCGCCCGGGCATCGGTGCGCGCGATGATCAAGAACTCTTCAGACCGGCGGGCTGAGACAGCGGCGGCGACCTTGGCCGCCATCTCACCCGCCGTAATCAACTGCTTGCCCTCCATGTGCCCGCACTTCTTGGGCATCACCTGATCCTCGATGTGGATCGCGGCGACGCCCGCGGCCTCGAACTCATGGACCGTGCGGATCACGTTGATGGCATTGCCATAGCCCGTGTCGGCATCGGCGATCACCGGAATGTCGACCGCCTGTGCGATCCGGCGCGCGTTGTCCACCATCTCGGGCAGCGTCATCAGGCCAACGTCGGGCCTGCCCAGCCGCGACGCGGCGCTGCCAAAGCCGGTCATGTACACCGCCCCGAAGCCGGCCTCCTCCACCAGTCGAGCCCCGAGGGCGTCAAAGCAGCCCGGCGCCAGCACCATCTCGCCGGAGTCGAGCAGCGCGCGCAGGCCCCGCGCACGCCCCGGCCCGGAGCCAAGCAGACGCGCCACCTCACACCACTCGTGCTCGTAGGGCCATTCGTTCCACGACGTGTCGGCGAGCTTAGGCGGCGCGGCTTCCCGTCGTCAAGCGCCCACCGTCGCCGCTGCGTTGCCGCTGCCGGTGCCAGCTAGTAGCGTGGAGGCCTCGTCGATATCGGCGCGTCGCAGGAGGCGAGCGCTTGATCGGATTGGAGCCGCATGTTTGAACACTGGGAGCCGGCGCCGGCGACCATGGTGAAGGACGAGCGCTTCCAGGCGATGGCCGAGGCTCCGCCCGCGACCCCGAATGCGGCCGGCGGCGGCGAGTGCAGCGTCACGCGGATCTCGAGCGCGATCATCGTTACGCGGATCGCGGCGTAGTCATGGCTCTCGCTGCCTCCACCACCTCGACGCTCCTGTCCCGACGCGACCTGCGGTTCCTGCTCCACGAGTGGCTCGGCGTCGAGCGGCTGTCTGAGCGGCCGCGTTATGCCGATCAATCGGCCGAGCTCTACGACGACGTCCTGGAGCTGGCCGAGCAACTCGCCAGCGACAAGTTCGCGCCTCACAACCGCTCCGCGGATGCAGCCGAGCCCTCCATCGGGGCGGACGGCAGGGTCGTCCTGGTCCCGGAGGTCAAGCCGGCGGTCCAGGCCTTTGCCGAAGCGGGCCTGCTCGGGACGACGATGCCCGAGTCGGTTGGCGGCATGGGTCTGCCCCACGTCATCGGCAGCGCCGCCTTCGCGTGGTTCCAGGCCGCCAACGTCGGGACATCCGGATACCCCTTCCTGACCGTGGGAGCCGCGAACCTGTTGCTGGCCAACGGGTCGCGCGAGCAGATCGAGACCTGGGTCACGCCGATGGTCGAGGGACGCTTCTTCGGGACGATGTGCCTGAGCGAGACGCAGGCCGGATCGTCGTTGGCGGACATCACCACCAGGGCCGAGCCGCAAGCCGACGGCACGTACCGCCTGTTCGGGACCAAGATGTGGATCTCCGGCGGCGATCACGAGCTCAGCGAGAACATCGTCCACCTCGTCCTGGCGAAGCTTCCCGGCGGACCGGCCGGCGTCAAGGGAATCTCGCTCCTCATCGTCCCGCGCTTCCTCGTCGAGGAGGACGGCTCACTGGGGGCGCGCAACGATGTCGTGCTGGCCGGCCTGAACCACAAGATGGGCTACCGCGGGACCGTCAACACGGTCCTCGGCTTCGGCGAGGGGACCTACCAGCCCGGCGGGCAGCGCGGCGCCGTCGGCTACCTGGTCGGCGAGGAGCACCGGGGGCTGACCTACATGTTCCACATGATGAACGAGGCCCGGATCGGCGTCGGGCTCGGCGCGACCTGCCTTGGCTACACGGGCTACCTGAAAGCCCTGCGCTACGCGCGCGAGCGCCCGCAGGGACGGCTCCTCACCGCCAGGGACCCGTCCTCCCCGCAAGTGCCGATCATCGAGCACGCCGACGTCAAGCGCATGCTCCTGGCTCAGAAGGCCTACGTCGAGGGCGCGCTGGCGCTCGTCCTCTACTGCGGCAAGCTGCTCGACGACGAACAGTCGCTGGAGGACGAGGAGGCACGCGCCAAGGCGCACCTGCTGCTCGAGGTCCTGACGCCGATCACGAAGAGCTGGCCATCACAGTGGTGCCTCGAGGCGAATTCGCTGGCCATCCAGGTCCACGGCGGGTATGGCTACGCGCGCGAGTACGACGTCGAACAGCATTACCGCGACAACCGGCTGAACCCGATCCACGAGGGCACGCACGGCATCCAGGGACTCGACCTGCTCGGGCGCAAGGTCACGATGCAGGGCGGCGCGGGGCTCGGGCTGCTGACCGAGGCGATCGGCGCAACGGTGAAGCGCGCGACCAGCGCCGGCGGTGAGGCCGCAGTGCTCGGTGAGCAGCTCGGCGCAGCGCTGCAGCGGTTGCTCGAGGTCACCGCCCAGGCGTGGGGCTCCGGCGAGGTCGCGCCCGTCCTGGCCAACGCGACCGCCTACCTGGAGGCCACCGGTCACACGGTCGTGGCCTGGCTCTGGCTCGAGCAGTGGCTCGCGGCGGACGGCAAGGAGGGTGACTTCTACGACGGCAAGCGCCAGGCCGCGCGGTATTTCTTCCGCACCGAGCTGCCGAAGACGGGGCCGCAGCTCGACCTGCTCGCGAGACTGGACCGGACGTCGCTCGAGATGCAGGACGCCTGGTTCTGACGCCGATGGAGCTCGAGATCTGGTCCGACATCGCCTGTCCGTGGTGCTACATCGGCAAGCGCCGGCTCGAGACCGCGCTCGGCCGGTTCGAGCACGCTGACGCGGTCACGATCACGTGGCGGAGCTTTGAGCTCGACCCGGCCGCGCCGGCCGAGCGGCCCGGTGACCTGGCCGAACAGCTCGCCGGCAAGTACGGCATGTCGATCGAGCAGGCCCGCCAGAGCGGGCGGGAGCTGACGGCCATGGCTGCGGCCGAAGGACTTGCGTTCCGTTTCGACCGGGTGCGTAGCGGCAACACCTTCGACGGCCATCGGCTGGTCCATCTCGCCGCCGAGCACGGCGCGCAGGACGCCATGAAGGAGCGCCTGTTGCGCGCCTACTTCAGCGAGGGACGCCTGATCAGCGACCCGGAGACGCTGCTCGCCACGGGCACCGAGGTGGGATTGCCCGTACCCGAGCTTCGGGAGCTGCTCGCGGGCGAGCGCTTCGCCGACGACGTACGGCGCGACGAGCAGGCGGCGAGCGACCTCGGGGTCAGGGGTGTCCCCACGTTCATCGTCGACCGCAGGGTCGGGGTGACCGGGGCCCAGCCTCCCGAGCTGATCCTCCAGATGCTGCGCCAGGGCTGGGCGCGCCGGCACGCGACGGTCGCCACCTGAATCCGTGGGGCGATGCGGGCGGAACGCACAAGTCGCCATCTTGGCGACGACATCCGCCGCCGCGACTGCCCCTTGCCCTGGCGAAACTCGGCGATGTAGGCGCCGAAGTCCCAGCCGGCCAGGACCTGGGTGGCGGCGTCTCGGCCTGATTGGTAGAGCGCTTGGGCCTTGTCCGCGGGGACGTTGAACTCGGTGGTTCTCACGCCGAGCGTGGGAATCGGAATCGTGCGGGCGTCATTGGCCTGCTCGACGTAGAGGCGGTGGTGGGCCTGCATCGCCGCATCGGCGATCGCCTTGAGGAACGCGGCCGGCGAGGCGAGGCTCTGGTCGTCGGCCTGCGCCTCGGTCTGCGCGGCGAGCAGGGGGTCGGCCTGGTGAGGAGCCACGAGGAGCAGGCCGAACGTGGGCCACCTGGAGGATCGCGATTCCCTGTCCGGCCACGCCGAGATGGTCGACCGGATGCGGATCGGCGCACTGCGAGAACTTCATCTGGTGCAGGACGATGTCCTCGAGCTGACCCGCTGTAACTCGCCGGCGACGTCGCGCCGCAACGGTGGTCGAGACCACGTTCGCTGTGCCCCGCACGGGATCCCGCATCTTCTTGATCCGTCCCTCGGCCTTCTTGGCCTGCTTGGCGACGAAACGGTGTCCATCGAAGAGCGCCACGATCCAACTCCAGTAGATTGCGCGCGAGCATAGTGCGCGGACCGGCCCCTGGCGAGCCGCGCCTCCTCGGTGAGCTGATGTCGCGTGTCTGAATCCGCCCTCCCGGCCGGCTGGCTTCCCAAGGCCGAGTACGACGCGATCTTCAGTCGCGTCCCGCGCCTATGCGTCGAGGTGGTGATCGTGGATCCCGAGCGCGGCGTGCTGCTGACGTTGCGCGACATCCCGCCCAACGTCGGGGCGTGGCACATTCCCGGAGGCACGGTGCTGTTCGCCGAACCCGTCGTGGACGCCGTTCGGCGCGTGGCTCGCTTCGAGCTCGGCCTCGACGTCGGCGTCGGCGAGCTGATCGGCTACATCGAGTACCCCAGCCACTGCACGGCCGGCCTCGATTCGCCGGTCGGCCTGGCCTTCCGGGCGGAGCCGGTCGGCGGCCCGCCGAGCACGGAGCAGCTGCCGGACGGCTGTGCCTGGTTCAGCCGTCTGCCGGCGGGCCTGTACGAGGAGCAGCGGGAGTTTCTCGCTCGCCGCCTGGGTCTCCCCCTCGAACCGAACTGACCGGCGGACGCGCGCGGCCCCGCGAGGGGCGCTGGGCAGGAGCCGCCCGAACTTGTCCCTCCGGGCGGTGACCGCTCGCCGGCCCTCCCAGCCCTCGTCGCGCAGCCAGTCCTCGAGCGTCCGGAGCTCAAGCTCGGGGTAGCGGGCGCGGAGGCCGGCGATGTCCGCCCGGTAGCCGCCGTCGTTGAACCAGCGGAACATCTGGAACAGCTCCCGGCCCATCGCGGTCCGGACCACGGGCATCGGCAGGCGCCGGAACCTGACTGGACGTCCGATCACCCGGGCGAACACCGCGGCGGCCTGCTCGTTGGTCAGCTCGCTGCCGGCGATCTCGAGTTGGGTGCCGACGAACTCGCCCGGATGCGCGAACGCGAGCGCGACGAACTTGCCGACATCGTCGGTGGCGATCGTCTGGTAGGGCGTGCCGGCTCGGATCGGGTCGACGAGCCGGCCCTTGAGGATGCCCTTCTCGACGGCCGGGATGTAGTAGTTCTCCATAAACGAGGCCGGACGGATCACCGTCGCCGGAAGCCCGAGGCGGCGAATGTGCTGCTCGATCTTCCACTTCGAGTCCCAGTGATCGATGCCGGAGTCGCGTTCGGCTCCTCCGACCGAGGAATAGACGAGATGCTCGACCCCAGCCGCCCGGGCTGCGTCGGCGACGTTCGTGCCCTGCCGCACCTCGCGCTCGGTCCCGACCGTGAAGTCCTGGACGCTGTAGGCGCCGTATGACCCGCGCATCGCCTGCTCGAGGCTCGGCGGATCCTCCATGTCTCCCGTGACCAGTTCGACTCCGTCCGCGGCCAGCGCCCGCGCGCGAGCCGATGCCGCGTCGCGCGTGAGCGCGCGGACCGACGCCCCCCGTGCGCGTAGGTGACGGACGACCGCACCGCCCTGGCGGCCCGTCGCTCCGGTGACCAGGATCGGGCCGGGGATCATCGCGACCCCGCCGCGGCGGGGTCGCAGGCCCGGATGTAGGCAGCCGTGGGGGCGCCCCATGCCGTCTCGGTGCGCGCCCGGCGGGCGGGCCCCGCTTCGCCCAGCTGCTCCCAGCCGCGCTGCTCGAGGCGGACGGCCGTGCGGCCGCCGACCGGACTGAACGTGATCTCGACCTCGGTCGCTTCACTGGAGTCGAAGAACAGGTGCCATAGGTAGCGCAACCGGGCCGGCGGCTCCCAGTCGAGCACCGTGCCCCAGTCGTGCTGACCCCCCCCGCGATCGTGCTCGACGATCCGGCCGCCGGGTCGCGGCTCGAACGAGATCGCCGAGGGATCGCCGCTGACCGTGTGGGCCGACGGCCACCAGGTGGCGCACCGCTGCGTCCACGTGTCGAAGGCCTGCGCGGGCGGCACACCCACCTCGAACTCAATCACCAGCGGGTCAGGGCGCATCGGCTCGGGCCGCCGGCGGCTCGGTGTTCTCGGCCACGATGCGGTAGCGGGCGATGGCCTGGTCCCACACCTCGGCGAAGTACTGGCGCACCGCCTCGATCCCGTCGGCCCGCAGTTCGTAAATGTGCCGCGTCCCCTCGGCCTGATCGCTCACCAGGCCGGCGTCCTTGAGCAGCCGCAGGTGGCGGGACACTGCGGGCCGGCTGATCGGGAGCTGGTCGGCGATCTCCCGCACCGAGCGTCCGCCGTCGCTGAGGATCTCGACGATCGCGCGGCGGTTGGCGTCGCCGAGCGCGTCGAGCGCGTCCCGATGCAGGCTCTGGGCCATCTCAGACCGGCGCCGTCTCGGAGGCGGTCTTGAGGCCGTCGGCGAACTGCCCGAAGGACTCGGTCAGATCGGGAATCGCCCGCGTGATCAATCCGGCGAGCGCTCCCGTATACGTCTCCTCCATCGAGAACTCCGTCCGGCCGTCGGCGAGCGAGCGCAGCCCGAACGTCCGCACGCCCTTGAACAGGCCGAGCGGCATCCCGTCCGACCAGACCATGCGCCGCTCCGGCTCGAGCTCGGTGACGCTGAGCGAGAAGGTGCGTTTCGGACTCACGGCCGAGACCAGCTTGATCGTCTCGCCTGGGGCGATGTGCCCCTCCAGCGAGACGACGGCGGGATTCCAGCGCGTGTAGCCATCGGGATCGGTGAGCAGGCCCCAGACCCGCTCCGGACTCGCATGAATCGACCGGTGCACCGAATAGGTCTTGGCCACGCCGACCTCCTCTCAGGTCTCCAGGCATTCGTAACAAAAGAACTATCGTAACACTCAAGTTACCAAGCCTGGCTGGTGCTGGCAACCCGTCCGGGCCCGGAGATCAGTGCGGAGCCACCCCGCGACCATCCGTGCAGGTAGTACTCGGAAGATTGCCTCCGGCTGCCGCGTCCGCGCGCCGACGAACGCCACGACCACACCGACGTACCGGTCGTAGAGGCGCCCGAAATCCGCCGACGCGCCGCCGGTCAACGGCTCTGCGTCCGACGGCTCCGTCATTCCCATACCTCGAATACGGATCGGGACCAGGATTGTGACCGGCGCCGCCGCCCGGCGCGACCCCGATACAGTCGTCCCCGGGACCCATGGCTGTGTCAGTCGTCATCGGAGGAAGCACCGGCATCGGACTGGTGATCGCCCAGCGGCTCTCCGCTCGGGGTGATGACGTGGTGGTCACGAGCCGGGACAGAGCGACCACAGAGGCGGTGGCGCAGACCCTGGGTCCCTCCGCGAGCGGGCTCGCGCTGGACCTCGGGAAGCCGAAGACGATCGCCGCCGCCCTGGCCGATGTCCAGGCCGTGGACAACCTCGTGCTCACCGCCATCGCGCAGGCGCGGCGCGGCGCACGCAACGCTCAGGCGGTGGTCAGCTCGCGCTCGGCGCGCAGCCAGTTCCCGAAGTCGTCCGACTGACCCGACTCGAGGTGGATGAAGTAGGCGCGCTCGGCGATCTGGCCGTGCTCAGGGGTGCCCCGCTTCGTCTTGGGCTTGGTCGTGCGGGTGCGGGCGCGCTTGGCGGTCGGCTTGGCGGTCTTCTCGGTCATGGTGGTCCTCCTGGTCTTGGTCGTGTCCACTGGCGGCGACAATGCGGCTTGCGCGCTCCGTGTTCGACGCGGATGCGGTGACCCCTTCGCGACGGGGCACGTTTCGCCGGTTGGTCAGAATGGAGGCGTGCCGTTTCACGTCCGCCTCCACCGCAGCCTCCGCGCCGAGGACGCGTTCAACCTCACCGAGGAGGAGGTGAGAGCTCGCGTCGCGCGCTCCCGCCGCAGCGGGGCCTGGATCCAGATCATCGAGGGCTCCGAGCTCACCGCCGCTCAGCGCGCAAACCGTCGCGGGTGGCTGAACGCGTCCGAGCTCGGCGAGGACGTGACGGAGCGGTTCATGACCGCGGACCTTGCCGCGGCCGACGCCGACGCGGCGGGCGCGTCGCCTCCCGGCCAGCACGCCCGTGGCCGGCGGCTGGGTCTGACGGCGGCCGTGATCGGGGGAATGCTCGCGGTGGCGGTGGCGGCGCTCATCGTCGCCCGTATGCCGGGCAGCGGCGCCCGGACCGCGACCGCCGCCGGCCGGGCGGGTGCGCCGAGCGACATCGCCTCGACGGCCGACCTCCGGCGTTATGTGCTCAGTCGATTGCTGTGGCGCAGCACACCGAGAACGTTTCCGGCATCACTCCAGATCGCGTTCGGCCAGCAGTTCGTCACCGGGAGCCCGACCCTCGCCGCCGTCGACGGCGGGGCCGCGAGCGCCTACTCCGTCTCCGAGCTCGTCGGCGACGGCGCCAGCCTGGCCGGCGAGCCGATCTACGTCGTCGGCCGGGTCGTGGCGAGGACCTCGTCGCTGGTCGGCACCGATGGCTGGACCCGCGAGGGCGCACTCGACGTCGTGCTCGCCGGCCCGAGCGGCCCCGACCGCGTCCACGGCCTGATCAGCTACGGCTATGCGGCACCGCCCGTGGGCACCGTGGTCTTCTTCCGGGCCGTGGTCGCGGCGGTCGGGACGACGACGCCCGGACGTTCCACGACGTACGTGATCAGCCTCGAGGATCCCGCGCCGACGACCGCGTTCGGGCCGACGCACACGGACACCGTGACGAGCCTCGCCGGGCAGTTCGGCCGCAGCGCACTTCCGTAGCGTCGCTCACCGGACGTGGCCGGCGCCGGGTCATCCGCCACTGAGCTGCACGGCCTTGACGATCAACAGAACCACCGACACCACGAGGTAACCGCGCAACGTGAGCATCGCGATCTTGCGGCCGGTCGACCATTGCGGGCGGCCGAGGAGCGCCAGCGGCGGCATCGTCCATTGCGCCTTGGGGATCGTCGGTCCGGTCTCGATCACGGTGACCGCCGCGCCGCCGCGTCTCGAGCGCAGCGTGAACAGTCCGAACCCGAGCAGCCCGAGCGCCAGGATCGCCCCGCCGATGAGCGCGACCTTGGTGACGTCGATGCTCGGGAACACCGTCGTGGCCATCAGGATCAGCGAGAGCAGCACCAGGATCGCGACGATCACACTCGCGAGAGCGTTCAGCCACGGCGCGTTGCGCCACGGACCGAGGATCTCGCGGTCGTTGCAGAGCAGCAGCAGGAACACGCTCGCGCTCGGCAGCAGCACGCCGGCCAGGGCCTGGACGGATTCGGTGATCACGCCGAGTGGAGCGCCGGGGATGAGCACGATCGCGCCGGCAGCGACGATCATGAGGGCGAACAGCGAGTAGAAGAGCTTCGCGTCGCCGAACGACCGGTGCAGCGAGCTATGGGTGCCGAACACGTCGCCGAAGGCGTAGCTCGTCGACAGGGTCAGCGCGCCGGCGCCGATCAACGACGCGTTGAGCAGCACGATCGCGAACAGACCGCCGGCGGGCGATCCCAGGTAGTGCTCCAAGCCGGTCGCCGTTCCCCCCGCGTCCGTAAACTGCCCGGCCGCCGAGGTGCCCCCGAAGGCGAAGGCGGAGACACACATCAGCGCCGCTGCGCCGATCACCACGACGACCGCGCCGATCCACGTGTCGAGCCGCTCGTAGTTGATCCAGCGCGGGGTGATCCGCTTGTCGATGATGTTCGACTGCTGGAAGAACAGCTGCCACGGCGCCACCGTCGTACCGACGATGGCGATGATCAACAGCACCGAGGTCGACGTCGCGCCGCCCTGGATCCCGGGCACGAAGAAGTGGTGGATGATCGTCGAGCCGTCCGGGTGGGCCATGAAGAACAGCGGAACGACCAGGAAGTTGGCGAACACGAATACGAACATCGAGCGCTCCCAGGAGCGAAAGCTGCCCGTGACGGTGATCGCGACGAGCGCCACCGCCGCGATCGGAACCGAGATGTACTGCGAGACGCCGAAGTAGCCGAGCGCGAGGCTCACGCCGATGAACTCGGTGACGATCGTGAGGAAGTTGAGCAGGAACAGATCGCCGACCGAGAACCAGCCCCAGAAGCGCCCGAAGCGCTCGTTGATCAACCGAGCGTGACCGACGCCGGTGACCGCCCCGAGCCGCACCACCATCTCCTGGTTGACGACCAGCACCGGGATCAGCAGCAGCAGCACCCACAG
>Ga0208478_1000356_pt1 | contig 16566 bp, 16 predicted proteins | sample NGESurdeep072012_5_FD_184462 | JGI IMG/M metagenome (GOLD analysis project Ga0208478, IMG submission 184462) | Arctic peat soil microbial communities from Barrow, Alaska - NGEE Surface sample 415-2 deep-072012 (SPAdes) | ecosystem: Environmental > Terrestrial > Soil > Wetlands > Peat ...
ACCAAGATCGCCACCGCTCTACGACATCATGGTCGGCTCATCAACAGGCCTATCGACCTTCTTCTCAGCGCATGAAAACGACTTTGCCGAGGCCCTGGGTGCGCCCCGAGGCGACCAACGACTCTCCCGCGCGAATGCCGGCGTAGGTGGCGTCCGGGAGGAAGCCTGTGTCCTGCCAAGCCTTCTCGGCAGCCAGCCAGTACGAAGGCTGCGCCTCCTGACCGGTCATTCTGGACCGTTCGGCATCCCGGGTCGCCCTGAGGGCCGCCGGCTCCCAACCCGGAGGTGCTGCCGAACCGAACGGATCCTTGCGGAGGCGGTCGCGGGCCGGCCAGCCCGATCAGGGCGTGACCGAGAACCTCGTCGGGCCGATGGTCCCAGGTCGCCACCTCGACCTCTGCCAGGTGGTGATCCGGCACCACGAATTCCGACGGCAGGGCGCCGACGTCTCCGGCGGCGGCGATCAGATTGCGGGCCTCGGCAAGCCGACCGAGGCGGGCGTGGAATTGCGCGTCCTCGAGCTGAAGTTTGAGCCGGGTGACGCCGTCCGTGCGGACGGCGCGCATTTCGGTGAGTACCGGACGTAACCGCCATCCTGGCCGACGATCAACGCAGATCCGGACGGGGCCAGTCCGGCCCCCGCGGTGTGTACCCGGTGATGAAGGCCCACCGGTGGCTGTTCGTCGGAACGGTCGTCAGTTCGGAATGTGTTCGAGCCGTGTGCCGCGCACGAAGACGGCGTTGATCCGGTGCAGCGTGGACGGATCGTCCAGCGGATTGCCCAGGACGGCCAGGATGTCCGCGTCGTGGCCGACGGCGAGTCGGCCCTTGCGCCCCTGGAGTCCACAGGCCAGCGCGGCCTGCGATGTCCACGCACGTAAGGCCTGAGCCGGGTTCAGGCCGGCCGCGACCAGGTTGCCGACCGCCCACCGCGCCGCGTCATGCAGTTTACCGGGGCATCGGCGGGCTTTCTGTCGGTGACCGCGTCAAGGCCCGCGTGATGGCGACCGCGCAGCCCATCGACTGCGGCCCGGGCGAGGCCGTGATCTTGCTCGAAGTGAAGCGAGTTGGCTGACCGGGTATCAGCGCCGTGTCCACGAGGTACCCGGCCCTGCCGCACGAGGAATGCGACCTCCACATGCGGCCCCGACCAAGGGGGCCGATGATGGGACGTCGGCGGGCCGAACCTCCAGATCTGCTGGATAGGCGTCCAGGCGGGTGTCGAGGCGGACCGTCTCGGCCGAGATCTGTTGGTCCATAGCATGAGTCGGAGGTCAGCCATGAGTATCGCATTCGCTCAGTTCGTCATCGACTGCCAGGATCCGGCGGCTCTGGCCGGCTTCTGGTCCGGTGTGTTGGGCGTGCCGGTCGACCCCGGCGCGAGTCCGTACTTCGCGACCGTCGGGCGGGCGGGCGAGAGGCCGCTACGCCCCGCGTGGATGTTCATCAAGGTCCCCGAACCCCGCATCGGGAAGAACCGCGTGCACGCCGACCTCGTCGCCACGGACTGGGCGGCCGAGGTCGAGCGGGTGGTCGGCCTGGGTGCCACCAGGGTCGCCGAGTTCGACGAATACGGCACCCGCTGGGTGACGCTGACCGACCCGGAGGGCAACGTCTTCGACATCGGCGCAGGGTGAGGGCGCCGGTTCGACGGCACCGGTTCGACGCCACGGTCAGGACGGACGGCACGACCGGGCGGGACTGGACCGGTAGGGTTTCGGCGGGGCGGTAGCTCAGCCGGTCAGAGCAGCGGACTCATAATCCGTCAGGTCGAGGGTTCGAACCCCTCTCGCCCCACCACGAGCCGACGTCCCGATGGGCCCCCCGCGGTGCGATGCCGGTTCTCAGGAGTCGACGACGCCGCACGCGGTGCCGTCGCCGTTGCTGTCCAGGGCGAGCGGATCGGATCCCGTCGTGTCGACCACCACGCCCTGAGGAAGCAGTGCGCGCACCTCAGTGCAGGTCCAGTACCCGCCGGTCAGCGCCGCGTGAGCGGAATGACTTGGCGGCGTCTGCGGTTTCGCAGCCATTGACCTGACCGGCGCTCGGCAGCACTTGTTCCGGTGCCACGGACGGCGCGCGTTGCAACTGCACGGCGGCGGCTTGTTCCTTCGTGCCGTCGTTGACACCCCCCGCCTGCTGATCGACTTCGGCGAACGCCGCGCCAGGCTCTGCGGTGAGACCGGAAGCAGCACCGCGTGCCCCCCGCGGCCCAGCGGCGGCCTCGGCGAGACCGACCTGGCGCTGACCGGCGGGGTCGTCGGATTGCCACCGGGATCCGGTTGTGCCGCAGCGGGTTCTGGAGCGGGAGTCGCCGACACCGCGGCCCGAAAGCCATTCCCCCGCGAGAGCGAACATTTGCGAAGTCCCTTCGCCATTTGTCGACTGGGCGACTCCCAATCTCGGCGTCAATGAGATTGCGCTGTTCTCGCGTCAGATCTGGCTCTTGGCGCAAGGCCGGTTTGAACGACTGCGAACAATCACTGACGGAGGTCTCCTGATGCCCGACTTCTCCGGTGCCGAGCCAGTTCCTGAATTGACTCCGGTGCGGAACGCCGACAGTGACCTGAGTCCCCAAGTCGTTCTTTCGTCCCCGCCATCGTTCCACGGGCCCGGGCCGAGCGTGCCGGCGCCGGGGCCGGCATCGCGATGACGGACTCCGACAGACTCCGGGGTCAGCCAGGTTCGGGCAAGAAGCAAGCGCCGAAGGAGCGGGTTGGGCAGTCTGAGCGCCGCGCACTCCCGATCCCCCCGACGGGACGGGGAGCGCACGACTTGTGCTGACCATGAACCCCTTACCCTCGCTTCGCGTCGGGGGAGTACCCCAAGGAATACCCCAAGAAACGACGGCAGGGCATCCGGAGCCAGCCCTCGGGCGACATCAGCTTGCGGGATCGACCTGCGGGAGCATGCGGGCCAGCTGCGATCGCGAACCGATGCCAAGCTTGCGGTAGCTGTTCGTCAGGTGGACCTCGATGGTCTTCTCGGTGACGAACAGGGCTTGCGCAATCTCCCGGTTGGTCAACCCGTCACGTGCCAGCCGGGCCACCCTCAACTCGCTCGCGGTGAGCTTCGTTCGGTGGTGCAGCGGATCACGACGGGGCCGGGCGCCCGCCGCGACGAGTTCGTCATGGGCCATGGAGGCCAGCGCCGTGGCCCCACACCGGGCGGCGAGCTCGACAGCCGTATTCAGTGCTGGTCGTGCGTCGGACCGCCGTCCGGACCGGCGCAATGCCGCACCCAGGTCGTACAGCGCACCCGCGTACACCAGCCGGGCCGGTGAGTCCTGCAGCACGGCCACCGCTTCCTGCAGATCGCGCATCCCGGCAGCGCCCTGGCGCACCGCTCCCGCTGCCCGCAGGGCGATGCCCAGCGTGCGGGGTGCGGCAAACGCGCGGCATCGGGCGAGCTCCTCGTCGATCAGCCTCTCCGCCTCGTCGATCTCGCCCGCTGCGCTGAGAATGAGTGCCGCGTCGGCGCGCCACTGGGTCAACACCGGCGTCCGGACATCCCACTGGTCCTCGATACGGCCGCACGCCCGCAGATCGGCCAGCGCCTCCTGCAGGCGGCCCTGCGCCGTCCGCAGGTGCGCGCGGGCCTGCAGATTGAGCACCGATCCCCGCGCGTTGGTGGGTGCCTTGTCCAGGCCTGATTCCTTCCAGACGAGCTCGGCGCCGGCGACATCGCCGTGCGCGAGCCGTATCTCGATCATCGTCACGACCGCGATGCGGATCGATCCGCCCGGGTACGCCAGGGCGAGCTCCGCGTCCGCCTCGGCCTCGGCCAGGTATCCGCGACACAGCCAGGACATGGAGCGGCACTCCGCGGCCTGGGCGAAAGCGAACGCGGAACCCTGGGCCTGCGCGATGTCCATGGCTTGGGTGAGCAACTGGATCGAGTCGTCGAAGGCCCCGTTGATCTGCAACGCAAAGGGGGCCATGAAGAACGAATGATCGCCCGGCCCCGGATCGCGCAGCAGGTCGCCGCTTTCGACGGCCCGCCTGGCGAGCGTCCGGCCAACGTGAGCCGGCTGGCGGTAGGCGGCCTCCAACCCCAACGCCGCCACGTGGATTCGTTCGGCGCGGGTGACCGGCGCCGCCGGGTCGCAGCCGAACCGGCTACCGGCCGCGTCGACCAGCCTCCGTGAATCGCTGGACCCTTCGGCGGCCAGGGCCCGCAGATTCTCCAATCGGAGCCCGAGGTCGCGTTCGTTCGCGGGCAGCGCCCGGATCGCGTCCAGCAGGGCCACCACCGGCGCGGCGGTCTGTTCGCCGGTGTACATCAACGCCGTGCACAGTTCCCCCGCCGCCAGGGCGCGGCGCCGGGGATCAGCGGTCGCACCGATCGCCTCTCGAAGGTGCGCGATCGCCGGTTCCAGCCGACCGGCGTGCCGCTCCGCCGTGCCGAGTTCGAAGGCGACGTCGCCGACCAACTCCGGTGGCGGGGGCTCCTGCCAAGCGCGGGTGAGATTGACGACTGCCGCATCGGTGGCCCCCCGGCTCTGCGCCTGACGTGCGGCACGTCGCAGGATCTCCACTGTCTCGGCATCCGCGCGCGGCTCGCTGGCCAGCAGGTGCAGTGCGATCCGTTCGACGGGGGCGCCCATGGAAGCGAGCGAGCTTGCCGCCTGCCGGTGTAGCTCATGGCGTTCCGCGACGCCCATGTCTGCGTAGACGCTGGAGCGCACCAAGGGGTGGACGAAGGCCAATGGCCTACCGGGATCGAGGATGAACGCCTCGGCCAGCGCATCCGCGGCGCGCGAGGCGGTGTCCTCGTCCAGGCCTGCGATGGCAGCGGCGAGCGGCAACTCGCACGGATCTCCGGCCACCACCACCGCATCGGCGACCGCCCGGCATTCCGCCGGCAGCCGGCGCAGCCGGCCCAGCGCCGCCAGGCTCACCGTCCGCGACGTCTGGCGCTCGACCAGCGGCACATTCGCCGCGGTCGGTGCCACCCCGGCGGCGGCCAGTTCGCGCAGTAATTCCCGGACGAGAAACGGATTGCCGCGGGTCAGCTGATGGCAGGCCGCCACGAACTCGGGCTCCGGGGTCAGCGACACCACGTCCTGCGCCAGCCGGGCGACGCCGTCCAGGGTCAGACCCCTTGGTCGCACGGTTTCGAACTGGGGGACCCCGGCCAATGAATCCCGTAGCTCCTCGTGGGAATCGGACTGGCGGGGCCGCGCGGCCAGCAGCAACAACAGGTTCAGCCCATCGATGCGCTGGGCGAGATACGCCAGCCAGCGCAGCGAGGCGACGTCCGCCCACTGCAGGTCGTCGATGATCATCAACACCGGCGACCTGCTGACCAGGTTGGCGGTGAACCAATAGAGCCCGTGCAATGTGGCAGAGCCGGGTTCGTCCGAGGCGTGCTGGTCCGCCTCGGAGTCGACCAGGGCTCGCTCGGCCAGGCTGCCTGCCCCGGCCAGCAGTTCCGCCCGTTCCCGAGCTGACGCGGAATGCAGGACCGGCTCCAGCAACTGCCTGGCGACAGCGAAGGGGATGTCCCGTTCGATTTCAGAGCCGCGGGCGTTGACCACCCGCATGCCCGTTGAATGTCCCCGCGCGAACGCCAGCAATCGGGATTTCCCGATGCCGGGCGGACCCTCGATCAGCAGACCGCCGGCTTGGTTGGCGGCGCGGGCCAGCAACCGTTCGATCGTCTCGATCTCCCGCTCACGATCGACCAGCGTGTCGTCCAGGCGGGTACTCACTCTGGAAGGGTACTCAGCCTGTCAGCCGATCGGTGGCCAATTGGTCGTCATGCGGACAGTCCGGTAGCGCCCGATCAGTGCTGCTCGACCGCGGAACCCGACATCACCCGTTGTCCTGACGAGTCCTGCTTCCCGTCTGCCGCTTCCTTGGTGATGGTGAAGGTGGAGAAGGTCTCCGGGGAAACTCCCGCCCAGAGTGTGACGTCCGTTCCCTCGTTGAACGAGCCGATCGGCACCAACACGCCATCGGCGTTGCGTAGCCAGGCCTGGTAGAACTGGCCGTTCTCCAACCGAGGCAGGCCGACCGCCTGCAGGTGAATCTCCCAGCCCGAGTTGGTCTTGATCATGCTGGCGTCACCGGACGCGCCGGGAGCCAACTCGGTGGCGGACAGTGCGACGTCGAACCGTCGCTGCGGGGGACTGGTGTCCCGCAGCAGCAACACACCGGTCAGCGCTACCGCGATCACCGCCGCCGCCGCGGCGACCAGGATCCCGGGACGCGCCCATCGCCGGCGAGAACCGCGGGCCGCCCTGGCGCTGTCCCGGGCAACGCGGCGGTCCCGCGCGGCCGCCAAATCGATGGGTGAGCCGTCATCGTTCACCGCCTCCAGCGGACCGGGGTCGCCCGTCATCCGGAAAGGGCGGTCGCGCGGCGCCGCAGTGGGCGTGTCTGCCGCCGGCGGGCCCGACGGCGTGCCCGGCGCGGGGGAGATCTCGGGGGTGCCGGCCACCTGGTCCTCACCCCGGGTTGCAGCGCTCTCGGCGGTGATGAGCCCGACGACGGAATCCTCGAGTTCGGCAGGCGGCTCGGCCCACAGCGTCGGGTCGGCGAGCAGCGCGCGCAACTCGTCGAGTTCGGCCTGATCGGCCGCGTCCAGCACGACGTCCGCGTCGCCACTGAGGTAGTTCACCCTGGCCTCGTCGGTCGCCGTGTCGTCGGCGCTGTGCCGACCGCTGTGCCCGTCACCCGCTGGTGCCATCGCTGCTCACCTCCTTCCCGTCCCGGTGTCCCACGGTACGACTTCTGCTGTGTCGATCTGTGCTCGAGTTGTGTCGATCGGTGCTGGTCGGAGCCGTTTCGCGGCGGGCGACCGGCCGGGCCGGTCAGGGCGTCAATCGAAGCCCTCCCGCAGATGGCCCAGGCGCGCCGCGAGTTTCCTGTGTGCCCGGTGCGCCCGCGACTTCACGGTCCCGACCGGGACGTTGAGCCGCTCCGCAACCGCAGTCTGGGTGAGCCCCTCCAGGTGCTGCAGTTGCACGACCACCCGCTCGTCCGGCGGCAGTTCGTCCAACGCCTGCCGGACCTGCCAGACGTCGTACGTGCGCTCGATCGCGGCCGGTTGCTGCACGATCGCCGGGTGCGCGACCGGTACGTCCTCCAGATTGCCGGCCGTCTCCCGTGACTCCTGCCGATGGATGTCGATCGCCGTGCGGCGGGCGATGGTGGCCAGCCACGGAGCCAGGTCCCGACCGGGGTCGACCGTCGCGGCGGATCGCCACGCCTTGAGGAAGGTCTGCTGGGTCGCTTCCTCGGCCAGTTGCGGCGAGCCCAGCAGGTTTCTGGCGACCGCGTAGACGAGTCGGCTGTACTCCCGGTACACCAGGCGCACCGCGTCGGAGTCGCCGGCGCGAAAGCGTCCGATGTCCTCCTGGCTCAGCACCAGGATGAGGGTAGTTCAGCCGTTCGTGCCGGGCTCGGGTGCCCGCACCCCCGGCGAGGAAGAACCCGCTTGACGTCATGAAGAGAAGTACGTGCGCGCGGCCGTCACGGTTCTCGCCGAAACCCGCGAACCGTTTGGCCACGGCCCCCGTATTGCAGGGTGCCGGGCGATCGAGCGGACCACCACCCCGGCCCACCACCTGACTTGGTCCAATTCCGAAAGGGTTTCGCGATGAAACTGCGCACGATTCTGGCCGCCCCGATTGCGATCGTGGCTGCCGGTCTGCTGCTGTCGGCCTGCGGCCAGGGCAGTCAGATCGCCGGTACGGCAACAATTTCCGCGGCTGCCGCGGTGGATTCGACGGCAGCGAAGCCGGTGGCCAGCCTGGCCGAGACCGGTGCTCTCGGCCAGGTGCTGGTCGGCGCCAACGGGCACACGCTGTACGGGTTCACCGACGACGTCGACGGCACCAGCACCTGCTTCGATGCCTGCGCCACCGCGTGGCCCGCGGTGACCGTGCAAGGCGGCTTCCTCCCGCCACCTGGGGTGGATCCGGCGCTGGTCAGCACGGTTGACCGGCCGGATGGCAGCAAGCAGCTCAAGATCGGTAAGTGGCCGGTCTACTTCTATGCCGGTGACGGCGCGCCGGGCAGCGCCGACGGCCAGGGCGTCGGCGGCAAGTGGTTCGCGGTCGGTGCCGACGGCAAGCTGGTCAAGGGTGACAGTGCCGGCGCCGCAACGCCATCGGCGGCCGCTCCGGCGCCGGCAGTAGCCAAGCCGGCCGCACCTGCCCCGGCGAACCTGGCCCAGGCGGGGGCACTTGGCCAGGTGCTGGTCGGCGCGAACGGGCACACGCTGTACGGGTTCACCGATGACGCCAACGGCACCAGCACCTGCTTCGACGCCTGCGCCACCGCGTGGCCCGCGGTGACCGTCGATGCCGGATTCACCCCGCCGGCCGGGGTGGACCCCGCGCTCGTGACGACCGTCGACCGGCCGGACGGCAGCAAGCAGCTGAAGATCGGTAAGTGGCCGGTCTATTTCTACGTCGGTGACGGCGCGCCGGGCGAGACCAACGGCGAGGGTGTCGGCACCAAGTGGTTTGCGGTCGGAGCGGACGGCAAGCTGGTCAAGGGTCCGGCCGACGCGGCCGCTCCGACCGCTCCTGCTCCCGCCGCTGCTCCTGCTCCCGCGCCGGCTGCGGCGCCGCAGGCCCAGGGACCGGTGGTCGACCTGGCCCAGGTCGGCAATCTCGGTGAGGTGATGGTCGGCGCGAACGGCCACACCCTGTACGCCTTCACCGACGATCCAGAGGGTCAGACCACCTGCTTCGACGCCTGCGCCAAGGCATGGCCGCCGCTGACAGTGCCCGCCGACTTCACCATTTCCGACGAGCTGCAGGCATCGGGCGCGAAGACCATCCAGCGGCCCGACGGCAGCCTGCAACTGGTGATGGGCAAGTGGGCGCTGTACTACTACGCAGGCGACAACGCTCCGGGCGATGCCAACGGCCAGGGGCTGAACGGTAAGTGGTTCGCCATCGACGGGACCTGTCACCTGGTCAAGACCGCGGCGTGACGTCGCCGTTCTGCCGCTGACGGTCAGCAGAACCGCCCCGGCCCACCGGAGTAGAGCTCCGGCGGGCCGGGGTTTCAGGGTCTTTCTCTTACACTGTGAGCACATCGCGAATCCAGCGCGCATGGCCGTCGGGCCCGCGCCCTCGCCGGATGGGAGGCCCAGAGCAGATGAGTGCCGATCCCGCCGCCGTCGAACTGTTCGCACCGAGTCTGGTCGAGGTGACCACCCGGCAGCTGCGCGACGAGATCCTCAGTGGAGCCTTGGAGCCCGGTGAGCGCCTCATCGAAGAGCAGATACGGCAACGGTTCTCGATCAGTCGGGCGCCGCTGCGGGAAGCGCTGCGGCTGCTGGCCCAGCAAGGGCTGGTCGAACATCTGCCGCGCCGCGGTGCGCGGGTGGCCACCTGGTCCGAAGAGGACATCCGCCAGCTCTTCGAGGTACGAGCGGTCTTGGAGCGGTACGCCGTGACCGCCGCCCTGCCGCTCACGGCGCGCCCGGGGGCAGACCCGCTGGCCGACGTCCGGCTGCATCTGGAACGGATGCGATCAGCGCAGGAACTCGGCGATCAGCTGGCAAAGGACGATGCGCACCGCGATTTCCACGCGGCCATCGTCTCGCTTGCCGGTAACCGCCAGCTCGATCTGGCACTGGAACCGATCCTGCTCAAATTGCAGCGCCCGATGGCCGTCAACCTCCGTCTCGAGGCGTCCTTGATGGGGCCGGGGGAAGGTCTGCGACGGCACGCGGAGCTGGTGACCGCGCTGGAGAGCAACGACCCACACCGGGTGCTGGAAGCTCTGCAGGAACACGGCGGGCAGCGATATCTGCGGTTTCGGACCGATGCGCCGATCGCCGCGGGGTCCGTCGCCGAGCCCGCATGACCGCGGGAACCAGACCCGGCCCGCGGACTGGCCGGCGGAGGTTTGCCCCGCGCGGCAGGTGGTCGTTGAGTGGCCTTGTTCGGCGGGGCCGAGCTGATCATCCGGACGCTGTGCTGGGTGCGCTGATCATCCGGACGCTGTGCTGGGTGCGCTGATCATCCGGACGCTGTGCTGGGTGCGCTGATCATCTGTACCTTGCGCTCGGGCAAAGCGGACACCTCCCGTGTATTTGACAGCGCATCTGGGTGAAACGTGGGATTGATCAGCGCATCCCGCTGCCTTGTGTGTGTGCGCCGTTCGCGGGAATTCTGCCCCTGCGCCGGTGCCGCCCGCAGCCTCGCGGCAGGGGGCTGACGTAGCCCACTGTTAACACGACGGTTCCACCCCCGATACAGCGATTGTCGACAATCGACCGCATGCCTCAGAGTCCGCACAGCGGTCCGGTGCACGGTCCGTCGATTTCCGAGCTGGCACACTCCTACCGCAGCAACGACTTGGCACCCACCGACCTGGTGGAGGCGGTGCTCGCAGCGATCACCGAGCGCGGCGACGACGGCACCTGGATCTCCGTCGTCGACCGATCCGACCTGATCCTGCGAGCCAAGGAACTGGAACAGCACCCGGACCCGGGTTCACTGCCGCTGTACGGAGTGCCGTTCGGCGTCAAGGACAGCATCGACGTCGCCGGAGTGGCAACGACTCTGGCCTGTCCGGAGTATGCGTATCAGGCCACCGCAACCGCTCCGGTGGTCTCCCGACTGCTCGATGCCGGCGGGATCTTCATCGGCAAGACCAATCTCGATCAGTTCGCCACCGGTCTGAACGGGACAAGGACGCCGTACACGTTGCCGCGCAGCGTGTTCGGCAACAACCTGATCTCCGGTGGATCGAGTTCCGGGTCGGCGCTCGCGGTGGCCACCGGCGAGGTCCCGTTCACCGTGGCGACGGACACCGCCGGCTCCGGACGGGTACCGCCGGCCTTGAACGGCATCGCCGGGTTCAAGCCGTCCCGCGGGTTGATCAGCACGGTGGGTCTGGTGCCGGCCTGCCGTTCGCTGGATTGCATCAGCCTGATCGCCGGGAACGTCACGGACCTTTCCGTGGTCTTCGATCTGGTGGCCGGGGTCGACGAGCACGACCCGTACAGCAGATCGCGGCGCCGGGACAGTCGCGACCCGAACAGCTTCCGCATCGGACTTCCCGACGTCGCCGAGTTGGAGTTTTTCGGTGACGGTCCGATGCGGGAGGCCCATGTGGCGGCCCGCGCCGGGATCGAACGTGCCTTCGACCGCACCGTCGAGGTCCCGCTCGGACCGTTCCTTGACGCGGGCGCGCTGCTGTACTCGGGTCCGTGGGTGGCCGAGCGGCTAGCTGAGTTCGGCGCGTTCCTCGACGATCGGCCGGACGCGGTATTGCCGGTGATCCGCTCTATTCTGACCGGCGGAAGACGTTACACCGCAACAGATGTGTTCGCAGCTGAACATCGCCTGGGAGAGCTGCGCACCCAGGTCGCCCAGCTGTGGCGGGAGATGGATGTGCTGATCCTTCCCGCAGTGGGCACGACCTTCACGGTGGATGAGGTGCTGGCCGATCCCATCGCCACCAACACCGCGCTCGGCCATTACACGCATTTCGGTAATCTGCTCGACCTCTGCGCGGCGGTCGTTCCCGCCGGTCTGACCAGCGACGGCCGCCCCGCGGCGCTGATGGTCCTCGGCCCGGCCCTGGCCGACGATCGGGTGCTGGCCCTGGCCGCCAGGCTGGCCGGTGAACCGGCTCTGGCCGCCCGACCTGCGGTGCCGGCGGACCGGAGTGATCGCGGCCAGGCGGACACTCGCTCGCCCACCACCCTCGTGGTGGTGGGCCATCACCTCTCGGACCAACCTCGCAGCGCCGACCTCACCGACCGGGGTGGCGTCTTCGTGTCGCGGACGTCCACCGCCCCCAGTTACCGGCTGTTGCGGGTCGGTGACGTTGCGCCGGTACCCGCCCTGGTCCGGGTGGACATCGGCGGCGCGGCCATCGAGGTGGAGACCTGGGTGCTGCCGGCCTCGGGTTTGGCCGAAATTCTCTCTGCCGCAGCAGATTCCGTGTGCCTTGGCCGGGTGCGGCTGGCCAACGGCACCTGGGAGATCGGATTCGTCGCCGACGCAACGGTTCTCGCCGACCCGACCGCCCTCGACATCACCCACCACGGCGGCTGGCGAGCCTACCTGGCCGCCGAGTCGACCGACCAGCACGCCCCGTAGGCCAGCCTTGGCCGATCCAGCCCAGTCCCTGCCCTCTGAAGATCAGGAGTGCGCATGACCGACACACCCTCCCTGACAACATCTCCCGCGATGCTCACGGCTGAGCCAGGGCCTTTCCCTCTACCCGAGGGGAAGGTCGCCCTGATCGTCATCGACATGCAGCGAGATTTCTTGCTGCCCGGTGGGTTCGGCGAAACCCTCGGCAACGACGTCAGTTTGCTGCAGAAGGTGGTACCTCCGCTGGCCGAGGTGCTGACCGCCGCGAGAGAGAGCGGCCTGCTGGTCATTCACACCAGAGAGGGCCATCTGCCGGATCTCTCGGACTGCCCGCCCGCGAAGTTGCAGCGTGGCAAGCCATCTCAGCGCATCGGTGACGTCGGCCCGCACGGCCGCATCCTCATCCGCGGTGAGTACGGGCACGACATCATCGACGAACTGGTCCCGATCGACGGGGAGATCGTCATCGACAAGCCGGGCAAGGGCGCGTTCTACGCGACCGAACTCGGCGCCATCCTGGAGGATGCGGGCATCACCCATCTGATCGTCACGGGGGTAACGACCGAGGTGTGCGTGCACACCACGGTGCGCGAAGCCAACGATCGCGGCTATGACGCGCTCGTGCTCTCCGACTGCGTCGGCTCCTATTTCCCGGAATTCCAGCGTGTCGGCCTGGAAATGGTTGCGGCCCAGGGGGGGATCTTCGGCTGGGTCGCCGACTCCGCGGCGTTGCTGCAAGCCCTGCGTCAGCCGGTGCTGAGCGCCTGAATCACCGCTTTCCCGCATCGCCCGACGCCGGAAAGACGGCGGCAGCCATTCCCCACACACGTGCACCGCTCCGCAAAGGAGAGAACCCCATGAATCTGACCGGTTTCAAGACCTCGAAGTCGGAGGACTCACTCAAGATCCCGTGGTGGACCCGCGGCGAGACCAACGCGTTCTTCGGCCTCGGCTTCAACATCCTGGTCAACGTCTTGACGCTGACCTCGCTGCTCATCTTCGTCGTACAGATCCCGGCCACCGACGTGCTGGGCACCGTGCTCCCGGCGCTGGGCATTGCCATGCTCGCCGGCAACATCTACTACACGTTCCTCGCCCGCCGGCTCGCCCGCCGGGAGAACCGCACCGACGTCACCGCCCTGCCGTACGGGCCGAGCGTCCCGCACATGTTCATCGTCGTCTTCGTGATCATGTTGCCGATCTTCCTGACCACGGGTGACCCGATCCGCGCCTGGGAAGCCGGCCTGGCCTGGGCGTTCGTCATCGGCGTGATCGTCCTGATCGGTGCGTTCGTCGGGCCGTTCATCCGCAAGATCACTCCGCGAGCCGCCATGCTCGGCACGTTGGCGGGTATCTCGCTGACCTTCATCTCGATGAGACCGGCCGCGCAGATCTGGGAGGCGGCCTGGATCGGGTTGCCGGTACTCGGCATCATCCTGGTCGGGTTCTTCACCAACATCAGGCTGCCCGGCGGGATCCCGGTCGGCCTGGCCGCCTTGCTGGTGGGTACCGCGATCGGCTGGATCGGCGGGTACATGTCGGTGCCCGACGTGCAGCAGGCGGTCAGCGACATCGCGATCGCGGTGCCGACCCTGCATTTCGACATGCTGTTCAACGGGCTGAGCAACCTGGCTCCGTTGCTGGCCACCGCGATCCCGCTGGGCGTCTACAACTTCGCCGAGGCGATGAGCAACGTGGAGAGCGCCGCGGCGGCGGGGGACAGCTACAACCTGCGGAGCGTGCTGCTGGCCGACGGTTCCGGTGCGATCATCGGGTCGGCGCTCGGCTCGCCGTTCCCGCCGGCTGTGTACATCGGACACCCGGGCTGGAAGGCGGCCGGCGGGCGCGGTTCGTACTCCATGGCCAGCGGCATCTTCATCGCGGTGCTCTGCTTCCTTGGCCTGTTGGGGGTGCTCAACACGGTCTTGCCCATTCCTGCGATCGTCCCGATCCTGCTGTACATCGGGCTGCTGATCGGTGCACAGGCCTTCCAATCGGTGCCGCGGATCCAGGCCGCCGCCGTGGTGGCCGCGATCTTGCCGAACCTGGCGTCGTGGGGGACCGGGCTGATCGACAACGCCCTCGCCGCGGCCGGAACGACTGCCGCGCAGGTCGGTGACGAGGCTCTCGGCAACGCGGGCCTGGTCTACCAGGGCCTCAAGACTCTCGGCGAGGGCGCGGTGCTGGCCGGCATGGTGCTCGGGTCGATCGTGGCATTCATCCTGATGCGGAAGTTCTACGCCTCCGCGATCGCCGCAGCGGTCGGCGCGGCGCTGAGCTGGATCGGGCTGATCCACGCCTCGGAGGTGGGCTGGGCCGCGGACCCGCAGGTGGCCCTGGGGTACGCCATGCTGGCGATCGTGTTGTGCGCCTTCGCCTTCTACCGCCGCGGGCAGGACGACTCCATTGCCGCCGAGGAGGAGATGCCGGCCGAGGCGTGATTTCTGCTCACCCGTGATTTCAGCTCACGCGTGATTTCAGCTCACGCGTGAGTCCTGCTCAGGTGTGATTCCTGCTCACGCGTGATTCCTGTTCAGATGGGTTCCGCACAGCCCGGTCGGCCAAGGGGTCGCCCGGGCTGTCGGTAGTCTGGGCCCGGTGTCAACGCCGGTGAACAGTTCCTACCCGCTGATCGATCCCACGGTGTCCGTCGATGCCACCGAGCCCGGGCCGACCGCCGGCGAGCAGGTGGTGCTGGTCGACGACCAAGGCCGGGCGATCGGTGTCGCCGACAAGGCGACCGTGCACGGCCCGCGCACTCCCCGTCATCTGGCCTTCTCGTGTTACGGCTTCGACGGCGACGGCCGACTGCTGGTCAGCCAACGGTCGAGGGACAAGCTCACGTTCCCCGGGGTGTGGACCAACACCTGCTGCGGCCACCCCGCCCCCGGCGAGCTTCCCGCAGCTGCGGCCACCCGCCGGATGCGTTTCGAACTCGGCCTTGACCCGCAGGACCTGCGTGTTGTGCTGCCCGACTTCAGCTATCGGGCCTCCGACGGGCGGGTGGAGGAGAACGAGCTGTGCCCGGTCTTCGTGTGCACCATTTCCGGTGAGGTGCGGGCGCGCGCCGACGAAGTCGACGCAGTCGCCTGGTGGAGCTGGCAGCAGTTCCTGGACGCCGCAGCCGAACCGGGCAGCGGGCTGTCGCCGTGGGCCCGCGAGCAGGCCCCGCTGCTGGACAAGGCGCTCTTCGGTTCCCACGGATCCCCTTTGAGCGCGGATCCCCTTTGAGCGCGGATCAACTTCCACGGCGCGGATAATCGTGCCGGTTATGGGAAGTGAGTGACGCGAGTGAAGCATTTCAGCCGCGCTGGCGATGATGATCCGCGCCACAAAGGGGGGCGCGGGGTCAGGCGCGGGCGAGCTCGGCGAGCTTGGTGGCGGTGTTCCAGTTGCGCATGGTGACCACGACGCCGAGTTGGCGGTCCCAGTCGACCTTGCTGAAGGTCGCCTTGAGGATGCCGTTGGGGCACCAGAGGTACAGGTGGTCGCCGAGCAGGCGCACTACGTCCGGTGCGGTATCGACGTCCTCACCCAGTTGCGGTAGGGCCGCCGCCTTGGCGGGGTCGGGCGCGGCGGACAGGAAGCCGAGGAAGTGCCGCGATCCGTTGTCCGCGATCTCCGCCAACGGATCAGCAGCCATCGCCGCCGTCAGCTGACGTCCGGTACGCACCACCACCGACGCGCGCACGCCCACCCTGTCGGCCAGCGCATCCTCGATCTCCGCCCCGACCGTGCCGGGCTTCGCGCCGGCGGAGAAGACCGCATTGCCGCTCTGCAGGTGCGTGCGGACGTCGGAGTACCCGAGCCCGGTCAGCAGTTCGCGCAGATCAGCCATCGCGACGCGTTTGCTCGGACCGACGTTGATGCCACGGATCAACGCGATCAGGGTGGTTGCCACGGCGGATCCTCCCGGCCGGCTCGGAGCGGTGTGCGTCGAGGGTACGGTGACCCGATGCTCATCGCCGTCTCGGCCGACGAGGACACCGGTATCGCCGGCGCGCTGCTCCAGCAGTTGCGTGCCCGCGGCCATCAGGTGCGCGCGCACGGCGCGCTGGCACCGGGCGAACCGGCGGGGTGGGCGTGGGCCTCGGAGACCGCCGCGCATGACGTCGCCGAGGGCCGCGCGGAGCAGGCCGTCGTGTGCTGCTGGACCGGGACCGGCGCCTCCATCGCGGCGAACAAGGTGCCGGGCGTGCGCGCGGCGCTCTGCCTGGACGCGGCGACCGCGGCCGGGGCGCGCAGGTGGAACGACGCGAACGTGCTTGCCCTGTCGCTCCGGATGACGTCTGAGCCGGTGCTGGGCGAGATCCTGGACGCACGGTTCGCCGGGCAGCCATCCACCGACCAGGACGACGTCGCCAACATCAGTCATGTGGCCGAGATCGGCTGAGCGCCAACCGATCCGGCGGACGGCCGATCAGCCGTGCGGCGAAGATCAGCCATGCGGCGAAGATCAGCCATCCGGGAGAAGATCAGCGGTGCGG
>Ga0208478_1000358_pt1 | contig 16486 bp, 13 predicted proteins | sample NGESurdeep072012_5_FD_184462 | JGI IMG/M metagenome (GOLD analysis project Ga0208478, IMG submission 184462) | Arctic peat soil microbial communities from Barrow, Alaska - NGEE Surface sample 415-2 deep-072012 (SPAdes) | ecosystem: Environmental > Terrestrial > Soil > Wetlands > Peat ...
GGAACAGAATATCACCGGTCCAAAAGGTGATCTGATCAGGATTGAAATGTTCGTTCATGGCGCTTTATGTATGGCTATCTCCGGTAAATGCTATCTGAGTCTTCATGAAAACAATAAATCGGCAAACCGGGGCGAATGTTACCAGACCTGTCGTAAATCATATCTCGCAACCAGCATGGAATCAGGCTATGAACTTGAGATAGATAATGAATATATTATGTCTCCAAAGGATCTTTGCACAATCGGATTTCTCGATAAAATGATTAATTCAGGTGTGAGAGTTCTTAAGATTGAAGGAAGGGCCCGGTCAGCAGAATATGTGAGGGAAGTAACCTCATGCTATAATGAAGCTTTAAACGCTATTGAAGAAGGTACATTCAATAAAGAGAAAACTGATGCCTGGAGGAACAGGCTTTCGACAGTTTTTAACAGGGGATTCTGGGATGGTTATTACCTTGGTCAGACAATGGGTGAATGGAACACAAATTATGGCTCCAGTGCAACAAAAAGAAAGGTTTATATAGGTAAGATTACAAATTATTTTACAAAACTTCATGTTGCCGAAATAAAGCTCGAAAACGGCAATCTCACTAAGGGGGATACAATTCTTATTACGGGTCCGACTACCGGAGTTGTTGAGTATACGGTAGATGAAATACGGGTTGATCTGAAGGTTGTAGAAATGGCTTTAAAAGAGGAATTGTGTTCAATAAAAACTCCCCACTATCTCCGACGATCTGACAAGGTTTATAAGTGGGTCGATGCATCAGAAGTTAAAAATCAATAAGAGAGGACAATTACCATTTTATCTTACCTGCAGCTTCAAGTATCTTTAACGCGTTGGATTCAATATCATCGGAATCTGCCTTGATATAAATAATGTTTTTACTGTTTTTTTTCTTCAATCCAAAAAGATACGCCTTGTCATAATAATAAAGAACTAATTCGATTGCCTTTGCAAAATCTCCTGTTTCAACTGCCTTGATTGCATCTCTTGTTTTATCACCCCCAAGCCGCTTACTTATCTTTAAAACAGATACCTTAAGAGATTCAGGAGGATAAGCTGAATATTCTTCCATAAGCCGCGGGAGTCTGGCATTGACATCCATTTCCATAACAATGGAAGGCGATTCCTGCATATTAAGATAAAAAGTGTCTGGCATGAATACTGAACCAATATTCCGGCTTTCATCTTCAAGCCAAAAAGGAAGGTTGCTGTTTAACATCTTCCAATCATTAAAAAGCATGTTCCCAAATTGTTCGGTTGTTGGCTGAGGTGGTTGTCCAAGAGCTCCGAAAGCAGAGCCCTTGTGGTTTGCAAGTCGCTCAAGATCAAGGACCTGTTGCCCATTCAACTTAAGATATCTGAGAATATGAGTTTTACTGCTTCCTGTCATTCCTCCCAGAACAATCATTTTTCTTTTCTCAGAAAGATTTTCTAAAACATGACGGCGATAAGACTTATATCCTCCATCTAAAACGTTTACCTCAAGATCACCCAATGAAAAGAGCCAGGCCATTGCTTCGGATCTCATACCACCCTTCCAGCAATGAATCAGAAGTTTCCCTTTTTTGGCGCTCTTTAGACCAAGTTCAAGTTTGTTTTTAAGAACAGGACCAGTATGTTTAAGTCCCTCAATAATTGCAGCCAGGCGTCCCTCTTTTTTAAATTTTGTACCAACAGCTTCCCTCTCTTTATCATCAAAAAGCGGAATATTAACTGCTCCGGGAATATGGCCAAAGTTAAATTCAGAAGGAGATCTGACATCTGCAATTTGATTAATCTCTGATAGTTCCAGAAACTTTATTATGTCAATTTTTTGAACTGTCATGATTTTGTTCTGATACAGAATACCTTTGTAATCCATTGTGGTTAAATGTATTTTCGTTTACCACAAAGGGACACTAAGGTTATCACTAAGGGTCACAAAGTAAATATTACAGCCACTATCTGGAATATTTATTTTTTAAAATACCTGGCAAAAAGCCTTTTGAGTTCATCAATTCTGACAGGTTTAGAAATAAAATCTTTAATTCCGGAGAGTTCGGCTTTCCTTCTTGTCTCAGGCATATTATCTGCCGTAAATGCAACAATTAAAACCGATTTGTCAAATTTTATAATTCGTTGTGCAGATTCGAAGCCGTCCATCTCGGGCATAATAAGATCCATGAAAATAAGATCAAATTTTTTGGCTTTTGCCTGCAGATAACCGGCATAACCATCATCAGAAAGTTCGAAGGAATAGCCCAGACTTTTTAGCATTGTCCCTATAACATTCTGATTCATCTTATTATCCTCAATTATCAATATTTTAATATCGGTTCTTATATTGCCAATTTCAATTGAGGAAGGCTCTTCCTCCAGAAAAGGAAAACTATTTTTTATTGTGCTCAGCAGCTCGTTGACATCAAATGGTTTAATAAGATAATGATCTATTCCAAGCGTAATGCAATTAAGATAATTCCCCTTTTTATCATTTGAGCTGATCATTAACATAATGAATTTGCCTGAAAGCTTGTTATCCCAAATCATCCTCGCAGCATCAAATCCATTGAAATCCTCATCATCGAATATTATTACAAGGGTATATTTTTCTATAGGATAATTCATATTTGCCCTTATCTGGTTGACTGTCGATCGCTGGAAAGTCGTTATTGTTACAGTAAGACCCAACCTGTGTAATGCACCTAAGATTTCTTCGTCGCGGTTCTGATTCCCTGTTATTACAAGTGTTCTGATTTTATCAAATGTATTTATCTCCTCTAGTGAAAGTTCTTTTATCTGTCTGTCGTTTGAATAGGTAAGTATTGTAAATGAAACTTTAATTCCCAGATCTCCTGAAATCCCTGACGGGCTGACAGCATACAATTCTCCTCCCATCAGTTCAACAAGCTGTTTTGACAAAATAGTTCCGAACTCCGAATCATCATTTGTTTTTACTTTTTTTGATTCGATATTTACAAAATCGCCAAAGATTTTTTTAAGGCTTACCTTGTCATAACTTCTTCCGGTATCGAGCAACTCAAATCCAAGAGTAATTATCCCGTTTTTATTGTTTTTAAGCATGCATTTAAGCCGTATCTCCCCTTTTTCAGTATTCCGTACAGAGTGGTTTATGAGGTTTGTCAGGATTTGTCTCAGTCTGAAAGGATCGCCTATGATGCTTTTCGGAACATTTTCGTCAACGGTACAAATTAAATTCAGGTTACTTGCCGCTACATTTGTTTTTGCAAGATCCGTGCAATAATTAATCTCCTCCCTTAAATTAAACGGAACCTCATCGAGTATCATTTTCCCCGATTCAATTCTTGAGAAATCAAGGATGTCATTTATAATGCTCAATAGTACTTCTGTTGAACGGTGCAGTAGTTCTACAATATCTTTTACCTCCGGTGTAAGATGGTATTTTTTAAGAACATCTGTCATTCCTATAATCCCATTCAGCGGTGTCCTTATCTCATAACTCATTCTTGCCAGAAACTCTGATTTTGCTTCATTGGCCTTCGCTTCCTGTTTTCTTGCCGATTCAAGCATTGTTACATCAATCAATATCTCCATAGTTGCTTCTTCTCCCAGGAACATCACCTGAATGCTGTTTCTGTAAAGAACAATCTCTCCAATTTCTTTTTTAATAATTACAAACTGTTCGGGATTAAAAGATCCGCCAAGGTTTTTTGAATAATAATCATTATCACCTGTTAAAGAAGATTCAGGGAAGATCTTACCCTTCATCTCTGTTTCGCTCAAATAAGAATATTGACCTGCAGCAACTTTATTCGCTTTAAGTATTTCCCTGTTTTTATTATGAACAATCACGCCTACTGGCATCTCTTCAATCAGTTTGAAAAGCATCTTTTCGGAAGTTTTTAACCCTTCCATTTCAGCTTTCTGGGATTTAAGATATCGCCAGAAAATAAAAATAATGGCCTGAATCAGCAACAAAGTCAGTATTACGATGAAAAGAGAATTCCGGATTAAATATTTCTGAAAAAAAGTAGTTGGCGCAGAAAAGACAAGCCCCATCTCTCTCTGAAGAAGCTGTGTGGAAAAATAAGATGAAATAATTTCAACCTTCTTATCATTGATAGTGGCTTTATGAATAATATTAGCAACTAATCCTCCGGCGAGGTTTTTGGTAATTTTATCCAGTTGGGAGTACACAAGCTTGTTCGGATTATTGTCGTAAATTATTTCTCCGGAATCGCTTACGACCCATTGCCATTGATAATCCTTAAGGTTAAATTCCGAAAAAATAGTTTTGAAGTATTTCTGGTAATCAATTGTGACGACAATATTGCCGATTGCTTCATTATTCTTCAATACGGGTAAATAATAATTAAACTTCTGGTTTTCCCTGACCAGTTTTTCCATTAAATAAATTTTAGCCTGAACATGAAGGATAAAAGGTTGTTCAAGCCATTCACCATTGTCGTTATCTTTTTTTAAAGTGAATTCATTCTTATTATTGTCGTAATATTTTATTCCTATTACAATATCATTATACTTCGAAAAGAATAGTTTCATTCTTTCCTTTGCCATGATCTGATTATCAGGATTTGTAAAAAAAGAGCTAAGATCCTCCTTAAAACCGATCTGGTTTAAATCGCTTGAAAACCAATAGTTAATACTATCAACCGAAAGCCCGACGGTCTGCACCTGGCGGTCAAGCAATTTAATAATATAATCTATCTGCTTATTATACAGGTTTTTATAATAAATAAAATTAGCAAGCAATATTATCAGAAATGCTGAATAAACAAGAATAAGGATCCTTCTCATCTGGATAAGGTGTTTATCTCTTAAAGTACATAAAGATAATTTATAAATGCAATAATTTCATTCACCTGTATTTGCCCCTGTCTCCATCCATAATATTCATATAGCTTTTGTACCGGAGAAAAGCAATATCCCCCTTCTCCACTGCATTCCTCACAGCACATCCCGGTTCATCAAGATGCAGACAATTATTAAACCTGCATTCTTTTGATTTTTCAAATATCTCACGGAAAAAATGGTAAATCTCATTCCGTTTCATATCAACAACACCAAAACCCCTGATTCCCGGAGTATCAATTACAAATGCCTCAAATGGCATCTGGTGCATTTCAGGAAAAGTAGTGATATGCTTTCCCTGTTTATGATAATCTGAAATCTCAGCGGTTTTAAGATTAAGAAGTGGATTAAAAGCATTTAAAAGGGTTGTTTTTCCGACACCGGAATTACCAGAAATCAGGCTGGTTTTCCCTTTCATTAAATCTCTGAGAACTTCAAGATTGGTCAGCTTTTTCAGCGAGAGCCTGATACATTCATAGCCAATCTTATTGTATATTGACTCAAGATATTCCATTTTAGCTAACTCGTCCTCGCCATAAAGATCAGTTTTATTTATAATTATTTTTGCGGGAACCCGGTAAGCTTCTGCCGTGATAAGAAACCTGTCGATGAACTCTACCTGTGTCTCAGGAAGAATAATAGTAATCATGAGAAATACCTGATCAATATTCGCGGCGATTATCTGTGAATGTTTTGAGAGATTCGAAGCTTTTCTTAAGATCCAGTTCCTTCGGTCCAGTACTTCTGTTATAATTCCCGAATTGGTCTTCCTGTCTATTTCGAACAGGATATTATCACCAACGGCAATCGGATTTGTAGTACGGAATTCTTGAATCCTGAGTTTCCCTTTAATGGAACACTCAATTATTTGCCCTTCGCCATAGAGAATCCTGTACCTGCTTCCTGTAGATTTTAATACAATTCCCTTTTCCAATAGACAATAATTTGGAACAAAAGTAAGGAAATTTGTACTAGAAGCAGTAACCGTGTTGTAATTAAACATGTAGAGACGCCCGATCCGGGCGTCTCTACTTTATTCTGATCAAAATTGTAAAATCTTTTTAATTATCCGATGCCATCAGCAGAAATGGTTTCATCTCAAAACTGTGATAGTAAGGTCTTAATCTTTCAGTATTATAATCTGCAAGTCTCACTACTTTTTTAGATGAGGTTACCACATCAATAGGCAGATTATCGTATCTTCCGTTCTTCAGGACTACAATCCTTCCATGTACGCCTTTAAGAACAAGATCCAGAGCGAGATTTCCATATGCCATCGGAACAATGGAATCTAGAGCATCAGGATCTCCTCCGCGTACCATATAGCCAAGTTTCTGGTATATTACATTTATTGTTTTTCCATGATTATATTTTGGGGAAAGTTCTTTGAGTTTCGCTGATACCATATCGCCTATCCCCCCTAGTTTTGCATGGCCATAAGCATCCTTTTCACTATCAGAGAAAATCATCTCGCCTCCTTTAAACATTGCTCCTTCTGATATCAGAACTACTGAATACTTGCTTGGATTATGATTTCTGTCTTCAACTAGAAGTTTTGTGAGTTGATCGATATCAAACTCATATTCAGGAATTACACACCTGTTTGCAGCACCGGCTAAAGTTGGCAGCATAGCTGTAAACCCGGCATATCTTCCGAATACTTCAAGAACCAGAAGCCTTTCGTGCGATCCTGCAGATGTTCTGAGGCTGTTTGTCATTTGAATGGTTCGTGAGATGCACGTGCTGAAGCCAATACAGTAATCGGTTCCCGGAACATCATTGTCCATCGTTTTTGGAATAGCAACAACATTTACCCCTTTTTTGTAAAGATGAACACCGTAACTCAATGTATCATCACCACCTATTGGGATAAGATAATCAACACCAAGCCATTCAAGGTTTTTGATAATCTCAGGAGTAATATCATTATATTCAGCATTATAGGTGCTTTGCAGATGTTCAGGTACACTTGACTTTGACATATGGCTGGGCCTTGTTCTGGAGGTATGCAAGAAAGTCCCGCCCGTACGGCCTGCCTTATTTACGATATCGTCAGTAAGTACCTGAAAATTGTTGCTGTTGTCTGCCTTTGAATCTCTTATTAATTCTGAGATGCCAGCCCATCCCCTGCGAAGTCCGATTACTTTGTATCCTTCCCGGTTTGCTCGGATTGTTACGGCCCGGATGGCCGGATTAAGCCCTGGGACATCTCCTCCTCCAGTAAGAATAGCAATAATACCTTTAGTTGATTTCTGAGTTGCCATGATTTTTTGCTTTTTATTTGATTCCATTATTAGTAAATTTAAGACCTCTAAAGTAAAGTATTTTAATATTATTCCAAAAACAGTTACTATGCCGGAATATCAAACCGGTGCAAATTTACCAGAGAACTTATAGGTTTTGATTAACGGCGATAGATACCTGGTCTAGAGTAAGCATTTAACAATGGAGTACGGGGACAGCGTTTTGAAATTGTCACCCGTGTTTGGAGATAATTTCAAGTTTTGCCACATCAACCACTTCGATAGTCTTTCCAAAGACTCTGATTATCCCCTCTTTTTTGAAATCAGATAATGTCCTGATTACGTTAGCAGTACTCATTCCAATATAGTCTGCTATCTCTTTCCGCGAAACGGGCAGATCGAAAACCCTTGACTTATAAATTTCATTCGTAAAATAGAGCAAAACAAAAGCAACTCTCCCAATCAGATTTTTTTGTCTGATATCGAGGGTCTGAGCAATAATTTTATCATTTATCCTCGAGATTTTTGTAAGAAGACCCATCGCAAATCCGCCATTTTTTAAAAACAGTGTTTTTATAAATTCCAGTTTTACCATACAAACAACAGAATCTTCAAGCGCAGAAACAGAATACTGGTAGCGTTCCTCCGAAAAAATACTCATGTTACTGACAAATTCAAATGGTCTTGTAATAGTTATTACCTGCTCATCACCGGTAGTAGTTCTTCTGTAAAGTTTAACAAGTCCGCTTTTAAGATATTTAAAGTTGCTGATTTTTTCTCCTTCGTGATTTATTATCTCCCCTTTACGAAAGAATTGTTCCTCTTTGTGATCACATAATTCTTCTACTGCCGTATCATTAAGATAGGAAAATACAACGTCCCTGAAATCGCAACTCGCACATGAGCAGAGTTTTTTCTTTTCGTTCACGCTTTTCTATTTTTCACAAATTTATCAATTTCCTGATCACATTATCAATTTTCAATTTGTTTTATTGCCAAATTTAGACCTAATTTGAAAGTCTAAAAGGATATCTCTTCATTTTCACAGTCAATGATCTACAAAACTGATTATCATATGCATTCCATTTACAGCGATGGAAGATCAGTCCCGGATGACTATATTACTCCGGCAATCGCTGCCGGACTGAGTGAGATCGGTTTTTCGGAACACCTTACATTATTCAAAGATCCTGAAGACTGGAATATGAATCCTGTGAACATTTCTCCTTATATCAGCCACCTCGAAACCCTGCAGAATAAAGTGAAGAGCATTAAAATTAAAATTGGTCTTGAAGTTGATTTCTTAGCAGGGAAGGAAAAAGAAATATATGCTTTTCTGAATCCTCTGCCTCTTGATTATATTATCGGCTCAGTTCATTATCTCGGCAAGAAAACTGTAGATGTCGGTCCTGAGTTTTATGAAGGGAAAAACATAGACAGGTTATTTGAATCATACTTTGATTCTGTAATTTGTGCTGTTGCTTCAGGCCTTTTCGATATTATCGGCCACTGCGATCTGATAAGAATATATGGATATAAACCTTCTGCTGACGTGGAACCTCTATACAGGAAGCTCGCTATAACAATGAAAAACCATGATGTTGCCTTTGAGGTGAATACCAACGGCAGAAACCGGCCTCTGGCTGACTTTTATCCCGATCGACGGTATCTTCATATATTCAGGGAAGAAAATGTACCGGTTTGCGTCAATTCAGATGCTCACATGCCATCGCGGGTTGGACAGTATTTCGATGAGGCATATGATTTGTTGAGATATATTGGTTTTACCGAAATGGCTGTGTTTGATAGGAGGGTGAGGAGGATGGTGCCATTTTGATACCAATTTCTGCCCCCGACTCGCGAATTGAACCCTCTTTTAATTCCCTGCTTCGGCGGTACAGAAGGGTTTCTATGTAAACCTGTGCAACAAAATGTTTTCTATCTTTGGTATGTTCTATAGATATTTAGCATACACCTTATCCTCAAATATAGGATTTATGAAAAAATCTATCAGGCTTTTGTTGCTCTTGTTCATTCCGGGTCTTAGCATTTCAGGTTGCTCATCCCATAAGATAAGCTATATAAAATCAACCGGACCAGATGTTGTCTCATTCAGAGTTTTACCTTTCAGCCTTACTGATGTCAGGCTCCTTGATGGCCCATTCCTTCATGCTACAGAACTGGATGCAAAAACGCTATTAAATTATGAACCCGACCATTTTCTTTCCAAATTCTATTCCGAAGCAGGTCTGAAACCAAAGTCATATTCTTACATGGGATGGGAAAACGAAACAATTGCCGGTCATAGTCTTGGCCATTACTTAAGCGCTTGTTCAATGATGTATCAGACATCCGGAGATAAACGCTTTCTTGAGAGAGTAAATTATATCATTAGAGAACTTAAGTTTCTGCAGGATGCCGATGGTAAGGGTTATATTGGTGCTTTTCCAAATGGGAAAAAGATTCTGGAAGAAGAGGTGGCAAAAGGCAATATCCGCTCCCGGGGATTCGATCTTAACGGAATTTGGGTACCCTTTTATACAGAACATAAAATGATGGCAGGTTTAAGAGATGCTTATCATCTGTGTGAAAATTCAGTTGCACTGGAGGTTGAAAAACGTTTTGCCGGCTGGCTCGATGGAATAGTGTCTCCGCTGAACGATGAACAGGTTCAGAAAATGTTGCGCTGCGAACATGGAGGGATAAGTGAAACACTTGCTGATTTGTATGCTGACACCAGAGACACAAAGTACCTCAGAATTTCGAAAATATTCTATCAGAGAGCGATTCTCGATTCGCTAAAAGAGGGGAAGGATGTACTCCCGGGGAAACACTGCAATACAAATATTCCCAAATTAATTGCATTATCAAGGATTTATGAACTCACAGGGGACACAACAGATCGGAAAGCGGCTGAGTTTTTCTGGAAGACAGTCGTTAATCACCATTCATATGTTACCGGCGGAAATGGTAATGAAGAATATTTTGGTCCGGAAGATAAGCTCAGGAACAGACTCGGGGAAGGTACCACCGAAACATGTAATGTTTATAATATGCTAAAGCTTTCTGAACATCTTTTTGAATGGGAAGCTTCAGCCTGCATTGCTGATTTTTATGAAAGGGCTCTGTTTAATCACATCCTTTCCTCTCAGAATCCGGAAACCGGAAATGTAACTTACAATCTTTCTCTCGCGATGGGTGGATTTAAAGATTTCCAGGATCCATTCTCTTTTACATGCTGTGTCGGTACAGGAATGGAAAACCATTCAAAGTACGGTAAAAACATATTCTATCATAATGATAATGAATTATTTGTATTTCAATTTATTGCTTCTGTGCTTACCTGGAAGGAAAAAGGAATAGTACTTACACAGAAAACTTCGTTCCCGGAAGAACAGGGCTCCAAATTTGAATTTAAGTGCGAAAAACCGGTTAAACTTACTTTGCAGGTTCGCTATCCCTCATGGGCAAAGAATGGCATTGAGATTAAAGTTAATGGCAGACACAAAAGGGTTACTGATCAACCCGGTAGTTTTGTTCCGATTGAAAAAATCTGGGAAACAGGCGATAAAGTGGAGGTAAATGTCCCATTTTCATTGCGACTTGAACCGATGCCCGACGACAGCAACAGGGTGGCAGTTATGTATGGTCCTCTGGTACTGGCAGGAGATCTTGGCGCTGTCTCTGATTCTGCATCAAAAGATGCCATGTATGTCCCGGTTATGATGACAGACAACAGAAACCCTTCAACATGGATGAAACCTGTTGAAGGAAAACCAAATACTTTCATTACTGTTAATACAGGCAGGCCCCGGGATGTTGAATTGAAACCTTTTTATGCCACTTACAACCGGAGATATTCAATCTACTGGGATATGTTCAATAAAGTTCAAGGCACAACCCGGTAATACGGCAAGTCCGGTTTTCGGGATAAGAACAATCAGAAAATGAAAGACTAGTTGAAAAACCCCTTTGTCCTGCCGAAGCGGGACATCTCCCCTAAAGGGGAGCTAATTTGCGGATTTAATAACAATTAGACTTGTGTTCAGAAATTAGCCCCCCAAATGGGGGGTTGGGGGGTTTAGGATGCTAATATATGTTCGAGAAAAATCTTTAATCCTATCGCAATCAATAGAAGTCCCCCTATTATTTCGACTTTATTCCCGAGTCTTGCGCCGGCAGATTTACCAATACGGATTGCTGTCATGGAAGCAAGGAAAGTGACGGCCCCGATAAGAATACCTGCCTCCCAGATCTTCACATCCAGCAAAGCAAAACTTATTCCAACTGCAAACGCATCAATGCTTGTGGCAAGGGCAATAGTCAGGAGGACAATTATATTGCTGAAATCTTTCATCTCCTCATCTTTGGTCTTTTTAAGCCCCTCAACAATCATTTTTATCCCGAGAAAAGAAAGTAAGCCTAAGGCTATCCAGTGATTTGTTGCCTTTAATGCATTCGAAATCATTGAACCCAGAAAATATCCGCCTATAGTCAGACCACCCTGAAATACAGCCAGTATGATTGCAACCCATGAAGCCTGTCTGAAAAGAATAGCGTTTCGGATAACGCCGTACGATAATGATACGGCGAATGTGTCGAATGATAAACCAAGGGCAATAACCAGAATTGTAAAATAGTCCATGGCACAGTCATAAGTTCGCAAATATAATATAAATCATCACTCAAAAAATTTTGAAATTGATTGTATATATTTGGACGCTATAAATATGTGTTCAATGAGAGCAGTAATTCAGCGGATAAGCAGGGCATCAGTCACAATCAGAAATAAGATCAAATCTGAAATTGGAGTTGGATTACTTGTCCTGATCGGGATTGAAGACTCCGATGATGATAATGATATTGACTGGCTCTGTAGTAAAATAGTTCAGCTCCGCATCTTTAATGACAGCCATGAAGTAATGAATCTTTCCGTTCTTGATACAGGAGGAGATATCCTTGTTATAAGTCAGTTTACACTTCACGCAAAAACAAAAAAAGGAAACAGACCGTCATATATTCGTGCAGCCCCTCCGGATGCTGCAATTCCATTATATAACAGGTTTGTGATGAGGCTCTCACAACTCATGGGAAAAGAGATCAGTACCGGGGAATTTGGTGCAATAATGCAGGTAGAGTCTGTTAATGATGGCCCTGTAACGATAATTATCGACACTAAGGAAAAGGAATGAATATGAATGTTGATATTTCCGAAGAAAAGAGTTTCAAAAATTCAGTACTTCTAGTCTCGGCTTTTGCTGCCTTCCTTGTTCCTTTTCTTGCCTCTGCAGTCAATCTGGCGTTGCCTTCAATAGGTAAAGAACTTCATGCAAACGCTATCAGTCTGGGCTGGGTAATAAGCAGTTTTATTTTGACGTCAGCTATTTTTCTTTTACCCTTTGGACGGCTTGGCGATATAATCGGCAGAAAAAAGATCTTCACACTTGGGATTTTGCTGTTTACTATATCAACTTCTATGATATTATTCTCACACAGCATCATCTCACTGATAATTCTCCGGATATTCCAGGGTTTTTCCAGTGCAATGATTTTCGGTACAAGCATGGCAATTCTAACATCTGTTTTTCAGCCGGGAGAAAGGGGAAAAGCGATAGGCATAAATATTACAGCAACATATCTTGGATTATCTCTCGGACCTGTAATTGGGGGTCTCCTGACTCATTATCTCGGATGGAGAAGTATTTTTGCATTTCTTGTTCCTTTTGGCATTATTTCACTGATTTTGATTCAAAGAAAAATAAAAACTGAATGGGCAGAAGCCGTTGGTGAAAAATTTGACTGGCGCGGATCGTTAATATACGGAATTGCTCTTGCATCTTTCATGTGGGGTTTTTCAAAGCTTCCTTCTTCCCTGGGATGGATATGCATTATTACAGCTGTTCTGATGGCTGTCGTATTCCTGATTTTTGAGAATAAAATCAGCAATCCTGTTTTTGATATACGGCTTATATTGAGAAACAAAGTCTTTGCTTTCTCCAGCATTGCCGCATTAATTAATTATTCTGCAACCAGTGCAATTGGATTTTTTATAAGTCTTTACCTGCAATACCTTAAAGGACTTGATGCCAGAACAGCCGGTCTGATAATGATATCTCAACCAATCGCAATGACGCTTCTGTCGCCTGTTGCAGGGAAATTATCCGATAAAAGAAATCCTGGTGCCATAGCTTCAATTGGAATGGGAATTAGCGCATCAGGACTGGTATTACTTTGCTTTATCACTGAGACGACTCCGGATTATTTTATTGTATTATTGCTCTTACTTATGGGAATCGGGTTTGGTCTCTTCTCTTCTCCAAACTCAAATGCAATTATGAGTTCTGTTGAAAAACGTCATCTGGGAGTTGCGTCAGGTGTTGTCGGTACCATGAGGATGATCGGTCAGATGATGAGTATGGGTATTGCAATGATGCTCATCTCATTATATATTGGTAAGCAAACGATTAATCCTGCAACTTACCCCGGACTGATTTCTGCGATGAGAACCGGCTTTGTAATCTTTTCTATATTATCTGTACTTGGTATCTTTGCCTCTCTGGCAAGGCATGATCCCCGAGGTTCCATTCGGGACAAAGTACTCGGAGATTAATTGAAAATCTCAAACGAATGTTTTTATTAGAATGTTTCCGAAAGTCCCTGGTTGGCTGTATCAAGAACAAACTTCCAGCTTCCGTCAATCTGCTTTTGCCATATCGTAACATAAGTCCCTTTTGTTATCTCACCGGTTGACTTGTTATTCCTTGCTTGTACACCATATGTATATCCCAGATCTCCGCTCTCAGATATTTTTTCAGACAAGGGTTCCCAGCTAAGAACAAATGAAGAATCGCTCTTCCCGGCAAACCTTGCTTCCAGCGTCTTTTTGCCACTGGCGGGATATGAATTATTACGAAGGATAACCCCGTCATCTGCTATATAATATATGAAAGCTTTATGCATACCTTCTTTGACTGACATGGCTGAAAAATCCCGATCTGTTTGTAGTAAAATACCTTTAGTTTGATTTTTGGAGCTTTTTGAACAACTTAATACGCCAATTAAAATAATTATGAGAACAAAAAGCATTATATTAACCCCGTTCTTTTTTTTCATAGCGATGTAATTTATTAAATGTAAAAACTGATTACATGACAAAACTATATCAAAAACTGATCAATTCATGTCCTTCGGAAACCGAAATTAAGAAGGGACTAAAAAAAGTAACTTCCTATACTATGGATGTTCCTGATAAACATCTCCTGATGAGCCTTTTGAACCTTATCGATCTCACAAGCCTTAATACTACTGATAATAAGAGTCATATTATACATTTTACGGGTAAAGTAAACAGTTTTTCAGGTCGTTTTTCAAATATCCCCAATGTTGCTGCCATCTGTGTATTTCCAAATTTCGTGGCAGTTGTAAAAGAGAAACTGACTGCCAGGAATGTTAAGATTGCAGCTGTTGCAGGGGCTTTTCCTACCTCGCAGACATTCAGAAGTATTAAGGTTTCCGAATCCAAAATGGCTGTTGAGGCCGGAGCTGATGAAATTGATATGGTTATTCCTGTTGGTGCTTTTCTCGGAAATGATTTTGCATCGGTTGCTGATGAGATCAGGGAAATCAAAGGAGCTATCGGAAGTAAACAACTTAAGGTTATTGTCGAATCGGGACTTTTAGGTGATTTTGAACATATCTTCAGGGCATCTATGATTGCAATGGATGCCGGAGCTGACTTTATCAAGACTTCAACCGGGAAAACCACTGTTTCTGCTACGCCGGAAGCTGCGTTTGTGATCTGCCGGGCAATTTCAGATTTTTATTCAGAAACAGGGATAAAGGTCGGCTTTAAAGCAGCGGGAGGAATAGTTACTCCGGCTGATGCAAATTGTTATTATCAGGTTGTTAAATACTGCCTCGGGGAAGAGTGGCTGAATAATTCCCTGTTCAGAATCGGTGCTAGCAAATTAGCTAATAATATTCTTTCAGAAATTTCAGGCTGCCCGAGTAATCACTTTTGAGAACCGGTCATCAGGATTTTTGATTTATCTCTTGTAATTATCATTACTTTTGTGTTTTGAATCAGCCAAAATGATGATAATTTTTTGTTCAGATTTACTACAAGATACCCTTCAGCATAAAACTGTTTCTAATCAAGACTCTGCACGGGTAAAATCTGATTCAGCATCGCATCTAATATCCAGCCTGCCGAAAGATTCCGTTAAACACAGATCCATAACTGTCCGCCAGAATACACTTATTGATTATGGTGATACGACTTCTGTTTGTGCCAGGAACAGCATTGCAGACCCGACATTTTACAATTTTAACAATTTTATTTTTAGAATTGGATTCGGATCTTACAAGCAGTTTCCATTCATCTTTACTGAAAAAGTAAGGCAGCGACAGATGGAGGAAAAAACATTGCTTATAAAACATCTTAAGCCAGGCAATGATCTTCCTTCACATCCTCTGCATGCTGACTGGATGATCCTGTTAATCCTGGTTGCAGCTTTTTTATATTCTTTAGTTAAAAAAACATCCGGTACTATGTCGACCGGTTTTGTCAGGTTTTTTTTATTCAGGGGAATAAATGATCCTGTTTCCCGGGAAACCGGGGGATTATTTCATTGGCAGTCAACGATTCTGAATCTTGTTTCATTTCTCATAATAGGGCTGTTTGTTTATTCTGCAGCTTCATATTATGACTTCATCCCTGCAGGGTTCAAGGGAATAACTATCTGGTTAATAGCTCTGGGAATAATCAGTTCTGCTGTCACATTAAGGCACATTACCTGCGTAATAACCGGCGTCACAAGCGGGGAGCAGGAAGTATTCATGAAATATCTGCTTGGCATTTACCAGTCTTACAGGTTTGGAGCACTTTTTCTTTTTGTTATTATTATACTGATGTCATATACCAGGTTTCTTCCGGTCAGGGATTTAATTATATCAGGCATAATTGTTCTGGGATTAATGTATCTGTTAAGGGTTATCAGGCTATTTATAATTTTTCTAAACAGGAATATTTCAATATTCTATTTGATTTTATACCTTTGTGCGCTGGAAATTCTGCCTGTTTTGATAGTAGTGAAGTATTTTACAGGACTTGTTTAGATTGGCTTGGGTTACTTTGAAAGTTGAACTTAAACCTTAAAGAGTTGAAAATAAAGAAGATTTTAGTATCGCAGCCAGAACCCCTGAATCCGAAATCTCCATATTTCGAACTGGCAAGAAAATATAATCTAAAAGTTGATTTTAAGCCTTTTAATCAGGTTGAGGGTGTTTCATCGAAAGATTTCCGTCAACAAAAAATCAATATACTTGACTTCACCGCAGTTATCTTTACGAGCAAAACCGGGATTGATCACTTCTTCAGAATATGTAATGAGCTTCGTACAGTGGTGCC
>Ga0208478_1000359_pt1 | contig 16473 bp, 14 predicted proteins | sample NGESurdeep072012_5_FD_184462 | JGI IMG/M metagenome (GOLD analysis project Ga0208478, IMG submission 184462) | Arctic peat soil microbial communities from Barrow, Alaska - NGEE Surface sample 415-2 deep-072012 (SPAdes) | ecosystem: Environmental > Terrestrial > Soil > Wetlands > Peat ...
GGTCACTCCCCGCGCCTCGGCGAGCCCCATCTCCCGCGCCGCACGCTTCTTGTAGTTCTCGAAGTCCGCCTTGGTCCGCTTGGCCAGATCGAGGTACTCGTCGGCCTTGGCCGCCTGGACGGCCGGGTCCTCCTCCAGCCGCGGCTCCTCATCGGGCTCCCCGGGGGCATGGACTCCGTCGGGAGCCTCCACCCCCGCCGCGGACTCCGGCTTCACCGCAGTCTCGGGCGCGACGCCGGGCGCCCCTGCGGAAGCCCGGCCGCCGTCCGCCGCGGGGGTCGCGCCCGTGTCCGAGCCCAATCGAGTGGGCTCGGGCGCGGATCGGGCCCCGGCGGCGGGCACGCCCGCCTCGGACTCCGGCATCCCGGAGCCCGGATCGTGCTGAGACCCACGCATTACTTGCCCTCGTCCACGACTTCGGCGTCCACCACGTCCTCGGCGCCCGCGCCGTTGGTGGCGTGCTCGGCACCGGCGCCGGCACCGTCCGCGGAGCCGGCCGCAGCCTGCTCCTGGGCGCGCTGGTACATCGCCTCGGACACCTTGTGGAACGACGCCTGCAGCGCCTCGGTCTTGGCGTTGATGTCCGCCGCATCCTCGGAGGTGAGCACCTCTCGGACGGTCTTGATCGCGGCCTCGATCTCCTCCTTGGAGCTCGCGTCGACGGCCTCGCCGAGATCCTTGAGCTGGCGCTCGGCCTGGTAGGCGGCGTTCTCGCCGTTGTTCCGGGCCTCGGCGAGCTCGCGCAGACGCTTGTCGTCGTCGGCGTGAGCCTCGGCGTCGGTCACCATCCGCTTGATCTCGTCGTCGGACAGACCCGACCCGGCCTTGATCTCGATCTTCTGCTCCTTGCCGGTGCCGAGGTCCTTCGCCGACACGCTGAGGATGCCGTTGGCGTCGATGTCGAACGCCACCTCGACCTGCGGGATGCCGCGCGGCGCGGGCGGGATGCCCGTCAGCTGGAACTTGCCCAGCGACTTGTTGTACGTGGCCATCTCGCGCTCGCCCTGGAGCACGTGGATCTCCACCGACGGCTGGTTGTCCTCGGCCGTGGAGAAGATCTCCGACTTGCGGGTCGGGATCGTCGTGTTGCGCTCGATCAGCTTGGTCATCACGCCGCCCTTGGTCTCGATGCCGAGCGTGAGCGGAGTGACGTCGAGCAGGAGGACGTCCTTGACGTCGCCGGCGAGGACGCCGGCCTGGATCGCGGCGCCGACCGCGACGACCTCGTCGGGGTTCACGCCACGGTGAGGCTCCTTGCCCGTCAGCTCCTTGACCTTGTCCTGCACGGCGGGCATGCGGGTCATGCCGCCAACCATGACGACGTGGTCGATGTTCGAGGCGCCCTTCTCCTTGGCGTCGTCGAGCGCCTGTCGGACCGGGCCGACGGTGCGGTCGAGCAGCGCGGCGGTCAGCTCGGTGAGCTTGGCCCGAGAGAGACGCGTGTCGAGGTGCTTGGGTCCGCTCGAGTCCGCGGTGATGAACGGCAGGTTGATCTGCGTCTCCTGCGTGGTCGAGAGCTCGATCTTGGCCTTCTCGGCGGCCTCGTAGAGACGCTGGAGGGCCATTGGGTCGGCACTGAGGTCGATGCCCTGGGACTTCTTGAACTCCGAGACGAGCCAGTCGACCACGGCCTTGTCGAAGTTGTCGCCGCCGAGGTGGTTGTCACCGGCGGTCGCCTTGACCTCGAACACGCCGTCGCCGATCTCGAGCACCGACACGTCGAAGGTGCCGCCGCCGAGGTCGAAGACGAGGATCGTCTGGTCGGACTCCTTGTCGAGCCCGTAGGCCAGCGATGCGGCCGTCGGCTCGTTGATGATGCGCTTGACGTCGAGACCGGCGATCTTGCCGGCGTCCTTGGTCGCCTGGCGCTGGTCGTCGTTGAAATACGCGGGTACGGTGATGACCGCGCTGTCGACCGTCTCACCGAGATACGCCTCGGCGTCGGCCTTCAGCTTCTGCAGGATCATCGCGCTGATCTCCGGCGGCGAGTACTGCTTGCCGCCCGCCTCGACGCGGGCGTCGCCACCCGGACCGGAGACGACCTTGTACGGCACGATCGACTCCTCCTCGCGCACCTCGGCCTCTTTGCGGCCCATGAAGCGCTTGATCGAGAAGACCGTGTTCTGCGGGTTGGTGACGGCCTGGCGCTTGGCGACGGTGCCGACCAGACGCTCACCGGATGATGTGAACGCAACCACGGACGGCGTCGTACGGCCGCCCTCTGCGTTCTCGATGACCGTCGGCTCGCCGCCCTCGAGCACTGCCATGCACGAGTTCGTCGTCCCCAGGTCGATACCGATCGTCTTAGCCATATTGGTTCTGCTCCTGTACGTTCGTAAAAATCTTAGTCAGCTTATAGCAGATCTGGGGCAATTGCTCAAGCCGGATCCCACGCTGGAGCGTGCTCGCACACGACGACACCGCCGGCTAGGCCAGGAACTCGGCCGCGCTCGGGCACATCCGCCGCAGCGCGCACTGTGCGCACTCGGGCCGGCGGGCGTGACACGTGCGGCGACCGTGCCGGAGCAGGTTCATGTGCAGCTCGAGCTCCTCGCCCGCCGGCGTGATCGCCAGCATCGTGTCGTGCAGCTCCTCGAACGGCGCGCCGGGCCGGAACAGGCCCAGGCGCGAGCCGACCCGCGAGACGTGGGTGTCGACCGGCACGTCGCGCATCCCGAGCGCGAACAGGAGCACGCAGGCGGCCGTCTTGCGCCCCACGCCGGGCAGCGAACAGAGATAGGCCTGGGCGTCGGGCACGGTGAGCTGCGGGAGCCAGTCGAGCGAGAGCTCGCCGTCCCGTGAGGTCTCCGTCACCGCCTCGAGGATCGCCTTGATCCGGACCGACTTGACCTTCGAGATCCCGCCCGGGCGGATCGCCGCCTCGAGTTCGTCGACCGGGGCGTCGCGCACCGCCTCCCAGCTCGGGAAGCGCTCACGCAGGCCGAGGTAGGCGACGTCCCGGTTGCGGTCGTTGGTGCTCTGGGACAGGACGGTGAGCACGAGCTCGGCGATCGGATGCCCGTGCGGACCGGACAGAGGGCGCCCGTAGACCTCGCGCAGACGGTCGCGGATCGCACGCACGCGCCGTGCCGCGGGCCGTTTCCACGTGCTCACTCCAGCGCGCCCAGCCGCTCGCAGGCTCGAGCGCCTTCGGCGACGGCCTCGCGCAACGCGGCAGCGGCGGCGGCGGGATAGAAGCCCGCCCGGGCGAGCCGTGCGAGCAGGACGCCCATCAGCACGTCGCCGGCGCCGATCGTGCTGACGACGGTGGCCGGGACACCGGGCACGTCGGCGCGCAGCTCGCCGCGCAAGATCGCTCCCGCCGCCCCGAGCGTGATCACCACGAGCCGAGCCCCGGCCTTCAGCATCGCCATCGCCGCGCGCTCGGGATCGTCCTCCCCGGTCATCAGCGTCGCCTCGGCGCGATTGGTGCGCACGAGCAACGCCCCGGGCACGCACGCGTTCGCGCTCGCGGCGGCATCGGCCTTTGAGCTCCAGCGATGCAGGCGCAGGTTCGGGTCCACGACGATCGGGCGCTCGAGCTCGAGCGCGACCTCCCGGGCACGCATCGTCAGGGCTCGCTCGGCCGCGCCGACGAGCGTGTTCGTCCCCAGGAACAGGCCGGCGGCGTTCGCGACCGCGATCTCGAGCTCGTCGCCGAGTGCATCGGCGAGGCCGGCCACGGGATCGCCGTAGATGCGGTAGCGCGGCTCGCCGTCGGCACTCAGCGCGACCAGCGCCAGCGGCGTCTGCACCCCCGGGGCGAGCTTGAACCAGGACACGTCGACGCCCTCGTGCTCGAGCCGGTCGCGCAGCCACGCTCCCCAGTCGTCATCGCCGGCCGCGCCGGCCAGCGACACGCGGGCGCCGTGACGCGCCGCGGTGACCGCGATGTTGGCCGTGGCGCCGCCGAAGCGCGGCACGAACGCGTCCGCATCGGCGAGGTCGGCGACCGGATTGGGCGCGATCAGATCGACGAGCGCCTCGCCCAGGCAGAGCGTCGTCGTGGGCACGCGGGTCTCCGCTGATGGGACGGTGCTCATCGAACGGGACGTTATCCTCGCCAACGGGTGCGTGTCGACGAGCACACGATCGAGGTCGCAGAAGCGCCCGTCTTCTATCGCAGCGCCGGCGACGGCGCGGCGCCGGTGCTCTACCTGCACGGGTCCCCGACGAGCTCTGACGACTGGCCCGATTTCCTGGCCCGGACCGGCGGCCTCGCCCCGGACCTGATCGGCTTCGGCCGCACCGCCAAGGGCGGCAACCTCGACTACACGATCGACGGCCTGGCCGATTTCGTCGAGCGCTTCCTCGACGCCGTCGACGTGGACGCGGTGCGCTTGGTGGGCCACGATTGGGGCGCGGCGGCCGGGCTCGTGTTCGCGCAGCGCCATCCCGGTCGCGTGCAGCGGATCGTGCTGATCAACGCGATCCCGCTGCTCGAGGGCTTCCGCTGGCCGCGACTGGCCCGCGCCTGGCGCCGTCCGATGCTCGGAGAGCTGGTTCACGGCATCACCACCCGGCGCCTGCTGGCCCGAGAGCTCCGCCGCGGGACGGTCGGACCCGAGGCGTGGTCGGACGCCCGGCTCGATCACGTCTGGGCGCAGTTCGACCAGGGCACGCAGCGGGCGATCCTGCGCCTGCATCGCGCCACCAGCGAACAGGGCCTGGCCGCGGCGGGGGCGCGGCTGAGTGAGCTCGACGTCCCGGCGCTCGTCCTGTGGGGCGAGCGCGATCCGTGGCTGGGCGCCGAGCTGGCCGACGCCTACGGCGAGCGGCTGCCGCAGGCGATCGTGGAGCGGATCCCCGCGGCCGGGCACTGGCCGTGGCTCGACGACGCGGGCGTGCCGGACCGGGTGGCGGCGTTCCTGGAGCCGCGCTGATGCGAGTCGATCCGCGGCGGGTCGCCCCGGTGGCGGTCGCCGGTGTGCTCGCGCTCGTGTACGTGATCGTCTCCCCGCTGAGCCTGGACCTCGCCGCCCATCTGCTGCGAGCGAAGCTGTTCAACGCCGAGGGCTTCGGGATCTGGAACAACTGGTGGTACGCTGGCCACCACACGCCGAGCTACAGCGTCCTGTTCGGACCCGTCACCGCCGCGCTGACGCCGCAGGTCGCGGGGGCGATCGCCGCCACCGCGACCGCGGCGCTGTTCGAGCCGCTGGCGCGCGACACCTTCGGCGAGGACGCCTGGCTCGGCGCGACCTGGTTCGGCGCGGCCACGGCCACGAACCTGTTCACCGGCCGGCTCGCCTTCGCCTTCGGGCTGCTCCCCGCGGTCGGCGCGATGCTCGCGCTTGAGCGCCGCCGGCCGGTGCCGGCGTGCGCCCTGGCCTTCCTGGCCGCACTGTGCAGCCCGGTCGCGGCGCTGTTCGCGGCTATGGGCGGTGGCGCCTACGCGATCGGGACCTGGATCGGCGGCCGTCAGGAACAACCTGAAAGGCCTCGCCCGGGACCGTGGGCGGGGATCGCGCTCGCCGCCGCCGCGCTGATCCCGATCGGGCTGCTGGCGGTCGCGTTCCCCGAGGGCGGCTCCGAGCCGTTCACGTTGGCGACTCTGTGGCCGGTCCCGGTCATCGGCGTGATCGCGTTGCTCGCGATTCCCAAACGCCTCTGGACGCTGCGCGCGGCGGTGGCGCTGTACGTGCTCGGCTGCCTCGCCGCATTCGCGATCGCAACGCCGGTCGGCAGCAATGCGGCCCGGCTCGGGGCGCTGGTCGCAGGGCCGCTGGCCGCACTGCTGTGGTGGCGCCGGCGGCCGCTGCTGCTGCTGGCCGTGGCGATCCCGCTCATCTACCTGCAGTGGCAGGCCCCGGTCCGCGACGTGCGGACCTCGAGCGGCGACCCCTCGGCCTCGAGCGGCTACTACAAGCCGCTGCTGAGCTTCCTGGCCGCACAACCCGGCCCGCCGTTCCGCGTCGAGATCCCGTTCACGCAGTTCCACGAGGAGGCTTACGTCGTCGCGCCGCGGTTCCCGCTCGCGCGCGGCTGGGAGCGCCAGCTCGACATCAAGGACAACCATCTGTTCTACGGCGGCCGGCTGAACGCCGAGACCTATCACGCCTGGCTGCGGAGCCTGGCGGTGCGCTACGTCGCCGTCTCGGACGCGACCCTCGACTACTCCGCGCACCGCGAGACGGCCCTGATCGACGGCGGGCTGCCCTACCTGAGGCTGGTCGCGCGGCTGCCGCACTGGCGCGTGTACGAGGTCACCGACGCGACCGACATCGTGCAGGGCGCCGCGACGCTGACGGCGATCGGCGCCGACTCGCTGACGCTGCGGGCGCTGCGAGAAGGCAGCGCCCTCGTGCGGGTGCGCTTCACGCCGTACTGGAAGCTCTCGGACGGGTTCGGATGCGTGCGGCCCGCGGGCGATTTCACGGAGCTCACGCTCCGGCGCGCGGGGACGCTGCGCCTCCAGGCGGTGTTCTCGCCGGCGCGAATCGGCGCCCGCTCGCCGCGCTGCTCCTGATCGGCACAAAGCGCGGATTCGGCGGTGCCCTGGGGCCTCGATAGGATCCCCGCAGCCATGCGCCGTCGGCTCCGGACCATCGAGGCGCGGGTCCTTCCGCGCGGCTGGCCTGACCTAATCCGTCAGGTTGGATTGTTCGCGCTCGCGTACCTCTTCTACCAGGTGGTCCGGGGACTGGTCGACGGCAGCGGCTACAAGCCGTTCGGCGACGCGACCAAGATCATCAACTTCGAGCGCCTCCTGCACGTGTTCGTGGAGCCGAACATCCAGGCCTGGGCCTCGAACCGGCATTGGCTGATCAACGCCTCGGACTGGATCTACCTGAACGCCCACTACATCGTCACGCTCTGCGTGCTCGTGTTCATCTACCTGCGCCGCAACGACTCGTTCTACTTCGTGCGCAACATGTTCATGATCGCGATGGCGATCGCGCTGGTGGGCTACTGGCTCTACCCGACCGCGCCGCCGCGGCTGATGTCCGAGTGGGGCTTCACCGACTCGATCGCGCAGTTCACCGGCGTGCAGGTCGACAACGGCCCGCTGCACAGCTTCCTCAACTTCTATGCCGCCGTCCCCTCGATGCACGTGTGCTTCGCGATCCTGATCGGGTTCCCGATGGCCCGGCTGTCGAGGTCGCTGCCGGCCCGAATCGCCTGGCGGCTGTACCCGCTGCTGATCACATTCGTCGTGATCGCGACGGGCAACCACTACCTGACCGACGCCGTGCTCGGCGCGATGACCGCCGGAGCCTCGTGGCTGCTCGCCGATCGGCTGTTCGCCCGAGCGCGGCCGCACGTCTGGGCGTTCCAGGAATCGCGCGCGCGGGCATCGGCCTAATCGCCATGGCACAGCAGATCCAGCCGCCACGCGCCTCCGACGGAGGCCCCCGTCGCGGTCGCCCGCGACGCGAGGGGCCCTCCACCGCCGAGATCTCGACCCTGATGCGCGACCGGCTGATCGAGTCGCGCCTGACCCCGAACACGATCTCGCTCACCGGCTTCGTGCTCAACGTGGCCGCCGCGGTGCTCGTGGTCGAGCGGCTCTTCTTCCTGGCCGGGATCGCGTTCATCATCGGCTCCATCATGGACACCCTCGACGGGCGCTATTCGCGCATGTCGGGCAAGGGCACCCCGTTCGGCGCCTTCCTCGACTCGACGCTCGACCGGCTCGAGGAAGGGATCGTGCTGACCGCGGTGGCCGCCTACTTCGCCTCCCGCCACATGCAGATCGCCGTCGCCGCCGTGGTCGTGGGCGTGCTGTTCTCGCTGATGGTCTCCTACACGCGGGCGCGCGCCGAGGCCCTCGGGGTGGCGTGCAAGGTCGGCCTCGCGACCCGGCCCGTGCGCGTCGTGATCATCGCCGTCGGGCTCGTGTTCGCCAAGGGGGCCGGGCTCGGGCACTTCGAGCTGCTCGCTCCGGCCGTGTACGTGCTCGCCGTGGTCACCGTGCTCACGACCGTGCAGCGGATTCTGTACGTGCGCACCCAGCTGCGCGAGGCGTCCTGAGCCGGCGCGACACCCGCGGGTTCGTGCGCCCGACACGAAAGCGAGGGTGTAACCATCTCGTTTCCCAGGGATACATAGCGCGAGGTCTCGGCACCGGGCGCGCCAACCGGCCGCTTGCCCGCAGCCTTAGCAGGAGACGGCGCTCCCGGGCCCTCCGGGCGCAGCGACGCGAGCATTCAGAAGGGACAACTTCATCGTGAGCACCAGCAACGGCTCGGCCAACGGCGTCGGTCGCTATCAGCAGGACAAGGTTCGCGTCGCCATCATCGGCGCGGGGAATTGCGCGAGCTCATTCGTGCAGGGCATCAACTACTACAAGGACGCCGATCCGACCGAGTCGGTTCCGGGTCTGATGCACGTCGATCTCGGCGGCTACCACGTCCGCGACATCGAGTTCACCGCCGCCTTCGACATCGACGTCGAGAAGGTCGGCAAGGATCTGTCGCAGGCCATCTTCTCCGGGCAGAACAACACGCTCAAGCTCGGCGGAGACGTCCCCAACCTCGGCGTCGAGGTGATGCGGGGCATGACCCACGACGGCCTGGGCAAGTACCTCAAGCAGAAGATCACCAAGGCGCCGGGCCCGACGGCCGACATCGTCGAGGTGCTGCGCAGCACGAACACCGACGTCGTCGTCTCCTACCTGCCGGTCGGCTCCGAGCTGGCCACCAAATGGTACGTCGAGCAGGTGCTCGAGGCGGGTTGCGGGTTCGTGAACTGCATCCCGGTGTTCATCGCCCGCGAGGACTACTGGAACGAGCGCTTCAAGAAGGCCGGCCTCCCGATCGTCGGCGACGACATCAAGTCGCAGGTCGGCGCCACGATCGTGCACCGCATGATGGCCCGGCTGTTCCACGACCGCGGCGTCAAGCTGCTGCGCACCTCGCAGCTGAACGTGGGCGGCAACATGGACTTCTACAACATGCTCGAGCGCGAGCGCCTGGAGTCCAAGAAGATCTCGAAGACCAACGCGGTCACCTCGATCATGGGCCACACGCTGCCCGCCGACGACGTCCACGTGGGCCCGTCGGACTACGTACCGTGGCTGACCGACCGCAAGTGGGCCCACATCCGGCTCGAGGGCCAGGCCTTCGGCGACGTGCCGCTCAACGCCGAGCTGAAGCTCGAGGTGTGGGACTCGCCCAATTCGGCCGGCATCGTGATCGACGCGGTGCGCTGCTGCAAGCTCGCGCTCAACCACGGGATCAGCGGCCAGCTCGACGGTCCCAGCTCCTACCTGATGAAGTCGCCGATGCACCAGCGTCCCGACGACGAGGCGCGCGAGCTGACCGAGAAGTTCATCGCCAAGTACGGCGGCAAGAGGACGCGGACGACAGCGCGCAAGCCGGCGACGAAGACGCGCCGGGCGACGAGCACCAAGTAGAGCCGGGTCGGCTCACGAAACAAGGGCCGCGCAAGCGGCCCCTCTATCCTCCCCCCCGTGTCGCCCCTCGCGATCGCGCAGGTCACTCCGTTCGCGTGGGAGACCGCGAACGAGGTCAATGACTACGTCGCGCGGATCTCCGACGAGCTGGCGCGGCGCGGCCATGCCGTGGTCGTGATCGCACCCGCGGAATCGGGCGCGCTCGTGCGCGACTCCCGCCGGGCGATCCGCGCCGCCCGGGAGCAGCCGCAACGGCTGCTCGACCGCGCGCTCGGCAGCCCACTGGTGCTCGGCGTCGGCGAGGTGCTGCCGTTCTCGCCCACGCGACGCCGGGCCGCCTCGCTCCCCGTCGACGTGGCCCGCACGATCGAGGACGCGCTGACCGCACTGCCGCTCGACGTCGTGCACGTGCACGAGCCGTTCGCGCCCAGCGCCTCGAGCTCGGCCCTGCGCACGTCCCGGGCGCTCAACGTGGGCAGCTTCCATGCCCCGACCGAGCGGATCCTCTCCACGCAGCTCGCGCGGCCCCTGGCCCAGCTCCTGTTCGGCCGGCTCGATGCCCGGACGGCGAGCTACCGCGCCACCCGCGAGCTGATGCAGCGCTACTTCCCCGGCGACTACGAGGTGATCGCACCAGGGGCCGATCCGGCCCCGCCACGAGCCGGCGGTGAGCGCGTCGAGCTGGCGATGGTCGCGGGCGAGGAGCGGGCGGCGCTGCGGACCTTCCTGCGCGCCCTGCGCGAGCTGCCTCTCGAGCTCGACTGGGGCGTCACGGTCCTCTCGCCGCGGGCGCTGGCGCCGCCGGCCGCGCTCGGGCGCCTGGTCCGCGACCGCGTCACCTTCGTCGGCACCGATGAACACACCGAGGCGGAGGTGCTCGCGTGCGCCGACGTCGTCGTGTTGGCCTCCGAGGGGATCCGGACCACGCCGGGCGTGCTCGTGCGGGCGATCGCGGCCGGGGCCGTGCCCGTGGCCTCACGGCTGGCGCCCTACGAAGAGGTGCTGGCCGAGGGCGCCCACGGCCTCGTGTTCGAGCCCGGCGACGTGGTGACGCTGGGCGCGCACCTGACGAAGCTGATCAGCGACCCCGCGCTGCGCGAAGAGCGGCGCGCCTCGGCCGGTGTGCTGCGCGAGACGTTCGCGTGGCCGCGGCTCACCGACGAGCTCGGGCACATCTACGAGCGCCTCGCCGCCCGCCGCCACGACGAGCGCGGGAACCCGACCGTGCGCGCGCGCCTGTCCGAGCGCCCGCTGATCGACGTCGACCTCCACATGCACACCGACCACTCCTACGACTGCGCGACGCCGGTCGAGGTGTTGCTGGCCGAGGCGGCGGCCCGCGGGCTCGGCGCGATCGCCGTCACCGACCACAACGAGATCTCGGGCGCGAAGGAGGCGCGCGAGAAGGCCGTCGGCGTCAAGGTGATCGTCGCTGAGGAGGTCAAGACCGCCAATCAGGGCGAGGTGATCGGGCTGTTCATCGAGGACAAGATCCCGCGCGGGCTCACGCTCGAGGAGACGATCGCCGAGATCAAGCGCCAGGGCGGCCTCGTCTACGTGCCCCACCCGTTCGACCGCCTGCACTCCGTGCCCGATTATGAGCACCTGCTGACGGTGCTCGACCAGGTCGACGCGATCGAGGTGTTCAACCCACGCATCGCGATCAGCGAATTCAACGAGGAGGCCGTCCGGTTCGCGGCCAAGTACCGGATCCCCGCCGGCGCAGGCTCGGACGCCCATGTGCCCCAGGGCCTCGGCTCGGTGCGGATCCGCATGCGCGATTTCAACGGCCCCGAGGAGTTCCTGGAGTCGCTGCGCGACGCCGACATCGTCCGCAATCCAGCCAGCCTGTTCTACGTCCAGGCGCTGAAGTTCCTGCAAACGAAGGCAATGCCGGCCCCCGCCCGTAGGGCGTCCCGGGACCGCCGGGTGCGCCGCGTGACCGGCCGAGGTCCTCGCAAGTCCTGATGCACTCGCAAGGACAAGCCCGCGAGCCGTCCAATCCGAGGAGCATGCCGGCCACGGACGATGAGATCCGCGAGAAGTACCTCGAGCGCGCGATCCGGGAACTCAACGCGCTCACCCGCGATCTCCAGAGCTGTTCCGACTGCCCGCGGGGCAACCTGATGCCGGTGCTCGGGTCCGGCCACCCGCAGGCCGACATCTTCCTGATCAAGCATTCTGCGCGCCCGGCCGAGGTCGAGGAGGGCGTCGCGTTCTACGGGCGCACCGGCAACGCGCTGATGAAATCGCTCAAGCGGCTGTCGATCGATCCGCTCGCGGTGTACGGAACGCTGTGCGTGAAATGCCCCGTCCCCGACCCGGTGATGGCCGATCCGGCCTGCGTCGCCCGACTCGTCGAGGAGCTGGCGATCGTGCAGCCGAAGATCGTCGTCGTGATGGGCGAGGACGCGCTGGTCGCGGTCAACGACCTCGACATCCCGCTGGCGCGCGAGCTGCAGGCCGAGCCGGGCGAGATCCAGCGGCTGACCGGCTCGATCGAGGCGTTGTACGTGCCCAACATCGACGAGGCGCTCGACGAGGAGCCGGCCAAGCGCGCGTTCTGGGCCGCATTCCGCGTGCTCGGCCAGTGGTGGGCCGATCTGCCGCCTTACTAGTCGCGCGGCGGCGCGCTGGTGATCGCGATCCGCCGGCAGGGTAGGGCCGACTCGGGCGAGCCGGACGAGCCGGCGGCGGCCGAGCTGACCGCTGATCCGGCAACGGGGTAGAGGGATAGACTGGGGCTATGGGTCTTGAAGAGCGAAGCATCGAGACGCTCGGCGACCGATGCGAGGAATGCGGCGCCAAGCTGACGCCTCAGGAGTTGCAGGCCGTGATGGAGTCCGGCGGCCCAGTGCTCTGCTCGATCCACGCGGCCGAGGACGAGCCCGGCCTCGCCGAGGCTGAAGCCGAATAGCCGGCCCGGCCGGCTGTTGTGGGGAGCGGCGAGCCGCTCAGTCGCCCGCGGGCAGCAGCACGATCTTGCCGAGCTTCCCGCCGGCGGCGAAGCGCTCGTAGGCCGCCTCGACCTCGTCGAGCGGGTACGTGGCGGCGATCGGCACGTTGACCGTGCCGGCGGCGATCAGTGGCAGCACCGAGCGCTCCACGGCCCGGGCGGTGAGCGCCTTCTCCTCGAGCGGACGGGGCCGCAGCGTGGAGGAGAACACACGGCCGCGATTGGCCATCAGGGCGGCGAGGTTGAGCTCGCCCTTGGCCCCGCCGGCGATCCCGATCACCATGATCCGGCCGCACGTGGCCAGGGCGCCGACGTCCTCGCCGAGGTTGGGCGCGCCGACGAGCTCGAGGATCACGTCGAACGGTCCGCGGGCGGGAAAATCCTCGGGCGCGATCACCTCGGCGCCGAGCGCAGCGACCTGGTCGCGCACGCTCTCGTTGCGGACCGTTGCGATCACGCGCGCGCCGGCCGCCCGGGCGAGCTGAATCCCAGCGGTGCCGACGCCGCCGGCGCCGCCGTGCACGAGCAGACGCTCGCCCGGCTGGAGATCCGCCTGCGTGAACAGGGCGTCGTGCGCGGTGGTGAAGACCTCCGGCAGGCCGCCCGCCTCGGCCCACGACAGCCGCTCGGGCACCGCCATCAGCACTCGCTCATGGACGGTCGCCAGCTCGGCCTGGCCGCCGCCGGCGACGATCCCCATCACTCGGTCACCCATCGTGAAGCGCTCGGCGCCCGGGCCGAGCGCGGCGACCTCGCCGGCCAGCTCGAGTCCGGGGATGTCGGCCGGGGCGCCGGGAGGGGCGGGGTAGCGGCCGCGGCGCTGAAGCATGTCGGCCCCGTTCAATCCCGCCCCGCGGACACGTACGAGCACCTCACCCGAGCCGGGCTCGGGATCGGGCCGCTGCACGACGTGCAGCTCTCCGTCGCTGATCGTGACCGCGCGCATGACCCCCGAAACCCTACCCGCGGTCCAGCACGGCCACGCACTCGATGTGCGGGGTCTGGGGGAACATGTCGACCGGGCACACCCGGCCCAGCCGGTAGCCCGCCTCCACCAGCTGCGCGGCGTTCGGGGCCAGCGTCGTCGGGTTGCACGACACGTAGACGATCCGCTTCGGCGAAGCCTCGACGATGCGGCGGACGATCTTCTGCGAGAGGCCGGCCCGCGGCGGATCGACGACCAGCACGTCGGGGCTGCCCGCCTCGGCGACCAGGTCGCGCAGCACGAGCCTGACGTCGCCGGCGAAGAACTTGGCGTTGTCGATCTCGTTGAGCCGTGCGTTGGCGATCGCGTCGGCCACCGCCTCCTCCACGATCTCGAGGCCCCACAGCGTCGCCGCGCGCGGGGACAGGGTGAGGCCGATCGTCCCGATCCCGCAGTAGAGATCGTAGACACGCTCGTAGCCGCTCAGGCCGGCGTAATCGCGCGCCAGCCCGTACAGCTGCTCGGCCATCTCGGTGTTGGTCTGGAAGAACGCCTGGGGCGAGATGCGAAGGTGCATCCCGAGCAGCTCCTCGTCGAGGTAGCGCCGGCCCGCGAGCTGATCGGTCTCGCCGCCCTGGGTCGTCTCGCCGACGCTCGAGAGGCGTGTCCACAGGAGGTTGGGCGTGCTCACGGCGTCGACCAGTCCATCCGTGTCAAGCGTGCCCTCGGCGGTCACGAGGCGAACCTGGAGCTGGCCGGTGCGCCGGCCCTCACGAACCACGAGGTTGCGCAGAAAGCCGTCGGCGGTGCGGCGGTCATACGCGCTCAGCCCCTCGGCGCGGCACCAGGCCACGACCTCCTCGCGGGCCGCGTTCGCAGGCTCGGAGGCGAGCAGGCAGTCGGTGATCTCGACGATCTCATCCCAGCGACCCGGGGCGTGGAAGCCGCACACCAGGCGCCCCTCGGCATCGGTGCCGAAGGAGTACTCGAGCTTGTTGCGGTAGCGCCACTGCTGCACTGCGGGCACGATCGGCTCGAGCGTGAAGCCATCGAGGCGTCCGATCCGGCGCAGCGCATCGTCCACCTGCGCCTGCTTGACCTCGAGCTGGCGCGCGTAGGGGAGCACCTGCCACGGCGCGCCGGGGTGGTCGGCGACCGGCCCGATCCGCTCGGGGCCCGGCTCGAGGATCTCGACCGCCCGTGCCTCGGCATAGGCCCGCTTGGACTTGCCGACGACCGCGCGGACACGGTCCCCGGGCATCGCGTCAGAGACGAAGACGACGTAGCCGTCGAGCCGCGCCACGCCGGCGCCGCCGAACGCCAGCGAGTCGATCACCAGCTCGAGTTCGGTGCCGCGAGCGGGCCGCGGGGTGCGTGAAGCTTGTGCCTCCATGACGTCTAGCATGCCAGCCGCATGGATCTCGACGCCTACCGGGCCTCCGCGGAGGCGTTCGTCTCCGACCTGACGGCCGAGTATTACCGCCACTTTGCGGGGCTCAAGGACGACTACGCAATCGAGCCGATCTACGAGCGCCACGAGTCGCTGTTCACCCGCGAGAGTGTGCAGGCGCTGCGTGAGCTCGCATCCGTGCCCGAGCCCGGAACCGACGAGCAGCGCCGGCGGCGGATGCTGCTCGACTTCGCCGTCGAGGGCCATCTGGGCCAGTCCACGAAGGCGATCGAGGCCGAGCTCGCCCGCCGCGAGGCCGACCTCGCGATCGAGGTCGACGGCGACCGGATCGGGTTCCGCGAATCGGCGGTGGTGCAGGCCAACGAGCCCGACGCCGAGCGCCGAGCCCGGATCGACCGCGCCCGGCTCGAGGCCACCGAGGATCGGCTGAACCCGCTCCACGCCGACGCGATCGCGCTCCAGCACGACGGCGCCCGCGCGCTCGGGTTCGCCAGCTACCGCGCCATGTGCAGCGAGCTGAAGGCGATCGACCTCGACCGCCTCCACGCCGGCACGGTGGCGTTCGCCGACGCGACCGAGCGCAGCTACGGCACGGTGCTCGACCCGCAGCTGCGCCAGAGCCTCGGCCGAGGCGTCGATGAGCTGCTCCGCTCCGACCTGCCGCGCTTCTTCCGCGCCGCCGAGCAGGACGCGTTGTTTCCGGCCGGCGCATTGACGCAGAGCTTCACCGACACGATGCACGGCCTTGGCATCGACATCGCCCATCAGCCCGGCGTCGTCCTCGACGTCGAGCCTCGGCGCAAGAAGTCACCGCGCGCCTTCTGCGCTCCGGTGCAGGTCCCGGGCGAGGTCTACCTCGTGCTCTCGCCGGTCGGCGGGGTCGATGACTTCTCGGTCCTGTTTCACGAGGGAGGCCACACCGAGCACTTCGCCCACGTCGATCCCGAGCTCCCGTTCGAGTTCCGCGTGCTCGGCGACAACGCGATCACCGAGGCCTACGCGTTCCTGTTCCAGCATCTGGTCGAGGATCCCGACTGGCTCTCGGTGCAGCTCGGCATCGCCGACCCCGAGCCGCTCTGCGCCCACGCCCGCGCCCAGCGCCTCGTCTACCTGCGCCGCTACACGGGCAAGCTCGCCTACGAGCTCGAGCTGCACGCGGCGGACGGGCTCTCCGGGCTGTCCGGGATGGCGGATCGCTACGCCGTGTTGCTGGGGCGCGCGCTGCAGATCGAGTGGCCCCGGCAGTCCTACCTGGCCGATGTCGACCCGGGCTTCTACTGCGCCGCGTATCTGCGCGCGTGGGCGCTCGAGACCCACCTGCGCCGGTGCCTCCGGGATCGCTTCGGGGCGCGATGGTGGAGCGAGCGGGAGGCCGGCGACGTGTTGCGAGGGCTGTGGCGCGACGGCCAGCGTCTGACCGCGGAAGAGCTGCTCGGGGAACTGACCGGGGAGGAGCTGCGGTTCGAGGTGCTGTTGGGGGATCTGGGGCTGGCCTGAGGGGGTCAGGGGCCGCGTCGCGCGGTGGCCGCCTGGTGGGGCGAACGTCAACTGCGGCTGGGGATGGGCTAGGGTGGGGTTCGTGGGGCGGGTTCGTGGGGCGGGGGGCCGTGCTCGGCGGGCGGGCCGGCGGGGCCGGCGGCGCGGGGGCGCCGTGCTTATCTCGACAAGGCAGCGCGTCTCCGGCGAGTTTGCGCACCTAAGCGCCTGGGAGACGCTTAGGCGGCCGAGGAGGCCCGACGAGCCGGTGATCTGTCGACATAAGCACCCCCCGGAAGCCGGTGGATCGGCGGGCGGGCACAGACGCGGGCGCAGGCGCGGGCACA
>Ga0208478_1000361_pt1 | contig 16463 bp, 14 predicted proteins | sample NGESurdeep072012_5_FD_184462 | JGI IMG/M metagenome (GOLD analysis project Ga0208478, IMG submission 184462) | Arctic peat soil microbial communities from Barrow, Alaska - NGEE Surface sample 415-2 deep-072012 (SPAdes) | ecosystem: Environmental > Terrestrial > Soil > Wetlands > Peat ...
GCTACGCGCTCGGTCCGGACGGCGAGGCCCGGCGCTTCGGTTCGCGAGGACGACGGCGGAAGGGCGAGGCCGTCCATCGTCCGCACGCCTGCCCTCACGCCTGCTCGGACGAGGCCGCGGCGGCGTAGTAGGTGCTCTCGCCAGCCCTCCGCTGTTCTCCGGCTGTCCGGCAGACGATCCAGGGTTGTTCCGAGCTGGGCGCGCCTAAATGGTCTGAGAGCGGTCCAAACTGAGAGCCATCAGCCTGAACGTCCGAGGCCCCGGGTTTGGGAGCCCGGGGAGGGCATTCTTCGACCGAAGCCGGGGAGTTCAACGCCAAGGTCCTTGCTGCCGATCATCTTAGGTCTGGGGGCGCAATTCCCCCCCGGCAAGCCTCCCCGGGCTCGCCTTCCCCGGGGAGGTACAAGTTTGCGTTACGTGCGCTCCCAGACTGCGGGAAGTCCGTCGCGCCCGGCGTACGGGACGCGGGCGGCCGAGTTCACGGCGGCCGAGCGCCGGGCGCACGCTGAGGCGCTTGCGCGCCATCCCGAGTGGCCCCGTAGCCCTTGGCCCTTCGCCGCCCCCACGACGACCGAGGAGTGCGCCGCCACGAACAATGAGAGCGGGGCCCCGAATCGGGGCCCCGCTCTCACTGACTTCCGGGTCCCTGCTTTGCCTCCCGATGGTTGCCTCCGAGGTCGCCCCCGTCCTCGGTGAACCTGCCTCCCGGTCCTTGCGCCTCCTGCTACAAGCTCGGACGGCATGCTTACGGGTATTGATGCCACCGTCGTCCCCTCCGGCGGGTGATCTTGGGGGGACCTTGGAGTCCAGAACGGGTGACACGTGGCTCACCCTCCGGGGGGCGCCCGTTTTGTATTCCGCCCCGCCGCCGTTCGCGCTTGAGATCGCTGGGGGAGCTGCTCGGACCAGCGGAGAACCATGGGACCTGGCAACCCTTACAAGTTGCAACGGTTGCGTCGCGCGTGTTGGCCGAACTGGCTGGCAAGAGCGCGTTCCCCCGCGCCGTTACTCAAGAGGTCGGGGCGCCCCCCACCGCGAAGCCCCAACGCGGCCGCGCCCCGGCCGCGCGCCCCGTCCGGGTCAGGATGGTCCGGGCGGGGCGACCCCTTTTATGCCGTCTGATGCCCCGTCCGTAGCCTCCGCCGCGTGTGACAGGGTGGGAATTACGGATGCGCGCTGTGTCGACGGGTGGGATCGTCATCGATACGGAAGGTCGTCAAGAAGATTCTCGCCCCAGCAAGGGCGGAGGGCTCGGCGGTTGCACGCGCGAGATTGCCCCGCAAGAGGATCGACAAGACGGCCTTTCGCCGTGTCTGAGGACCCGGCACGGTTGCAACTCGGGACGACACGGAACCAATCTCACCGCCGAGAGCCGAGGCTCATCTAGGCCGCCGAGGTACATACCGCGTCGCGGGCTCACCCGGTCCCCGCGGCCGGACCCACGCCCGGCCGGTCGCCCCGGTCCCGGATCGGCCGGGCGTTGCGCGCCGTAGCACCCGCTCTCAGCCCGCGCCTGGCTGCGTACGGCCCTCCGGGGCCTCGGGCAGGGGTTAGGGGCGGGTTGGCCGTTTTGGGTCGGGAACGGTCCAAATGGACGAGCGCCGTCGTCGCCGGGACCGGCGCGCTCGGCCGTCCGCACTGGAGCCTCGACGACGTCGAGTCGTACCTGAACGGCGAGCGATAACCCGCGGACTGGACCGCGGGTCTCCTTAGACTGATCCCCAGACAAGAACGCCCCCGCGCGCTGTGAACGCCGGGGGCATGACACCGAAGGAGATAGCTTCGATGCGCCCTCAGAATATAGGCCCAGACGGACCGGCGGAAGTCTCGGTTACTCGCTACGCGATCTACACCCGCGTCTCGACTGGCGAGCAAGCCCGAGAGGGCTATAGCCTCGATGAGCAAGAGCGCCGCGGACTCGACCACATCAACCACGAGGGCGGCGCGCACGTCCGCACCTACACCGACGCGGGCGTCTCGGGCACGCATGCAAGCCGCCCCGAGCTGGACCGGCTGCTCGCCGCCGCCGACGCTGGCGAGTTCGACGCGCTCGTCTGCTATTCGCTCGATCGGCTCGGGCGCTCGACGAAGAACCTGCTGGAGCTGTACGAGCGCCTGGAGAGGGCGGGCGTCTCGCTCGTCTTCCTACGCGAGCGGCTCGATACCTCGACGCCGGTCGGGAGGTTACTGCGGACGCTCCTGAGCGCCATTGCCGAGTTCGAGCGCGAGCTGATCATCGGGCGCGTGACCGACGGGATCGGCGGTCGGGCGCGGACCGGGAAGCCGTGGGGTGAGCCCGCCTACGGCTTCGCTCGCGGCGACGACGGCCACTGGACGGCCAACCCCGCGGAGCGGTCGATCGTGGAGAGGATCTTCGACCTCTACATCAGCAGCGGGCTCACCTATAACGGGATCGCCGCGCTGTTGACGCCCGACGGCGTCCCGACGCGCCGCGGCTCGAAGTGGACCGCGACCGTCGTCAAGCGCATCCTCAGCCACCCGGCCGCCGTCGGCCAGTACGTCCACAAGGGCGAGGTCTACGACGGCAAGCACGACGGGATCGTCTCCGAGTCCCTATGGGCGGCCGCGCGGGCTCGAGCGGACCGCGGCTCGAAGTACGCGCCGCGCGGAGCGGGCAGGCTCCCGAAGCGCCACCTTTTCGTCCGCGGCCACCTCCGTTGCGGAGGTTGCGGTGACCCGCTCGACGGCCCGGCGATGCTCCCGCGGAGCAGCTCGGACTCGGAGGACGTCTACGTCTGCCGAACGCACAAGCTGGACTCGACCGCGTGCCCGGTCCCTCCCATCTCCCGGGCGGCCGTCGACTCGGCGGCGCTCTCGCTCTTCGAGCGGGTCGCGCTCGACGTCGAGGCGACGCGGGACGCGCTCGCCGCCAGCCGCGACGAGCAGATCACCGTCGTCCAGGCCCAGGCCGATCGCGCGTCCCGCGAGATCGCCGAGCTGACCAGCCAGCTAGCGCGCGTCGAGCGGGACTACCTCGCCGACGAACTCGGCGGGGCCGCGTACACCCGCCTGCTCACGAGGATCGAGCCCGAGCTGGAAGCCGCCCAGGCCGAACACGAGCGGCTGACCCGGAAGGCCGAGGAGGTCCGAGACGCGGCTCTCGCGCTCGACGTAGAGGGAGAAGCGCTCCGCCGACTTGCCGAGCTACGCGCCGGGGTCGCCGGGCGTGTAAACGCCGCCGCCGGGACCGGAGACATCGACGCGCTGCGGGCCTCCATCGGGGCGGTGTTCGAGCGCTTCGTGATCCGTCCGGCGTGGGACCCGCTCAGCCAGGTCGAGGCCTACGGGGACCGAGGCCTCGACGAACCGGTCGCCGTCTTCGGTGCGTGGGCTCCCGTAGCGGGCGGCGACTTCTACCTAGAGCCCCATCTCAGCCGCGAGATCATCTCCAACTGGGACGGCGGCGGCGACAAGGAGCGTGTCCCCGAGGGCGTCCCGCTGCGCCTCGCAATCAATCAAACAACTAGCGGGGTGCCCGAGTACCCCGCCGTCGAGGTCGAGGAGTCGCGCCCGGCCATCGTGGCGGAGGATAAGCGCTCGTGCGGCCCAGGCTCGCCCGCGACGGGGTTTGCGGTCTGACCTTCACTGTTTCTCGAGCAACAAAACGGCCTACCCAATCGTTATGCACCTGAGGGGAAACGGCCCCCCGGGCCGGAGGGCAACCGCTCCCCGGGACGACCAACCGAAGGAGGGCACATGCTCAAGGTATCTCGCAGGCTGCTGACGCTGCTTGCCACCGCACTCGTCGTCGGAGGGCTGGCCTCCGCCGCTCAGGCCGACGTTCTGCACGTCAACGGGGAGCGCACCGCGATCACCCCGTCCGCGCAGGCGATCCAGTTCCTGTCCGCCTACAACGTCGCCGTCACGCCGACCGGCGCCGCGACCACCGCGAACGGCTCGCTGATCTTCCCGATCACGCGCGGCGAGGTGACCACGGCGCCGAAGGATGGCAAGGTGTTCCACACCGGTGGCGTCAGGTTCTCGCTCAACGGGAGCTCGTTCTGGTTCCGTGACTTCGTGCTCGTGCGCAAGCACGACCGCGCCTACTTCCTCGCCCGGCTCAACGACCGCAAGGGCTGGGTCCTCTACGCCTGGGTGCACGACTTCGCCGTCGTCCCCGGCTCGGGCAACGAGGCCAAGGTGACCGGCCGCCTGTTCCTGAGCGGCGAGGCCGCGCAGGCGTTCAACCGCCTGGTCGGCTCGAACGTCGTCGCTCCCGGGGCAGATGTCGGCACGTTCACCAGCATCCTCAGGTTCGGCTGACGAGAGCGACCGGTGCGCCGAGCTTCGCTCCCGGGTGGAGCGGGGCTCGGCCCGCCTACAGCCCCGCCTACAGCCCCGCCTACAGCCCCGCCTCGGCGGCCACCTCGGCGATCACCTTCGAGAGTTGGCTGCCCTGCCACGCGATCGGTGAGCGGCCGGGTTCGTCGGTGATCAGACGAGCGCCGGGGATCGCGGCGGCGTAAGCCTCGCCCACGGCGAGTGGGTGCCCCGGATCGGCCTCGTCGGAGCTCGCCACGACCGCCGCCGGCACCGCGAGCCCGTCGAGCTGCTCGAGCCCGTCGAACGGGCGTGACCTCGGCACCGCCTGCAGCGCATCCGCCAGCGCCTCGGGGTGCTCGTGCTGGGCCAGACGCTGCCGGATCACCTTGATCACCGTCTCCCGCCAGGCCTCGGGAACGTCGGGCGTGCCGTAGGCCTGGACGAATCCTTCCACACCGCCGCGGCGCAGTCCCTCGGCGAGCGCGTCCCAGCGCTCGAGCCGGGCGGCGTCCACGTCGTCCCCGGGCTCGTAGGCGGGCGTGATCACGACCATCCCCCCGACGCGGTCCGGCTCGGCGAGCGCGAACGAGAGCAGGGTGTGCGCGCCCATCGAGGCGCCGGCCAGGACCGCGCGCTCGACGCCGAGCGCGTCGAGCACCGCGCCGAGGTCGAGCGTCAGCTCGGGATAGCCGTAGGCGTCGGGGTCGCGCGCCGGTGCCGAGCGACCGTGTCCGCGCGCGTCATAGGTGATCACGCGGTGCCCGGAGCGCTCGAGCGCGGTCGAGCCCATGACCACGTAGCGCCGCGTCGCCGTCAGCCCGTGCAACAGCACCACCGGACGCCCGCGGCCCGACTCGACCGCCGCGAGGCCCACGCCGTCTCGTTCGATCACCTGTTCGCCCATGCCCGCTCCTTGACTGCTGACTCGGCGTCGTACTATGAATGCTATGGACGTCACCGACAGCGATTTTCAGACCGCGGTCATCGACCGCTCCCACCAGGTTCCCGTGGTGGTCGACTTCTGGGCCGAGTGGTGCGGCCCCTGCCGCCAGCTCGGGCCGGTGATCGAGAAGGCCGTGTCCGCCCGGGGCGGCACGATCGATTTGGCCAAGGTCGATGTGGACGCCAATCCCGGCGTGTCCCGCGCCTTCGGGATCCAGAGCATCCCGGCCGTGAAGGCGTTCAAGGACGGTCAGGTCGCCTCCGAGTTCGTCGGCGCACAGCCGCCGGCGCTGGTCGAGCGCTTCCTCGACTCGCTGCTCCCCTCCGAGGCCGACGGGCTGATCGAGAGCGGCGACGAGGCCTCGCTGCGCCGCGCGGTCGAGCTCGAGCCGAACCGCGCCGACGCGATCGTGCCGCTGGCGCGGATGCTGCACGAGCGCGGCGATCTCGACGACGCGCTCGAGCTGCTCGCCCGGGTGCCCGGCAGCTTCGCCGCCGACGGGCTCGCGGCGCGGATCGGGATCGAGCAATCGGGCACCCCTGATCTCAGCCGGGCGTGGACGGCGCTGGACGCCGGCGACCGCGAACAGGCGCTCGACCTGCTGCTCGACGCGCTGCCCCAAGCCGACGGCGCACGTGACGACATCCGGCGCGTCGTCGTCGGCGTGCTCGACGAGCTCGGGGTCGACAGCCCGCTGGCCCGCGAGTCACGTCGGCGACTGGCCTCCGCGCTGTACTAGAACGCCAACGTGAGCTGATCCTCCGCCGTCTCGGAGACCGTCTCGAGGCCGGCCACGCGCACGCCGAGAAGCCGCACGGGACGGGGCGCGGCGAAGCGGCGCAGGAGCTCGAGCGCCACCGGACCCACGCGCTCGACGGAGCTGACCGGCTCGGCGAGAGTGCGGCTGCGGGTATGGGTCGAGAAGTCGTCGAGTCGCACCTTGATGCCGATCGTGCGCCCTCGGCGCCGCTGCGCCGCCAGGGCGTCGCAGAGCCGCCCGACGAGCCGCTCGAGCACCTCCTCGAGCGGCGCGAGGTCGGCGATGTCCCGATCGAAGGTGACCTCCCGCGATTCCGAGATCACCTTGCGCTCCTCGGTCACCGGCGCATCGTCCTCGAACCGGCCGCGGCGGACGAGCTCGACCCCGAACCGGGGACCGAAGCGGGCCGCCAACTGCTCCGGCGCCGTGGCGCCGAGCTTGCCCAGCGTGTCGATCCCGAGCGTGCGCAGCCGCTCGGCCGTCTTGGGGCCGATCCCGGGCACCAGTCCCGGCGGCGCGGCCACAAAGCGCTCGCGCGCCTGCTCGCGACTCAGGACCACGAAGCCGTTCGGCTTCTCGGCATCGGAGGCCACCTTGGCCACGAGCTTGCTCGGGCCGATCCCGACCGAGCAGCCGAGCCCGGCCGTCGAGCGGATCTCGTGGGCCACGCGCCGCATCGCGGCGTGCGGGGCGGCCAGGCCGGTCAGCTCCAGATACGCCTCGTCCAGCCCCACGACCTCAACGGTCTCGACATGCGAGCGCACGATCGCCATCACCGTCGCCGAGGTCTCGCGGTAGTGCGGGAAGTCGGGCTCGATCACCACCGCGTCGGGACACAGCCGTCGCGCCCGCGCGGCCGGCATCGCCGAGCCGACGCCGAATCGCCGTGCCTCGTAGGAGGCGGTCGTGACCACGGCGCGCGGGCCGCTGCCGGCGACGATCACGGGCCTTCCCCGCAACTCCGGCCGCCGGCGGAGCTCGACCGACACGTAGAACGCGTCCATGTCCAGATGTGCCACGCAGCGCCCGCTCATCGCTGTTCTGAGGCTACGCCAGCGGCCAGACGCGGCCGCGGCACCGATGCGGGTGCCTTAGCGCCCGCGCGGGATCGCCGTGAAGTGCGGCGGGAGCTCGCCCGAGCCCGGCGCGCGGAGACCATCGAGGATCAGCTCCAGCAGCCGGCGCCAGTTCGCGTACTCCCCTTTGGTGTTGTTCAGCGACCCGAGCGAGCACATGATCGCCGGCACGTCCTCGAGCTGGAAGTCGCGGCGCAGCGCCCCGGCGTCCTGGGCTCGGTCGATCAGCGTCTCGAGCGTGTCGAAGAAGCCGGTCTCGGCCTGGGCCTGCTCCGCGGCGCGCTGCATCGTCGCCGGCCGGTCCGAGGCGATCTGGGCCAGGGCGCGATTCTCCGCCATCAGCGCGGCGCCCCCGCGCATGTAGCCGGTGAACGCGCGCCACGGGTCCTCGAGCGACTGCTGCAGGGCCTCCTCGGCGGCCAGCGCCTGGCTCGTGAAGTAGTCCTCGGCGAGCGCGTCGAGCAGCGCCTCCTTGGTCGGGAAGTGGCGGTACACCGTCCCCACCCCCACCTCCGCGCCGGCGGCGATCTCGTCGATCTGCGCCTGCATCCCGTCACGCGCAAAGCACCCACGGGCGACCTCGAGCACGCGCTGACGGTTGCGCCGGGCGTCGGCGCGGAGCGGCCGGGGCTGCGTATCGGGCGTGATCACGATCGGTGCAGTCAGAGAGCGAGAATTCCCGTTGACAAACGGAGCCGTGGTTCCGTAAAGTTCTGAACCGGAACTCCGGTTCCTCCTAACTCTAGCCGCCGTCCAGCCAAGGAGCAAGCCGTATGTCCACCGTCAGCTCTGACCGACGCCGATGGATCGCCCTCGCGCTGCTGGCGATGGCGCAGTTCGTCGTCGTCCTCGACGCTTCGATCGTCAATGTCGCGCTCCCCTCGATCGGCCGCGGGCTGCACTTCAGCCAGGACTCGCTGTCCTGGGTGGTCAACGCCTACGTGCTCACCTTCGGCGGCTTCCTGCTGCTGGGCGGGCGGATGGCCGACCTGATCGGACGGCGCAAGATGTTCATCGCCGGCCTGATCGTGTTCGCCCTCGCCTCACTCGCAGGCGGCCTCGCCCAGAGCGAGGGCTGGTTGATCGCCGCACGCGCGGTTCAGGGCCTCGGCGCCGCCATCCTCTCCCCCGCCGCGCTCTCGATCGTCACCACCACTTTTGCCGAGGGCGCCGATCGCAACAAGGCGCTCGGGGTGTGGGGCGCCGTCGCCGGCTCCGGGGGCGCCGCCGGCGTGCTGCTCGGCGGCATCCTCACCAGCGGCCTGGGCTGGCAGTGGGTGCTGTTCGTGAACACCCCGATCGCCCTGCTGGCGGCACTGCTGGCACCGCGGCTGATCGACGAGAGCCGGGCCGAGGTTGAGTCGCGCAGCTTCGACGTCGCCGGAGCGGTGACGGTGACCGCCGGGCTCTCCATCCTCGTCTACGCGCTGGTCGATGCCCAGCATGCGGGCTGGGGGTCCTTCCAGACGGTCGGACTGCTCGCGGTGGCGGTGCTGCTGCTCGGCGCGTTCGCGCTGATCGAGTCCCGGGCCTCGGCGCCGCTGGTGCCGTTCCGGATCTTCCGCCAGCAGACGGTGCTCGGCGCCAACGTCACCGGTCTGTTGATCGGCGCGTCGCTGTTCTCGATGTTCTTCTTCATCTCGCTGTACATGCAGCAGGTGCTGGGATACGGCGCGCTCAAGGCTGGGATCTCGTATCTGCCGCTGGCGGGCTCAATCGTCGTCTCCGCCGGCGTTGCGTCGCAACTCGTGACGAAGATCGGCTTCAAGCCGGTGCTGTTGGCCGGGCTGGCCCTGATCGCGATCGGCCTGGTGTGGTTCGGCCAGATCAGTGCCGACGGATCGTTCGCGTCCGACATCCTCGGTCCCTCGCTGGTCGCCGCGGTCGGGCTCGGGTTCGCGTTCGTGCCGGTCACGATCGCTGCCGTGGCGGGCGTCAAGGATCGCGATCAGGGGCTCGCCAGCGGTCTGATCAACACCTCCCAGCAGGTCGGCGGGGCGCTTGGCCTGGCCGTCCTGGCCACGATCGCCAACTCGCGGACGGCGAGCCTGTTGACTGACGCCCACGGCGCGCCCGGTGCCGTCAAGGGCGCGCTCACGTCGGGATTCCAGTCGGCCTTCCTGACCGCCGCCGGATTCGCGATTCTCGGCTTGCTGCTCGGGTTCCTGCTGATCCGGCGCGAGGACTCCCGTCGTCACGTCGAGGCGGCGGTCGCCGAGAGCGCGGCCTGACGCGGGCGGCGGCACTGCCCGGCCGGCGCGCCCCGATGGGGGCGCCCCGGCCGGACGTTGCGCCGGCCTACCGCGAGGACCACACGGTGTCGACGCCGTTGAAGCCGAGGGCGCCGGCGGTGTTCTGGTTGAGGTCCCACTCGCGACCGCCCACGTACGGGCCGCGGTCATCCACCGTGGCCGTAACGGTGCGACCGCCGTAGCGGAATGTCACGTGGGTGCCGCAGGGCAGCGACACGTTGGCCACACCCATGCCGGCATGGAAGCCGCACGCGGTGCTGCCGCCGTCGTCGTACCACGACGCAACGCTGTCGCGGTACGCGGTCAGGCGACGGCCCCGTCCCCGCGCGGCGACGTTGAACGCGTCGCCGCCGAAGCGCACGCGGACCGCCGAAGCGCCGGTGCTCGACGGGGTGTAGCGCAGCACGAAATGGCCGTTGGCCTGCGTGCGCGCCGCGGCGACCGGACGCCAGCCGCGACCGGTGCCGAGCTCGAGCCGGACGACCCGCCCGACACGGCGCGGGAGCAGCGTCCCGAAGACGGCCACGTGCTGCCCGGCCAGAGTGTCGAGCGGGCCGCTCCCGGAGACCATCTTGGCGGCGACCACCACGCCCTTGGGCGTGCTGGCCGGGATCGCCGCGCCGCTACCGGGGGTCAGCTCAGCGGAGACGGCGGCCCGGGAGCTGGAGCCGCCGGGGACCGCGATCACCCGCACCGAGCCCGACTGGCGCATCGGCGCGACGAGCCGGAACCGGCCGCCGGAGCCGACCGAGCCGGAGCCGACGACCGTCCACGCGCCGCGGTTGGGCGCGTATTCGAGCAGCAGCCGGCGCCCCGCGTTGGATCCGGAGGCGTTCCCGGTTACCGCAAGCTTCTGGCCGTAGGCCATCCAATGGCGGTCCAGCGAGACCTGCAAGGCGGTCTGTGCTTGTGCGCTCTGGGCATCTGCGACTCCGGCGGCGAGCGCGACCGCCGCAGCTGGAATTGCGAGCATCAGCGCGACGCCGGCCACATGGACCGCGCGTGAGCGCAGACTGATCATGGTCCTCATCTCGAGGGCCTCCTTCTGAACTTCGACCGGGCGCCTACGGGGTTAGCTGACGGGCTCGCGGCCAGCCGAAAGCAGGCATCTCGCTTGCTCTCGAGTGGTCGCTACAGCTGCCGCCGGTTGGTGCGCCGGGCAGCCGATTCGCCCCGGCCGGACGGACGCATGCACGTCCGGCAATGGGTCCCCCGTTCACCCCCGCACCGGGCAAGGGCAATTCGGCAGATCGAATACGACGCGAGCAATGATACCCGCTACCGCGAAGTTCAGTGTGCGCTCGATCACACATGGTTCGGCTGCAAGAATCCACCTGTGGCGAATCCGGATCGACTGACGGGCCTCGACAGCTCGTTCCTGCACCTCGAGCGCGACTCCGCGCACATGCACGTCGCGGGCTGCGCGATCTTCCGCGGCCCGGCTCCAGCGTACAGCGAGCTGGTCGGCGAGATCGTCTGCCGCCTGCACCTCGTCCCCCGCTATCGGCAGCGGCTGGCCTTCGTCCCACTCGACCAGGGCCGGCCGGTGTGGGTGGACGACCCCCACTTCAAAGCCACTTATCACGTGCGTCACACGGCGCTGCCCCGCCCCGGCGGCGAGGACGAGCTCAAGCGACTGGCCGGGCGCGTGTTCTCGCAGGCGCTGGATCGCTCCAAGCCTCTCTGGGAGCTGTGGCTGGTCGAGGGCGTCGAGGACGATCGCTTCGCGCTGCTCTCCAAGACCCACCATGCGCTCGTCGACGGGATCTCCGGCGTCGACATCGCGACCGTCCTGTTCGACGCCTCGCCCGATCCGGCCCCCGTCGCACCGCCCGAGCAGGAGTGGATCGCGCGGCCGCTGCCGAGCGAGGCCCAACTGCTGGCGGACGCGCTGTTGGAGCGGGCCACGGTGCCGGCCGAGATCGTCCGCGGCGTGCGCTCGGTCCTGCGCGGCCCGCGCCACGTCGCCGAACGTGTCGGCGAGGCTCTGGTCGGCGTCGGCGCGATGGCCTGGTCGGGGCTGAACGCGGCCCCGCCGAGCCCGTTCAACGTCAAGATCGGCTCTCACCGGCGGTTCACCTGGGTCCGCGGCGATCTGGCCCAGTTCAAGGCGATCAAGGACTCCCTCGGTGGCACCGTCAACGACGTCGTGCTGGCCGTCGTGGCCGGCGCGCTCGGCCGCTACATGCGCCTGCACGGCGAGAGCACCGAGGGCGTCGTGCTCAAGGCGATGGTCCCCGTATCGGTCCGCGCGGATGTCGAGCGGGGCGCGCTCGGCAACCGCGTCTCGGCGATGTGGGCGCCGCTGCCGGTCGGGGTCACCGACCCGCTCCAGCGCCTGTTCCGAATCCGCCGCGAGATGGACGGGATCAAGGAATCGGGGCAGGCCGTGGGCGCTCAGGTGATCACGCAACTCGCCGGCTTCGCTCCACCGACGATCGTGGCCCAGGCGGCGCGGCTGCAGAGCCGCCAGCGGTTCTTCAACGTGGTCGTCACCAACGTGCCCGGCCCGCAGTTCCCGCTCTACGTGCTCGGTCGCGAGCTCGACTCGATCTTCCCACTCGTGCCGCTGGCCAAGAACACGGCCCTGGGGATCGCGATCATGAGCTACAACGGCCAGCTCAACTTCGGCCTCACCGGCGATTTCGACGCGATGCCCGACCTCGAGACGCTCGCCGAGGAGCTCCGGTCCTCGATCGAAGAGCTGGCCGCGATCGCGAGTGCTCCGCCCAGCGACCAGCCGGCCGTGCGGGGCCTGACGCCGGTCTCCTCGCCGACGGCCGGCGCCGACCGCTAGCGAGCCGGGATCACCGCGTGAAGCTCTCGGGCACGGCGCTCGAGCGGGTGCTGGTCGTGGTCGTCGCCCTCGTGGTGACGATCGGGGCGATCGCCGCCCTGTCGGGCTTCTTCGCCGGCCGCGACCAGGCCGGCGTCTCCGGCGCCGGCGGCGGCCCGGGCGAGAGCTTCGCCGACCTCGGGCACGCGCATCTGCGCCCGGGACAGCTGCGTCCGGTCTACAACTCCGACCCGCCCACCAGCGGCGCCCACCTGCCGGTGCCGGTGCCGGTGCTCCGCGACGGGGCCGAGCTGAACGACGATCAGCTGCTGCAGGCGCTCGAGCACGGCAACGTCGTATTCGTCTACGGCACCCACCGCGCGCCGCCGGGGCTGTCCGCGCTGGCGCGATCGATCGCGGGCCCGTTCAGCCCCGCGCTGGCCGCCGCCGGCCAGGCCGTGATCCTGGCCCGCCGGTCCGGCACGACCGGCCTGATCGGCTTGGCCTGGGCGCACGAGGTGCGGGTCAGCGCTCCCAACGACCAGCTGCTGGGCGCGTTCGCCCAGTACTGGCTCGGGCGCGGCGCCCCGGGGCGGTGACGGGCCAGGCGCAGGTCCGGTCCCGGCCACGGTCGGGGCGCCCGGAATAAGCTCCGAGCAGATGACCGGTCCGCTCACGCTCGCGCTGGCCCAGATCAACCCGACCGTCGGGGACATCGCCGGCAACGAGCGCAAGATCACCGACCAGATGCGCGCGGCTGTCGCCGGTGGTGCGCAGCTGGTGCTGTTCCCGGAGCTCTCGGTCACGGGCTACCCGCCCGAGGATCTGCTCCTCAAGGAGCACTTTCTCGGCGACGCCAGGGCGGCTGTGGAGCGGATCGCCGCACACACCTACGGCACGGTGGCGCTGGTCGGGTTCCCGGAGCGGGCCGAGGACGTCTACAACGCCTGCGCGGTGCTCGCCGACGGCGAGGTCCGGGCCGTCTACCGCAAGGTCTTCCTGCCCAACTACGGCGTGTTCGACGAGCAGCGCTACTTCCAGTCAGGGATCCGGGGGGCGCTGATCGAGGTCGGTGACGTCACGGTCGGGCTGACCATCTGCGAGGACATCTGGGAGCCCGGGCCGCCCGCCTCCGACGAGGCCCAATCGGGCGCCAGCCTGATCGTCAACATCTCCGCCTCGCCCTTCCACGCCGGCAAGGGGCCCGACCGGGAGCTGATGCTGATTCAGCGCGCCCGCGACAGCGTCGCCGCGGTGGCGTTCTGCGCGCTCGTCGGCGGCCAGGACGAGCTCGTGTTCGACGGCCATTCGCTGGTGATCGGCCACGAGGGCCAGGTGATCGCGCGGGCGGCGCAGTTCGAGGAGGAGCTGCTCCTGGCCACGATCGACCCCGAGAGCGCCCGCGGATCGCGCCTGCGCGACACCCGCCACCGCCCAGCCGTGCGCCGGGCCCGCCCCGACGTGCCGGTGATCGCCCGGCTCGAGCTCGCGCCCGGCCCGGATCCCGCTCCGCCCGTCGGCGGCCCGGTGGCCGAGCTGCTCGACCCGACAGCCGAGGTCTATGCGGCGCTCGTGCTGGGACTGCGCGACTACGTCGAGAAGAACGGCTTCCGCCACGTGGTGCTCGGCCTCTCGGGCGGGATCGACTCCGCCCTCGTCGCCGTGATCGCGGTCGACGCGCTCGGCGCCGAGCGCGTCTCCGCCGTGGTGATGCCGTCGCCCTACTCGTCCGCGGACACCCAGGGCGACGCCCGCCGCCTGGCCGCGAACCTGGGGATCGAGGCGCTCGAGCTGCCGATCGAGCGCGCGATGGGGGCCTATGACGAGATGCTGAGCGACGTCTTCGGTGAGCGCCCGCCGGATCTCACCGAGGAGAACCTGCAGGCACGGATCCGTGGCAACCTGCTGATGGCGCTGTCGAACAAGTTCGGCTGGCTCGTGGTCACGACCGGCAACAAGTCCGAGATGGCCGTCGGCTACTCGACCCTGTACGGCGACAGTGCGGGTGGGTTCGCGGTGATCAAGGACTGCCCCAAGACGCTCGTCTACGAGCTCGCGCGCCACCGCAACACGGCCGCGACCGAGGCGCTGATCCCGCCCTCGATCATCGACCGGGCACCGAGCGCCGAGCTCCGGCACGGCCAGCGCGACGCCGACTCGCTACCCCCCTACGACGTGCTCGATCCGATCCTCGACGGCTACATCGAGGGCGACCTCGGACGCGAGCAGCTGATCCTGCGCGGATTCGCGGCCGAGGACGTCGATCGCGTGATCGCGCTCGTCGACCGCGCCGAGTACAAGCGCCGTCAGGCGCCCCCGGGCATCAAGATCACCACCAAGGCCTTCGGACGCGACCGGCGGGTCCCGATCACGAACCGCTACGGGGGCTGAGGCGGCTACCGGCCGGGGATGTCGCGGACGGCCACGGTCATCCGCGTGACGACGCACAATCGTCCCTCGTCGTCACGAATCTCCACATCCCACACCCACGTGGTGCGCCCGGCGTGCAGCCGCCGCGCGAGCGCGTGAACCGTGCCGGTGGTGATCGGCCGCATGAAGCTCGTCTGGTTGGCCAGGCCCATCGCGACCCTGCCGTCGGCGAACACGTGGAAAGCGGTCCCGAGCGACGCCAGGCTCTCGGCGATCGACGCGTAGACGCCGCCGTGAACGAGGCCGGCCGGCTGCTTGAGCTCGTCGCGCACCTCGACCCGCCCCCGGACCTCGGTCTCGGACATCTCGAGGATCTCGAGCCCGTACAGACCGTCGAAGCCGTGATCGGCGCGGTAGGGGAGCTCGGGAAGCTGGAGTTCCACGACGGGCCACCTTACCCGCCCTGGCAGCTTCGCATGCAGCCGCCCGCTTCTCTACGCTTCCGCGGGCATGGCCACCGTCGACAGCCTCCCGCCCGACCAGCGCGCGGTTTTGCAGCTGGTGCTGCAACGTGGGCGCAGCTACGACGACATCGCCGAGCTGCTCTCGATCGACCGGGCCGCGGTGAGGCAGCGGGCGCTGGCCGCGCTCGACGCCCTCGGGCCGCAGACCCGCCTGGCGCCCGAGCGCCGCGCGCTGATCACCGACTACCTGCTCGGCCAGCTGCCCGGCCCGGTTGGCCAGGTATTCCTCGCTGGCTGTGTCCACCGCCGATCGCAGGACGGGCACCGCACCCCCTTTGGTCGTGTCCGGCAGGCCGGTCATGCCTGCCAGCGCAGCGCCTCTTAACCGAGTGCCCTTGAGGTTAACGGCAATTCACTTGTCACGCCAGACTCGCCACCGGGATCACGATTGGGCCTTCTCAAGCGATCCGCGGGTGCCTACAGTGACCACTGAAGTGAATAGGAAGTCACTTCTCCCGCACGCAGCCGCCGGGCAGGTCCGCATGAGCGCGCCCCGTCAGAGAGGACGTGGGTAGCGATGGCCGTTGACTTCGATGTGACGAGCCTGCACCACCGGCGCGCCACCCACCGCTGGGAGCGGACCAGCGTCGGTGATCTGCTCGAACGCATGACGTGGAGCTTCCCCGACCAGGATGCACTGGTTGGCCGGGAGGGCGCTTACGCGGACCCGGCGTTCCGGCGCCTGACCTACCGGCAGGCCGACCAGCTCGCCAACCAGATCGCCCACGCCCTGCTGGCCCGCGGCCTGGGCCACGGCGACGTGGTCATGCTGTTCTGCGAGAACTCGATCGAGGGCTACCTGGTCAAGATCGGTGCGGCCAAGGCCGGACTGGTGGTCGCGCCGATCAACCCGATGATGGCGCCAGACATGGTCTCGGCCATGATCAGGCTGGTCGAGCCCAGACTCGCGGTCGTGGACGCCGAGTTCTGGCCGGCCGCGGAAGCGCCGTTCGCGGCCAACGGGCTCGAGACCGGCGGCGAGAACGTCTCCAGCCTGCGGGTGGAGGCGGCGCTCAGCCTGCACCCCGGGGTGGCGAAGACGGCCGTCATCGGGCTGCCGCACCCGCACTGGGGGGAGGCCGTCACCGCGGTCGTCGTCCGCATCCCCGGCGACACCACGACCGAGGCCGAGCTCATCGCGCACTGCCGCGCGGCACTAGCCGGGTACGAGACACCCAAGTCCGTGGTGTTCGCCGACGCGCTCCCCGAGACCGTGGGCGGCAAGGTGCTCAAGTACCGGCTGCGCTCCGCCCACGCCGCCCACTACGACGGCTCCGAAGCCCTCCGCTGACCCGCCGGGAGGGGAGCTGACCCGCCGGGAGGGATTCGCGAGCGTAAATGGCTGCCCCGGGGGCGACCATTTAAAGTCCGCGAACGCCCGCCCGGATCCCTCCCGCGTCTATTCGTGGACGTAAATGGCTGGTCCGGCGACCATTTCCGTCCGCGGACTCTCCCGGACGGCCAGCAGGTTTCCGCGG
>Ga0208478_1000363_pt1 | contig 16371 bp, 10 predicted proteins | sample NGESurdeep072012_5_FD_184462 | JGI IMG/M metagenome (GOLD analysis project Ga0208478, IMG submission 184462) | Arctic peat soil microbial communities from Barrow, Alaska - NGEE Surface sample 415-2 deep-072012 (SPAdes) | ecosystem: Environmental > Terrestrial > Soil > Wetlands > Peat ...
CCTCGTCACCGCGCTCGACACCGACACGGTGCCTGCAGCCGTGCTCGTCACGTGCGCCCGCGGCGTCGTCGCGCCCGACGTCCCGGCCGCCGCCAGCACCAGCGCACCGACCGACACGGCCAGCGCAGCCAGGCTGCGCGTCCCGTTGGTTCGCTTCATATGAACCTCTCTCCAGTGGTTTCGGCGTCACGAATCGCCGTGCGCGCCCTGGGGAGATAGTAGAGCCGCTCCCGGCCTCTGCCGGGTCTCGGGTGGCCGAGGGCGTCCAGTCTGCGCCGGCGGAAGCGTGAACGCAGGCGCTTGACTCGCCGGTGCAGCCGGAGGAGACTAACGATGCCCTGGTGCTGAGACACAGGGTGAGGGCAACCAACACCGGGGAAGACGGCATGCAGAACCATCGCCCGTCGGGGGCGTCGATGGACATTGCGCTGATCGCGCGCGTCGCGTTCCCGCCCGGCGGCCCGAAATCAACTCAACCTCATGGATAAGGGGGTCACGATGATGCAGCGCAAGCTGCTTGCAGGCATCGCCGTTATGGGTTTCGTCGCCGGTGGGAGCGCCATCGCCGTGGCCGCCGCCGGAGCTGCGCCCAAGCACACGACGATCAACGCCGTCACGTCGACGGTGGTCAAGATCAACCGCTACTTCCAGGACGGGACCCGCTGGCAGAACGACGTCTACAGGGTCCGGTCCGGGGGAACGATCACGATCGTCAACCTCGCGGCCTCCGACGGGCCGCACACGTTCAGCGTGGTCAGGAGGAGCGACCTGCCCCGGACGCTCAACCAGATCAACAACTGCAAGATCTGCCAGACGGTCGGCCAAGAGCTCGGTGCCAACCCGCAGTCGCAGGCGCCGCCCAAGTTCCTGTTCGTCGAGAACGGGAAAGGCAGCACGACGCCGCCGAACGTCGACCGGCCCGGCGACTCGGCCTTCATCGCGCCGACTCAACACGCCAAGGTGACGCTGACGGTCACGGCGAAGCCCGGCACGACGCTCTACTTCATGTGCGTCATCCATCCCTGGATGCAGGCGAAGCTCGTCGTCGGTCACTGACCCAACCTCGACAGTTCCAGACACGCGTCGAGAGCCCCGGTGTATGCCGGGGCTCTTTGCGCGCGTGCGGCCGACGGTGAAGATCTCGACCCGGCATGCTCTGGAGGATGGAAGGAATCACGCTGAGGCTGGTCCTCGATGCTCCACATCCATAGAGCCGAGCGCGCCGACCTCCTCGCCGACGCCCTCGCGCAGACCCTGCTGACGCCGCTCGATGACCCCTTCGCCCCCGAGGTCATCGCCGTCCCGACCCGCGGCATCGAGCGGTGGCTGACCCAGGGCCTCTCCACGCGCCTGGGCGCCGGCGCCGGCCGGCACGACGGAGTGTGCGCGAACATCGACTTCCCGTTTCCCGGCCGGCTCGTGCTCGGCGCGCTGGCGGCCGCCACCGGGCTCGATCCCGACGATGACCCATGGCCGGCCGAGCGATCGGTGTGGCCGCTCCTGGCCGTGGTCGACGAGTGCCTCGAGCAGCCGTGGCTGAAGACGCTCGCGGAGCACCTGGAGGGGGCGCGGGGCGATCCCGATGATCCCACGCGCCGCTTTGCCGTCGTGCGCCGGATCGCCGACCTGTTCGATCGCTACGGGGTGCATCGACCCGGGATGGTCCGCGCGTGGGCGGCGCGCGAGGGCGCAGGGCCACCGGCGACCGCCTGGCAGGCGGAGCTGTGGCGACGGCTACGGGAGCGGATCGGGCAGCCGAGCCCGGCCGAGCGGCTGGACGTGGCGTGTCAGCGGATCCGATCGGACCCGCGGCTCCTCGACCTTCCTGCGCGTGTGTCGCTGTTCGGGCTGACCCGGATACCGCGCAGCTATCTCGATGTGCTCGCGGCGATCGCCGACGCGCGCGATGTGCACCTGTTCGTGCTCCACCCCTCGCCGGTCCTGTGGGATCACGTTCGCGATGCGCTGCGAACCGGACCGCCCGTCATCGAGCGGCGGGGCGACCGGACGGCCGGGTTGCCGGCCAATCGGCTGCTCGCCTCGTGGGGCCGTGACGCTCGCGAGCTTCAGCCCGTGCTCGCCGCAGCCGGTGGCGGCGACGATCACCACTATCCGCTCGCGGTGCAGCCGACCTCGCTGCTCGAGCTGATCCAGTCCGACGTCCGGGACGATCGCCGGCCGCCCGGGCCGCCGCTGCCGGGAATGCCGGACGCGCGTCCGGCGCTCGATCCATCCGACCGCAGCGTCCAGGTCCACGCCTGCCACGGACGCGAGCGGCAGGTCGAGGTGCTGCGGGACGCTGTCCTCCACCTGCTCGAGGAGGACGCGACGCTCGAGCCGCGCGATGTGATCGTGATGTGCCCTGACATCGATGCGTTCGCGCCGCTGATCCAGGCGACGTTTGGCGCCGGCCGAGTCGAGGGCCCCCTCGACGACGACGACCGCGCCCTCGACGCCAAGCGCATGCCGGATCTGCGGGTCAGGCTCGCCGATCGCTCGCTGCGGCAGACGAACCCGGTGCTCGCGGTGATCTCCCGGCTGCTCGAGCTGGCCGATCAGCGGGCGACCGCCTCCCAGCTCCTCGACCTCGCCGACCGAGAGCCCGTGCGCCGGCGCTTCGGCTTCGACGACGACGACGTGGCGCGAATGCAGGACTGGGTGGTGTCGAGCGGGATCCGGTGGGGGCTCGACGCCACGCATCGCGAGCCGTACAAGCTCGACGTGATCCCCAACGGCACCTGGCGCGCAGGGCTTGACCGGGTCCTGGTCGGGGTGGCGATGACCGAGGAGGACCGTCGCCTGGTCGGGGGCGTGCTCCCCCTGGATGACGTCGAGAGCGGCGCGATCGATCTCGCCGGGCGATTCGCGGAATACGTCGACCGCGTGCAGGCGGCGGTCGACGGCCTGGCCGGCGCCAAGCCGGTCGTCCGCTGGGCCACGGCGATCGCCGGCGCCGCGGACGCGCTCACCGCCACGAGCGAGCGCGATGCCTGGCAGCGCCGGGAACTGCAGCGTGTGCTCGACGACGTGCTCTCCGAGGCGACGCAGGACACCGCCGTGAGCGGCGCCTCGCTTGAGCTCGCCGATGTCCGGGCGTTGCTGGCCGATCGCCTGCGCGGTCGCCCGACGCGGGCGAACTTTCGCACCGGGCACCTGACGATCTGCACGCTCGTGCCGATGCGATCGGTCCCGCACCGGGTCGTCTGCCTGCTCGGACTCGATGACGGCCAGTTCCCGCGCCGGGCGCCGCGCGACGGCGATGACCTGATGCTCCAGGATCCGCACGTCGGCGATCGCGACCCCCGCACCGAGGATCGGCAGATGCTGCTCGACGCGCTGCTGGCCGCCACCGAGCGGCTGATCATCACCTACACGGGCAACGATGAGCGCACGAACCTCCCGCGGCCGCCGGCGGTCCCGCTCGGCGAGCTGCTCGACACCGTCGAGCGCACCGTCAGCCGTGAGCCGGGAGCGGCGCGCGAGCAGGTGCTGGTCCATCATCCGCTGCAACCGTTCGATCCCCGCAACTTCACCGCGGGGCTGCTCAGGCCCGGGCAGCCGTGGAGTTTTGACCCCGTGGCGCTCGACGGCGCCCGCGCACTGACCGGAGCGCGCACCGCTCCCGCCCGCTTCCTGTCGGACCCACTGCCGCCGATGGACGCGCCGTTGATCGAGCTGGAGAACCTCGTGCGATTCGTCGAGCACCCCGCACGTGCGTTCCTGCGCGGGCGGCTCGGGATCAGCGTCAGAGAGTTCGCCGACGAGGTCGAGGATGAGCTGCCCGTCGAGCTCGACGGACTCGGCGAATGGGGGGTGGGACAGCGACTGCTCGATGGTGTGCTCGGCGGCGCGACGCTCGAGGGTTGCGTGCAGGCGGAGCTCGCCCGCGGGTCGCTCCCGCCGGAAAAGCTGGCCGAACCGGTGCTCGACAAGGTGCGCCCGGTGGTGCAGCTCCTCGCCGCCGCGGCGCGAACGCTCGGCGACGGCGCGTGGCGATCGCTCGACGTCAACCTCCGGCTCCCCGATGGGCGGACTCTCGCCGGGACGGTGCCCGGCGTGTGCGGCGCCACCATCCGCAAGGTTTCGTACGCGCGCGTGAAGCCACGCGATCGGCTGGCGGCCTGGGTCAGGCTGCTGGCGCTGACTGCGGCCCGTCCGGACGTGCCGTTCGAGTCCGCGGTGGTGGGTCGCGCGCGGGCGGAGGCCTACCGGGAGGAGGTCACCATCGCGCGCATCGCGTCGCTGGGCGAGGACACTGCCGCGCGCCGGGATGCCGCGCTCGCCGCGCTCGCCGTGCTCGTCGATCTCTACGACCGCGGGATGCGCGAGCCGCTGCCGCTGGCCTGCGGGGCCTCGGCCGCTTACGCGCAGGTGGCGGCCGCCGGCGGCGACGCCGAAGCCGCCGCCAAACGCGAGTGGGAGACGGTGTTCGGCTTCGACAAGGAGGATCGCGAGCCCGAGCATCTCGTCGTCTTCGGCCGGGCCGTCACCGCGGCGGAGCTGATCGCCGCGGCTCCGCGGCTCGGCGAAGTGGGGGAGGGCTGGGACCTCGCCGAGGCGACGCGGTTCGGCCGCTACGCCCGCCGGCTTTGGAGCGCGCTACTCGCCCGCGAGGTCGTGACCGACCGATGACCGGTGTCGCGACCTACGCCGAGTTCGACGTGTGCGGTCCTCTGCCGTCCGGAGTCACCGTGCTCGAGGCGAGCGCGGGTACGGGCAAGACGCACGCGATCGCGGCCCTGGCGGCGCGCTACGTCGCCGAAGGGATGCCGCTCGAGCGGCTGCTCCTGATCACGTTCACGCGCATGGCGACCGGCGAGTTGCGCGATCGCGTCCGGGAGCGGTTGGTCGGCTGCGAGCAGCAGCTGTCGCGAATCCTGGCGGGCGCGCCTGACAACGGTGCTGACCCGGTGGTGAGCCTGCTGGCCACCGGGACAGTCGGGGAGATCGGGTGCCGCCGCGATCGGCTGGCTCGGGCCATCGCCGACTTCGACGCCGCGACGATCGCCACGACGCACGGGTTCTGCCAGGAGATGCTCGCCGAGCTCGGCACGGTCGGAGACCTCGACCCGGGCACGGCGTTCGTCGAAGATGTCACGGATCTGCTCGAGGAGGTGCTCGACGATCTTTACGTCCGGCGCTTCCAGGGCCGTGGCGGGGCGCCCTTCGGTCGTCGTCAGGCGCTCGAGATCGCACGGGCCGCCGTGTTTAACCCGACCGCGGTGCTCGAGCCGCGCAAGGAGCCGCCGCAGAGCACCGCGGCCATGCGTTACCGGCTCGCGATGGCGGTCCGCGGGGAGCTCGAACGGCGCAAGCGGCGGATCGCGATCATGACCTACGACGATTTGCTCACGCGCTTGAACGACACGCTGGCGGGCGCGAGCGGGACCGCGGCGGTCGACCGGCTGCGCTCCCGCTACGGCGTGGTGCTCGTCGACGAGTTCCAGGACACCGATCCGGTGCAGTGGCAGATCCTGCACCGCTCGTTCGGCACGGCGGGGGTGACGCTCGTGCTTGTGGCCGATCCCAAGCAGGCGATCTACGCCTTCCGCGGCGCCGACGTGTACGCCTACATCGTCGCGGCAGCGACGGCGTCGACGCACGCCACGTTGCAGGTCAACCGCCGGAGCGACCAGGCGCTGCTCGACGCCTACGACGCGCTGTTCCGCGACGCGCGCCTCGGGCATCCCGAGATCGTCTATCGCCGCGTCGCCGCCGATCCCGCGCATCAGGCGCCGCGGCTGATCGGCGCGCCCAGCGCAGCGGCGCTGCGCGTCCGAGTCGCCCACCGCGATGAGCCGACGATCGAGCTGACAGCGAGGGGATTTGCCCAGGCGGGCTCGACGCGAGAGCACGTCGCCCGTGATCTCGCCGCGGATATCGTCGCGTTGCTCTCATCGGGCGCGCACATCGAGCACCGCGCGCCGAGCGGGCAACCGGCCGGGCAAGCGCCGATCGAGCCGGGGCACATCGCGGTGCTCGTCCGCACCAACAAGAACGCCGAGCTGATCTACGCGGAGCTGCACGCCGCCCGAGTCCCGGCGGTCATCAACGGCGCGGGGAGCGTGTTCGCCACGCCCTCCGCGCGGGATTGGCTGCGGCTGCTCGAGGCGATCGAGCGGCCCGCCTCGACGCTCCGTGCCCGCACCGCCGCACTGACGCCGTTCCTCGGCTGGGACGCCGGGCGGATCGCCGGCGCGCCCGAGTCGGACTGGGAGGAGGTGCACCGTCGCCTCCACCACTGGAGCCGGGTGCTCCGCGAGAGTGGCGTCGCCGCCCTGGTCGAGACGATCATGCTCGGCGAGGACCTTCCCGCCCGCATGCTCACCTCGACCGATGGGGAGCGGCGGCTGACCGACATCCGCCACGTCGCCCAGTTGCTGTTCCGGGCGGCCACTGCCGAGCGGCTCGGGGTGACAGCGCTCCGCGGCTGGCTCGCGCACCGGATCTCCGCGGCGGAGGCCGAGGATGCGCAGGAGGAGCGCACCCGCCGGCTCGAGTCGGACGCCGACGCGGTCCAGGTGCTGACAATCCACCGCAGCAAGGGCCTCGAGTTCCCGGTCGTGTACTGCCCGTATCTGTACGAGGCCAGTTACATCAAGCCTGACGTGCCGGTCTCCTTTCACGACCCCGGCGCCGGTGACCAGCTCACGATCGACGTCGGACTCGACAGCTCGGGGTTCGGCGCGCATGCCCGCCAGCAGCGGATCGAGCAGCGCGGGGAGGACCTGCGACTGGCCTACGTCGCGCTCACGCGCGCCAAGCATCAGGCGGTGATCTGGTGGGCGGCGGGGTGGGATAGCGGTCATTCGCCGCTTGGGCGGCTCCTGTTCGCCAAGAACGCCGACGGGAACGTCGCGCCGGACGGGACCAAAGCACCGACCGATGCGGCCGCAGATGATCGCTTTCTGCGGCTGTCCGCGGAGGCGCCCGGCTGCATCAGTATCGAGCGCTCGACGCTCGGGCTCGCGGTCGAGTGGAGCCCGCCGCCCCAGCCGCCGGTCGATCTGTTGGCCGCGCGGTTTAGCCGCCACCTCGACCTGCGCTGGCGACGCACGTCCTACAGCGACATCACCGCCGGCGCGCACGATCCGCTCGTCGCGACCGAGCCTGAGGAGCCTGTTCTCAGCGACGAACCCGAGACGCCGACTCCGGCACCGGTGGTGTTGGGCGGCTATGGCGGCTTTGGCGGGGACGCGCTGGTTGTGCCGGGGCTGGATCGCCCTTCGTTGTTGGGAGACATGCCCGTGGGCGTGGAGTTTGGGACGCTCGTGCATCGGGTGTTCGAGGCGACCGACTTCGGGGCTGCGGACCTCGATGCCGAGCTGGCCGCGCGTGTCGCCGCTGCGCAGGCGTGGCGGTCGGTGGACCTGGACGCGAGGGCGCTCGTCGATGGGCTCCGGGCGGCGATCGAGACGCCACTCGGGGCGGTGGTGGACGGCCTGCGTCTTCGGGATGTCGGGCGTATGAACCGGCTGGACGAGCTCGCGTTCGAGCTGCCGCTCGTCGGCGGCGACGATCCGAGCGGGCGGCTGAGGCTGGCGGCAATCGCCGAGGTGCTGCGGGCGCATCTGCCGGATGGCGATCCTCTGGCGGGGTACGCGTCGCGGCTCGAGGATCCGATGCTGCGATCGAGCGTGCGCGGCTTTCTCACCGGCAGCATCGATCTCGTGATCCGGCTCGACGGGCCGCGGTTCGCGCTGGCCGATTACAAGACCAACTGGCTGGGCACGTTCGATGAGCCGGTGACGCTCGGCGCTTATACGCCGGGCGCACTGACCACGGAGATGAGCCGGGCGCATTACGGGCTGCAGGCGCTGCTGTACACGGTCGCGCTGCACCGCTACCTACGCTGGCGCCAGCCGGGCTACGACCCGTCAAGTCAGTTGGCGGGCGTCCTGTACCTGTTCCTGCGCGGCATGGCCGGCGCCGACACGCCGGCGGTCGACGGCTCGCCGTGTGGGGTGTTTGCGTGGCGGCCGCCGGGAGCCTTGGTCGAGGCTCTCAGCGACGTCCTGGACCGGGGAACCGGATGAGCGTCGGCACGGCGAATGCCGTGGTGGATCCGTTCGATCTGCGTCGGGCGGCGCGGGCGACGGGGTTGCTGCGCGCCTTCAACGAGATCGGGCTGCTCTCGGCCGCCGACGTGCATGTGGCGACGCGGATCGCGGGATTGGTGGGGGAGGAGGATGAGGCGGTCCTGCTCGCCGCCGCACTCGCCGTGCGCGGCCCCCGACTCGGTCACGTGTTCGTCGACCTGGCCACGATCCGGAACACTGCGAGCGTCGAATTCGACGAGCCGGTCGACTTGTCCCTGTTGCCCTGGCCGGCTGCAGAGGAGTGGATCGGTGCGGTGGCCATGAGCGGCCTGGCCGCCGTCGGCGAGGACGACCCGCGCGGGGACCGCCCGCTGCGACTGCTCGACACCCACCTGTACCTCGACCGCTACTGGCGCGAGGAGCGTCAGGTTGCCGGCGACCTGCAGGCGCTGGCCGGCGAGGATGTGGCGCGTGTGTCGATGGACGCGCTCGCGGGCGGTCTCGGCCGCCTGTTCACGGGGGATGCGGACATGCGGCAGCGTCTGGCCGCTGCCGCCGCGGTCGTGCGTCGCTTCGCCGTCGTCGCCGGCGGCCCCGGCACCGGCAAGACGACGACGGTCGCGCGCATCGTCGCGCTGCTGGCGGAGCAAGCTTCGGTGGCCGGGGGTCGTCCGCCGCTCGTCGCGCTCGCTGCGCCGACGGGGAAGGCGGCGGCGCGCCTGCAGGAGGCGGTCCACGAGGAGGCGGCGCGGTTGCAGGTCACCGAGGAGATCACGTCGCTGCTGCTGGGTCTGCGCGCCTCGACGCTGCATCGGCTGCTCGGCTGGAAGCCGCGAAGCCACAGCCGCTTCGCGCACGATCGCGAGAATCGCCTGCCGCATGACGTCGTGATCGTCGACGAGACGTCGATGGTCTCGCTCTCGCTGATGGCCAGGCTCGTCGAGGCCGTGCGGCCGGACGCGCGACTGATCCTGATCGGCGACCCGGGGCAGCTGACCTCGATCGAGGCCGGGGTCGTCCTGGGTGACATCGTCGGGCCGGCGGTTTCGGGACTACGGATGGGTTCGGAGACGCGTGCGGAATTGGCGGAGGCGACGGGCGCTTTGGTGCTCGCCGAGGACCCGCCGGGGGGCGTCACGATCGGCGACGGGATCGTCGTGCTCGACCGCGTGCACCGCTATGGCAGGGGGATCGCTCAGCTCGCCGAGGCGATCCGCCGCGGAGACGGGGACGGAGCCGTCACCGCAATGAGCGGCGGGGCGGGGGACGAGATCACATGGCTGCCGCTGGACGTCGAGGAGACCGGGACGGAGGCAGACCTGGGTCTGGTCCGAGGCCTGGCAGTTGCTGCGGGGCTCGCTGCGCTGGATGCGGCTCGCGCCGGGGAAGCCATGGACGCGCTCACGGCGCTCGGTCAGTTCCGTTTGCTGTGCGCGCATCGTCGTGGGCCGCACGGCGTGAGCGCGTGGACATCGCGCCTGCAGGCCTGGCTGTCCGACGAGGTCGAGGATCTCGATGTGGAGCTGCGCGATTACGTCGGCCGCCCCCTGCTCGTGACCGAGAACGACTACGAGCTCGGGCTGTACAACGGGGACACCGGCGTGATCGTGCAGGGCATTGGTGAGCACTCCGACGCGGTCTTCGAGCGCGGGGGAGAGCTGCTGCGTTTCAGCCCCCTGCGGTTGGGCGCGGTCGAGACGGTCTACGCGATGACGATCCACAAGAGCCAGGGCTCGCAGTTCGACACTGCCGCGATCCTGCTCCCGCCGCCGAGCTCGCGGATCCTCACGCGGGAGCTGCTCTACACGGCGGTGACGCGGGCACGGGAGCGCTTGGTGGTCGTCGGGACGGAGGAAACGGTGCGGGTGGCGGTGGGGCGGCCGGTGGCGCGGGCGTCGGGGTTGGGGGAGAGGCTGTGGGGGGCTGAGATCTAAATCTAAATGTCGCGAAGATCGGTTCGCTCAGTCGGGCGAGCGGTGGACGAGCGCCGGCGGCAGTGGACAGTTCGCCTGACCGTTCCGGATACCAAGGAGGTCCCGACGATGTTCGGCAGATCCGTGCCCTAAACCCGACCCGCGTATTCATAGAAGCCCCGGCCGGACTTTCTTCCCAGACGCCCGGCGGCAATCATGCGCCTCATCATAGGTCGGGGAGCGTACTCGTCCCGCTTGAATTCGTTGTACATGGATCCGCAAACAGCATAAAGGACGTCAACGCCGATTAAGTCGCACAGCGTGAGCGGACCCATCGGGTGACCGCAACCGAGTTTCATCGCTTCGTCGATGTCCTCCCGGCTGGCGTAATTCTCCTCGTAGGCTCGTACTGCGGTCATCAGATAAGGGATCAGCAGACAGTTGACGAGGAAGCCGCAACGGTCCTTCGTCTCGATCGCCTGCTTGCCGATTCGTTCCACGAACATGTGCGCCTTCTCGATCGTCTCGTCGCTGGTGTCGAGGGCGCGCACGATCTCCACCAGGGCCATCACGGGCACGGGGGAGAAGAAGTGCAACCCGACCACACGGTCGGGGTTGTGTACCCCACTCGCTAATTGCGCGATCGGGATGGAAGACGTGCTCGACGCGATGACGGCGTCGTCAGCAACGATGCCGCCGAGCGCCTGCATGATTGAGATCTTGAGTTCCTCGTTCTCGGGCACAGCCTCGATCACAAGGTCAGCACCGGCAAGGTCCTTCAGTTCGGTCGTCAGCGTAATTCGCCCGAGCGCTGAATCCCGGTCCGCGGCGTCGCACTTGCCCCGCTTGACCGCGCGATCCAAGGAGCTCTCCAACCGCTGACGGGCGGCGTCAAGAGACCCCGGCCGTTCGCGGACCCGGACCACGACGGGCATCCCGGCAAACGCCACGGTCTCGGCGATGCCTGCACCTATGAATCCACCACCGACGACGGCTACCGATGTGATTGGCTTAGACATGTCTCACCTTCTGTCTGTTCTCGTTGATCCCGGACGTTCTCCGGGCCTGCCGTCGTCGCGCGCAGGCAACTGGACTCCCCCCGGTCGGTCTCGGCCGACGGGACCATCGGGCCTTCGCCGGCGGACGGGGCGATGATCGCCGCCGCCAGCCAGGTGTGCAGGCCGCTGATGACGTCCAGTGCCAGTCGGTGGTTGGCCGCGCGGCGTTGCTCCGCAGCTCGTGGAACAGCCGCTCCGCGCGGTGCTGGGCCTGGTTGCAGAAGGCCTCGGCCAGCTCCTGAGTCTCGGCCACCCGCTCGGGGGGGCTCCCGGATCGCCGTCTGAGCGTAGACGACGGCCGCGGTCATGGCGAACAGCTCGGCTCCGAGGTCTACGATCCGTCCCTCGCAGCCTCCGTGACCCTCGGTATCGGTCCGCGTGGTGCGCGGATGCGGCGCGTGCAGGACATCTGAATCGCGGGGTTCGAAGACCGAGACCTCGGTCCGAAGGTCGTCAAACGCCATTGCCACGACACGCTCTCCTCCGACATCATCCTGCACGCGAGAATCAGGCAACTGACCTAAAAAGCCTCCGCTCCATATGACCCCGCGTCATCCGTAGCCCCACCGACAGGAGCAAGTAGTTGCCCGCAGGTGTCGAAGCACGGTTGATCAACAGGCAATGCTCGGCTGGATGATGAGGAAACGCAGCGCTGGGCTCACGCTCTGCCGCGGTGCTGCTCCCGGGGGCGGCGGCAGTGCTCCGGCGTCGCCGTCAGTGCCGTTGCCGGGGTCGTGATCCCAGATCAAGACCCCCAAGTCGGCTGCGGGAGGCGACGCATCCGCTGACGCGTGTTCCCGTGCTCGTCGACATACCGCTCCCGGCGGGTCTTGCCGAACGCGTACGCGCCGGCGTAGACCGGCTCTCGAGCACGCTGTGGATCTGGTGATAGGTCGGCACTGGGTCTCGCCGTGAGCGAAGCGGCGCGTCGGGAACTGCACTCCCTGGCGGCATCCACAGCCACCTGTCGCACCGACCCCGGCTCCGCCAACCGATCGAAGATCGTCTGGACCGCGCCGCGCACGGCCTCATCGGGTTCGATCAAGATCTCGCCCTCCTCGTCGCCCCACACGAACCCCACCGGCAGCGCCTTGCGCAGCTCCCCGCGCGGGGCCTTATTGCGAGGCGTGACGGAGCGCGACCTCCGCCGTCAGCCGCGCGAACCCCGAGCGGTCAGACAGTCCGGAGCCCGAGCTCCCGAGGTCCTCGTCGATCACGACGAGCTGCTCGCGCGCGAACCCGAGCTCGATTGCGCGCTGCACGAGCGCGTACTGACGAGCGCAGGACTCGACGTTGCGCTCGAGCTGCGCCTGGGAGAACTGGCGCACATACACGAACGCGGTCCGGCGTAGATGCGACGCCGGTCAGCTTCGAGCGCTCACTCACTCACCCACCCTCGCCTCCCGCTCCTCGTGCTCGCCGGCGACGGTCCGCGCGATCAATGCCGTCAGCAGCGCCATCGCCGTCTGTCGCTGCTCCTCGCCGACCAGCTCACATAAAGCCACCGCTGGCGCCGGGCTCACCGCAAGTTCCAGACGCAACTGGCACCGATCTTCTCAGGACACCTGACTCGAGCGCAACTCGTCGAGCTCCTGCTCGTAGATTTCGCCCAGCGCTCGGAGCGCCTCGAGCGTGGCGTGCGCCTCGTCCTCGTCGATGCGCGAGATCGCGAAGCCGACGTGCAGCAGGACCCAGTCACCGACGTCGGCGCCGTCCTCGCCCCCGGAGACGAGCGCAACGTTGACGGTCCGGCGGACGCCCGAGACCTCGACGCGGGCGAGGAACCGCTCGGCATCGACGAACTCGATTATCTGGGCGGGGATCGCTAGGCACATTGCGGGCTCCTCCAGGCGGCAGCGAGCGCCTCGCTCTCATGGATCACGGCCGCGACCGCCCTCATCGGGCCGCCGCTTCTGCCTGCGGCAGCGCCGCGCCCCAGGCGGCGAGCTCGCCGGCTACGCTGTCAACAAGGCCGTCGAGGGCGGCCGCCACAGTTGGGGTGAGATCGGTTCCGAGCGCCGTCGAGCCGGGCTGGACGCCGTGCAGAACGAGCTGCTCCGGCCACGCGCCGCTCAACCGCGCCGCGCCCAGCAGGTCGCGTAGGCCGACGTCGTGAACGGTCGTCCCAGCGGAGAACGCGGAAGCGAATTGGTCGCCGCCGAGCCGGACCAGCGTGCCCGGCTCAGCGCCGATATCGATCGCGTCGACGATGATCGCGCGCTCGGCATCGGCGAGATGGGGCAGCAGCAGCATCCCTGCGGTCCCACCCTCGACCAGGGTGAGGTCCGGTTGTGAGACAAGGCGCTCGCGCAGCCGGGCCACGGCCTGGACGCCCACCCCGTCATCCGAGCAGACCACGTTGCCGAGGCCGATGACGACTGTGCCGGCGGGTCTCATTCCGGCGGGTTTCATTCCGGCGCCTCCCGCGACTCCTCGGCGGGCGTCACACCATCGTTCGCGTCGGCCTTGTAGCCGGTGACCATCGACGAGAGCTCGCCGTTGTGCTCCTCGACGTCGAACAGCACCGACGAGTACACGTGATGGATCGCGAACCCGATGAACATGAACATCAGAAAGAAATGCACCAGCCGCAACTGCTCGATCGGCAGCACGCTCCACGTCCAGCCGAACAGCGTCCTCCAGGCGGGGATCCGACTGACCCAGGCGAAGAGGCCGAGCCCCGAGAGGATCGATACCGCAAAGAGGGCGTAGAGGAGGACGTAGGCCATGCCCGCGAGCGGGTTGTGGCCGTTCGTTGGCGCTGGATCAGGCCGGCGATACGAGTAGTAGCGGACCATCTCGCGCAGGTCGCGACGCTGCGCCGGCGTAACCGGGAGCAGGCCGCGCCAGTGCGCGTAGCGGTTGCCGACGAACGCCCAGTAGATCCGGAACAGGACGGCGACGATGAACACGAACCCGGCGACCTCGTGGATGAAGCGGATCGTCGCCATCGTGAAGCCCGGATGACCCGGCCCGCCGCTGCCGCTGAAGAACGGGTGATAGATGTAGTAGCCAGTGAACGACAGCACGATCACGGCGAGCACGATCGTCCAGTGCACGATCCGCACCGGCAGCTCCCACACGTAGATCGTGCGGCGGGCAGGTCGGGCGGCGGCTTTGAACTCGCGCCGCTGCGCACGGTCGGAAACGACGGCCATCAGCGGCCGGCCTCGACCGTGACGATCGTGCGCTCGCCGGCGCGTTCGGCGTCGAGCACGTGCACGGCGCACGCCAGGCAGGGGTCGAACGAGTGCACGGTGCGCAGCAGCTCTATCGGGCGCGTGGGATCGGCGACGGGCGTGCCGACCAGCGCCTGCTCGTAGGCGCCCGGCTGGCCCTGCGCGTCGCGCGGAGAAGCATTCCAGGTCGTCGGGACGACCGCCTGATAGTTCTTGATCGTTCCGTCTGAGATCTCCACCCAGTGGCCGAGCGCACCGCGCGGTACCTCGTGGGGACCGAACCCGCGCGCGCTGGACGGCCAGCTGGAGGGGTCCCACTTGGCGGTGTCGGCGATTCGCAGATCGCCAAAGGTCATGTTGTGGTCGAGCTCGTCGACCCAGGCGCTGAGCTGCTCGACGACGATCGCGCTCTCGAGCGCCCGTGCAGCGACGCGGCCGAGCGTCGAGTACAGCGCGGCGGGGCCGACGCCAAGCTTCTTCAGCGTGCTGTTGACGACCTTCGTGACCGCGGGAACACCGGACGCGTAGGCGACGAGCACACGCGCGAGCGGTCCGACCTCCATCACCGCCCCGCCGTAGCGCGGCGCCTTCAGCCACGAGTACTTGCCGTTTGTCTCGAGCCACTGATACGGCGGCGTCGGGCCGGTGTAGTTGGCGTCGGTCACACCCTGGTAGGGATGCAGCGCGGTCGCCTCGCCGCTACCCGGGTAGCTGTACCAGGAGCGCGCCACCTGCTCGCTGATCTTCTCCTGGTCCATCGGGAGGACATGCGCCAGGTCGCGGTCCATGATGATCCCGCGCGGGAACAGATACGTGGCTGTGTCGCTGACCGAGCCGGTGCCGTAGCCGCCGTAGGTCATGAAGTTGCGGGTGTTGCCGCCAATCGTCGTCCAATCCGGGTAGGCCGAGGCGACCAGCAACACGTCGGGGATATACACCTGCGCGATGAACGTCCGCATCGACTCGATCCGCGCCCGCAGGAAGTCGATTGCCGCGGGGTTGATCGCCTGCGGGCTGTTGGGGTCGATCGGCGTCGCCATCCCACCGACGACGAACGTCTGCGGATGCGGGTTCTTACCGCCGAGCAGGGCGTGGATCCGGATCACGTCGCGCTGCCACTCGAGCGCGTCGAGGTAGTGTGCGACCGCGAGCAGGTTCTCCTCGGGCGTCAACCGGTACGCCGGGTGTCCCCAATACCCGCTCGCGAACAATGACAGCTGGCCAGAGTCAGCAACCGTCTTGAGCCTGTTCACAACGCCGCTGAAGTACGTCGGGCTCGAGCTGGGGTAGTCGGAGATCGATTGTGCGAGGCGCGACGTCTTCGCCGGGTCGGCCTTCAGCGCCGAGGTGATGTCGACCCAGTCGAGCGCGTGCAGTTGGTAGAAGTGGATGACGTGGTCGTGGACAAGCTGGCTGCCCGCGATCAGGTTGCGCACCAGCTCCGCGTTCGGCGGGGGCGTCGCGCCAATGGCGTCCTCGACGGCGCGCACCGAAGCGATCGCGTGCACGGTCGTGCACACGCCGCAGATCCGCTGCGCCCAGATCCAAGCCTCACGCGGGTCACGGCCCTCGACGATCTTCTCGATTCCGCGGAACATCGTTCCCGACGCCCATGCCTCGGTGACCTTGCCACCGGACACCTCCGCCTCGATCCGCAAGTGGCCCTCGATGCGGGTGACTGGGTCAATCTTGATTCGCGTCACGCCCACCCTCCGATCCTGTGTCCGGCGTTTGCGGCGGCGGAGGCTCCGCGACGCCGTCCTCCGCGGTCGCTTCGGCGGCCGGTGCGGCAGCTTCGACGGGCGGGGCACCGGCTTCCGGGGTACCGGCTTCCTCGGTGCTCGCCCCGGCGGTCTCGCGAGCACGCGCCGCCTGCAGTCCCTTGCCGACGCCGTGCGCGGCCATCAGGGCGGTGACTCCCACGAGCAAGCCGACGCCGACCGTCTCAGCGGTCGTGTCGGCACCGAACCCGGACACGTTGGGGAGCCGACCGTAGAACGGGCTCGAGTTCGTCCAGAAGTCGTGCGACGCGCAGCCGATGCAGGTCCCGCCGGCTTGCACCGGCCAGCTGGTCCCGTCGTTCCAGCGCACGTTCGGACAGTTGTAGGTAGCGATCGGGCCCTTGCAGCCCATCTTGTACAGGCAATAACCCTTGCGGTGGCCCTCATCGCCCCACGACTCG
>Ga0208478_1000364_pt1 | contig 16365 bp, 11 predicted proteins | sample NGESurdeep072012_5_FD_184462 | JGI IMG/M metagenome (GOLD analysis project Ga0208478, IMG submission 184462) | Arctic peat soil microbial communities from Barrow, Alaska - NGEE Surface sample 415-2 deep-072012 (SPAdes) | ecosystem: Environmental > Terrestrial > Soil > Wetlands > Peat ...
TTTGATTCCAAGGGATGAAATATACTCGACCACTTCAAAGATATATGGATAAATTAGAGGCTCTCCCCCGGCAATAACCATTACATCACTGTTGGTGATTTTACTGCAAAGGGCAATTTCATTTTTAATCTCCTCGAGAGGTTTATGTCCTTCAATTTTATGGCGATAACATCCATTACAAAACAGATCGCACTTATCAGTAACCTCTATCCATCCGGCCTGGTTATCAGTACCTGACCATGGCATTTTGTACATATTTTTTCTGTCAGGAACCATCTATGAGATTTTGATATGTTCGTTGGTCCTTAAAATATTTATTGGTCCTCCAAGCATCCTGTACTCATCCAGTCGGCATGAGTTTATCAATCTGCCGTCATAGACCATCATATTCACACAATCGTCGCACAGGTTTATCATATCACCTGTTATTTCGTTTGGCTGCTGGAAATGGATACTTTGCACATAAATTTTATCAAAAAGTCTGGAAGGATTCCGGAAAGAAGCTCTTAAATAATTGTAAAAGGCTCTCCTGACCTGAATGTCAAACAGAGAAAGCAGGAATATTTTTTTACCAACTTTTGCACTCCTCAGAAATGCGTAATAACGCCGGTTGAAAAGGTGATAGAACACTTGAGTTAATTCCATGCTCTTTGAGCCTAAAACTCCGTACTGTTTATTATTTGAACCAATATTGGCCGTAATAAGAAATTTGTTAGTTTCGTGAACTGCAGTGCCGTTTAAATAGGCACTAGCCTTCAGGTGCGGAAATGCATTGATCATAAGATCGTACATCTCATCAGAAGTAATTCCGATTTCATCAGGATCAGTACTGGAAATACCAAAGATTTCGGGATCAATGTTCCTTCCATTAGCAAAAAACAACTGACCGGGATTTCTGACGAGGGTTCTGTATGCAATGAATGATATATGATTTACCTTTTTTAAGTTTTCAAGACACCATTTCACAACAACAGGAATTGAATTGAGGTTTGAGCGGAATATTGTTACATGGAATCCACATTGTATATTCCTTACATTCCATAAAAGATCAGCATAAAATTGTCGCAATACATTGAGATCTTCTTCTGATTTACCTTCCCATCCCGGTCTGTTTTGAGCACTGTCAATATGAATATGAACTTTAGCCAACCCTGCTTTTTTCAATTCTCTTGCAAGCTCGTCAGTTAATAATAATCCATTTGTGAAAATAGCAGGTTTGATCTTGAGGGAAGAAATAAAGCTGACTACTTCAACAATGTTTGGATATCCGAGTGGTTCTCCTCCGGCAATAGTAATATAATCGCAATTAGTGAGTTTAATTGTATCAATTATTTCCTGTTTTATTTTTTCCAGAGGCTGATGTCCTTCTACTTTGTGACGATAACAGCCAGGGCATTGAAGATCACATATATCAGTGACTTCAATCCATCCTCCGGGATTATCAGTCTTTGACCATGGAAATCTGTAAAGCTTTTCTCTGTCTATCATGCAACAAAACTTATAATTTTTTTGCAACTGACCCTAAAACATCTGAAAGTTAAGCTATAAATATATGAAATCAAATATCTATGACTTTTAAAAGTTGCAAGTCAGAATCATGATGTATTATCCGGTTGATATAAATTCGTTGAAGATCAATTAACTGGTTTGGCTATGCATAAACCTTTGCTTTTCCAATAAAATATTTAAATTTATACAGAGATGAACCCGAAGGGAGAAGTTTTTCATATGTTCATTGTTTGAAAATACAGCATATTGAAAATGAAATCAAAACATAGTAATCAATCCTGCAGAATCCTTTTTTTGATAATAATTCCTGCTTTGATTTTAATCTGGTCAAAATATACAAGTAAATTAATCCATTTGCCTCTTCCAAGAAATCTGATATGGAGTTATGGCCTGTTAATGATTGGATTTTGTATCGTAATTGCCAGTTCCCTTCATCTTTGGAATTCCGGGAAGGGATTAACCATGACTGAATTTCCAGCAAAGAACCCCGTAAAAAAAGGAATTTATGCTTTTATGAAATACCCTTTTTATGCTGGTACTATTTTTATAAGTTTTGGATTAAGTGTTCTTTTGAAATTGCCATCCGGATTTTGGCTGGTGAGTCCTTTGATTACTTTAATGATGGCAGCATATATCGTCGGATTTGAAATTGAAAGGTTTCCAGGTATTTATGAATCTCAGGATTATAAACCATATTTATCACTACCGTTAAACTCAGACGAATCTCCTGCTTTTAAAGACAGACTGGTTACCTACGTATTAGCATATATGCCTTTTCGCATCGTTTATGAGGCCTTCATATTTGCAGGCCCGACAAAAGATGCTATCTGCACTAACCTTTCATTCGAAAACCATTGGCCTGTAATGGAGTTTTCTGTGATTTTTTATGAACTTTTATATCCATTGGCATTGCTTATTCCAATAGTAATAAAGTCAAAGAAAGGATTACGCACGTTTATATTTGATATATGGTTTGTTACAATTATTTCAGGTTTATTTTTTTTCATTTTCCCTTTTGTCGTGAAGCAACGTTTTTTTATTCCTGAGACATTCTTAGGGAATCTATTGTTGTTCGATCGCTCTCTTGATGGCGAAGCAGGTGCATTGCCTTCTTTTCACGTAATTTGGGCTTGTCTTGCAGCCCGTTATTTTACATTAAGCTTTAAAAAAATCAAATCGATCTGGTACCTCCTTGCAATACTTATTTCCATTAGTTGCATTACCACTGCAAATCATTCTATCCTTGATGTAATAGCCGGAGCGATGATGTTTATGATTATAGTTTACAGAATAAAGATATGGAATTTCATCCGTTTGCAATCTGAACATATCGCACATAGCTGGACTGAATGGAGATTCGGGAAGGTTCGGCTCGTTAATCATGGATTCTATGCTGGTGCTGCAGGATTTGTCGGAACGATACTTGCTGGGTCTTTAATGGGAAGTAAATATTTATTTACAATTTTTATAGTCACTTTTTCTTGTATTATAGCAGCATGTATATGTGCTCAATTTATTAAAGGCTCGTCAAGATATCAAAGAACTTTTTGCTATTATGGAGGGGTACTTGGAGTGATTATCGGGATTGCAATGGACTCCATTCTATTCCCAGTCAATTTTTATTTTCTCCTCGGAGTATTTGCTTTGATAGCTCCCTGGGTTCAAACAATTGGATGTCTTCATTGCCTGGTCAAGGGTTGTTGTTATGGGAAACCTTCAAAAGAATGGATTGGAATCCGTTTCACGCATCCCTGGTCGGAGGTCAATAGTATATCAGGATTGAATAGTACATACTTACACCCTGTACAGCTATATTCGATAGGAACTAATCTCATCACTGGCTTGATCTTATTCCGGTTATTTAATCTTGGAATGTCTGCCACATTTATTACAGGAATATATTTGCTGTTAAATGGTTTAGGACGGTTTGTGGAAGAATCTTTTCGCGGAGAAGCACAAACTCCCTATTGGGCAGGGATGAGTATATATCAATGGATGACCCTGGTATGTGTACTTTCTGGAGTCGTTTTTACATCTGTCCCTGGTGTTAAAATGGCCGGCTTTAATCTGAATGCTGAATCATGCATCTGGGCGATAGCTACAGGTGTTTTGGCTACAATTGCCTTTGGTGTCGATTTCCCTTTATCAAATTGCCGTTTTGCCCGGTTAACCAGAAACTAGCTTCTAACACAGAAGACGCTAAAAGCATTTCAAATCATTTAAGTGAACTGACTCAGGAACTGATGGACCTTCCCGTACAGGAACAGACCAGATTAACAAACTTACTGATCAGTTATTTAATTTATTTGACTCGTATCTATCTCTTTAGTAACTTTATCACAATGAGGTCTTACCATGGCAATCCCGCATCCCAGGAATTGAAGTGGACTTTTTAATTTAAACTCCAAACTTATTGATTATGAAAACAATTATTGAGCTTCTGGAAGACAGTTCAACAAGGTATGCGAATAATCCCTATCTTTTTGAAAAGAAGGCTGACAGGTACGAGGCTTTAACATACAATGAGACTAAGGAAGAGGCCTATAGAGTTGCTGCAGGGTTGCTTTCGCTGGGAATTGTGAAAGGCGACAGGGTTGCCTTAATCTCTGAATCGCGCACCGACTGGGTGACCAGTGAACTGGGAATATTGCATACCGGGGCTGTCAGTGTCCCTCTATCTATTTTGCTTAAGGAAGGTATCGATCTTAAATTCAGGCTTGACCATTCGGAAACAAAATGGGTGATCATCTCCGGTAACCACCTCTTGAAAATCAATGCTATCAAAAAGGAGCTTAAAAGCCTTGAGAAGGTAATAATACTTGATCCGAAGGGTAGCTATGAGAGAGACGAAATTTATATGGGAGATCTGAAGAAAATGGGAGAAGAATATCTTAAAAGTAATTATACTAAATTTATTGAGACTATTCATTCGGTGGGTCAGGATGATTATGCCAGTATCTGTTATACTTCAGGAACAACCGCTGATCCAAAGGGCATCATATTATCCCACAGGAATTTTACAGCTAATATAGAACAAGCTCTTACACTTATGGATGTTCCCGAGTGGTGGACAACACTTCTGATCCTGCCATGGGATCATTCATTCGCACATACCGTAGGAATCTACATAATGATGGCAGCGGGTGCCAGCCTGGCTGCTGTTCAATCGGGTAAATCTTATCTCGACAGTTTAAAGAACATACCTGGCAATATCAGGGAGATAAAACCGATATTTATGCTCAGTGCCCCCAGCCTTGCTAAAAACCTCCGTAAAGGAATTGAGAAAGGAATAAGGGATAAGGGCAGGATGGTCGAAAAGATATTTAACCATGCATTGAAGGTTGCCTATTGTTATAATGGTATTGGGTGGGACAGGGGAGAGGGGCTTAAAATATTTCTTAAACCATTATATAAGCTTTATGATGTAATCCTGTTTAAAAAAATCAGGGCCAGCTTCGGAGGAAGGCTTAAGTTTTTCTTTGGCGGGGCAGCCCTGCTCGATATGGAACTCCAGCAATTCTTTTATGCAATAGGAATACCAATGTTGCAGGGTTACGGCTTATCGGAGGCTTCACCGGTGATCTCAGGAAACTCTGAGAAAAAACATAAGCTTGGAACATCGGGTGTAGTAGTCAGGAATCTTGACCTGAAAATATGCTCTGAAGATGGTAACGAGATGCCTGCCGGAGAAAAAGGGGAAATCGTTGTACGTGGAGAAAATATTATGGAAGGGTACTATAAAAATGAAAAGTCTACACATGAGACAATCCGCAATGGATGGCTGCATACAGGAGATATGGGATATGTTGACAGTGACGGATTCCTGTATGTGCTCGGAAGATTTAAAAGCCTGCTTATTTCAGATGACGGGGAAAAATATAGTCCTGAAGGAATTGAAGAAACAATTACAGACAGATCACCCTATATCGACCAGATAATGCTTTATAATAACCAGAACAAATATACCTCTGCGATTATTGTACCAAATAAGGAAGCTTTATTAAGATGGGCAAAAAATCGTGATATAAATTTAAATGATGCAAAAGGACAAGAGTCCATTCTGCTCGAAATAGAGTCAGTGATCAACCAGTATAAAGAAGGTGGCGTTTGTGATGGCCTTTTTCCTTATAGATGGCTCCCTGCTTCTATTGCAATAAGTAATGAACCATTTACCGTCGACAATGCACTTCTGAATAGCACGGGCAAAATGGTAAGAGCAAAAATAGTGGAGCTTTTTCGTTATAGAATAGATCATCTGTACACTCCTGAAGGGAAAAATATTATAAATCCTGAAAATATAAAAGCTGTCAGGAAGATACTGAATATTAATTAGATACCTCAATTACAGTGAGGTCGAAGACGACATTTTGCTTCGTTTGGTATCCCGAACGGTTTAAAGTTGCATCCGGAAATGCTCTCAGATATCTGTATAATCTGAAATTTAATGATTAATAGATCGTTTTTGAAATACAAAATAATAGTAAGAACCTAATATATGAGGAAAGTGAATTAAAATAGATAAATTTGTTTAACAGCTTGTCCCTTTGAGAGTGCTCTTTTCAAGGTACCTGGATTTATGTGGTAAGATTGTCCGGTTTTTGTTTTTGAACAAAAAAGCTGTAAGCAGACGGGGAATTTAAATGCCGGAAGACTAATTGTACACAGAACAAATGAACAGGGATTAAACTTTGTGGTGAATTATTAAATCATATCAGAAATTTAAAAACATGTTAGTTTCAAATAGTTATGTGAGTAATTATATTTATGTTGATAATAAACGATACTCCCTTTTTGGTGGAAATAACTACCTGGGTCTTGCCAATAACCCTTTACTGAAAAAAGCTGCTATAAGCTCCATAAAAAAATATGGTTTAAACTTTGCGGCAGCACGACAGACGACGGGCACTTCTGAAATACATACTGAACTGGAAAACCTTTTGGCAGGATTCAAACATAAAGACGACTCTGTTGTTTTTGCTTCAGGTTATATGGGAAATAGAATATTGCTTTCCGCTCTTAAAGGCCAGTATTCTGCGGTTTATATGGATGAATATTCACATTCAAGCATTCACGACGGAATTCCATCGGATATCTCTAAAGTCTTCTGTTATAATCATTGTGATACAGTTCATCTTGAGAGTCTTCTGAAAAAGAACAAAAAACAGAGATCTTTAATAATAACTGACGGTATTTTTTCGTTGACGGGCGAAATAGCTCCCCTTGATAAAATCCATTCATTGGCAGAATTGCACGATGCGATTATTGTAATTGATGATGCACATGCAACAGGAGTTCTTGGAAAAAACGGAAGAGGTACTCCTGAGTATTTTAATCTTGAATCCGCTTCAAACATCTACCAGTCGGAAACCATGAGTAAAGCGTTAGGAGCATATGGAGGGTTTATTTCAGCTGGAGAGGAAATTATAAATACTATCAGAGGAAAATCAAGCATATACCTCGCATCAACTTCATTGCCACCTCCGATTGTATCTGCTGCTTCTGCCTCAATCAGGATTATCATGGACCAGCCTGATCTGAGAATCATGCTGCATGAGAATTTAAAAAAAATTATAGAAGGAGTTAAGAATTTGAATTTTCATACCTGTTCGGAACATACTCCGATAATTCCTCTGCAGTTTAATTCCCGTCAAAATGCAGAGAAGTTATTTGAATTTTTAAAAATCAATGGTATTATTGTTCCGTTTATCACTTACCCTGGTAATATCAACAGTTTCATATTAAGGATCACAGTTTCATCTCTCCATACAACCGATCAGATAGAAGACTTAATGGCACTCCTGGAAAAATGGAGAAGGAAACATGGAAGTGACAAAGATTAAAAAGGTAATTAAGGAAGGTTTTGTATTTCCGGTGCCTGAATAATTTATTACATTGTCTTCATCAAATTATTTATCACTTCGGTATGGGTAACGAAAGGAAGTTGGTCAGGACGCTGGGTACGGGGTACGTTGTTATTTTCGTAGTAGCAAATATCATAGGATCAGGAGTATATAAAAAAATTGCTCCGATGGCGGCAGAACTTCACTCCTCCATATGGATACTCATGGCATGGATTGTTGGCGGAATTATCACTCTCTTCGGTGCATTGAGTAATGCGGAAGTTGCCGGATTACTTGCCGATACGGGGGGCGAATTTGTTTATCTAAAAAAAATTTACAACCGTTTTTTTTCATTTATGTACGGATGGTCACTCTTTACTGTCATTCAGACAGCAACTATTTCCTCACTGGCTTATGTATTTGCACAATCACTGAACAGCATCATCCCAATCCCTGATATTTTTAGCTCTCTGCAACACATTACAATAGGTGGTGTTTTCTACCCTTTTCAGGATTTCGGAGTCAAGCTGACCGCAATTCTGCTGATTTTAATTTTAACAGGATTGAACATCTCCGGATTAAAAAGTGGAGCAGGAGTCAGTAAAGCCATCATGTTGCTGGTAATCACAGGTCTCATTACAATTGTCTTCTTTGGGTTGGGCAGCGTCACAACCAGGCCTGCAAATTTTATGAATGTTAAAGAACTGACAGACGGAACTATTACTCTCTCTTCCTTTTATACAGCTATGCTGGCTGCCTTCTGGGCTTATCAGGGATGGGTTTCTGTCGGATTTATTGGAGGAGAGGTTAAAGACGCGACAAGAAACATCCCGAAAGGAATTGTAACAGGTGTTCTAATTGTGATATTTATTTATCTGCTGGTCAATGTGACGTACCTGTCTCTGTTATCCATTCCGCAACTGGTGCATATCCATGAATCGGGCAATCAGATTGCTGCAGTTGAGGCTGTCAGGACATTCTGGGGAACAGGAGGCGTGATGTTTATTTCGTTGCTTATACTTGTCACTACTCTGGGATGCACAAATGCAAGTATACTTACAGGAGCCCGTCCCTATTATGCCATGGCCCGCGAAAAGCTTTTCTTTTCAGGTATCGCGAAGATTAACAAAGCCAGCGTTCCATCCAACTCTCTTTTGTGGCAGGGAATCTGGGCTTCGATACTGGTTTTGTCAGGAACCTTCGATCAGTTGACTGACATGATTATTTTTGCCGTATTTATATTTTACGGAGCCACTGCGTTTGGTGTATTTATTTTACGGGTCAGGATGCCCGATGCGCACAGACCCTATAAAGTCTGGGGGTACCCTGTAGTGCCGGCTATATTTATCCTCTTTTGTATAGGCCTGTTTTTCAATACTATAATAACAAGGCCCCGCGAAGCTGCCATAGGGATGATCCTTATTCTTTCAGGAATACCGGTTTATATTTACATGAAAAGGAAACATTCAAATAATGAGGGAGATTCATAAAAAACAATTCAGATCACTCTGAAATCAATTTGTCCTGTCTGGTATCCCTGAGCTTTGAAAGTTGCAACCGGTTGAAAGACCTTTTCTGGTTTTAATAAACTTGTATCAGCCCTCAAAATGAGGCAGATAATGCTTCAGATCGTAAGTATTGCATAATCCACGAAATTCTTCAAGGAGTTCATTATTAAAAGGCACACCCTTGTCTTTTCTTTCCAGCCAGGTATCATATTCTTTTTCGCCAGCGGTATAAATACGGGTCTGACCGGGCATTTTCTTTGAAGCCCTGAGCTCACGCAGAATATGACCTGTGGTCTTTTTAAAATCCTCAGGATCAGTAAAAGCACTGATATCTATAACAATAAAGAAGTGCCCTACGGAATATGGAACTTTTTTTCCATCTTTGATACCATTGAGCATCTTCATGAAAGAACCTTGCTGCAACGCAGCTGAGAGAATCTCCACCACGGTGGCATATCCATAACCTTTATATCCGCCGGTTTCTTCACCCACTCCGCCGAGTGGGGTTAGTGCAGCCTTACCAGCAATAAGATCTTCAAGCACTTCTGATGATTTGGTCTTGCTTTCGCCATTCTCATTAATTACCCATCCCTTTGGCAAATTTTTTCCCTCTCGGGCATAAAGTTCTATTTTTCCTCTTTGAGTAATTGAAGTGGCGCAGTCAAGCAAAAACGGAAAGGATTCATCGCTTGGGATACCGAAGGTCATTGGATTGGTACCTAACATATTTTCCACACCAAAAGTTGGAGCAATTGATGGACGGGCGTTGGTGCCCGTAATGCCAATCATGTTCTCACGGACAGCCATTAACGGATAATACCCGGCAAAACCGAAGTGACTTGAATTACGTACAGTTACCATACCCATTCCATATTTTTTAGCTTTTTCAATGGCTATATTCATAGCATTGTATGATATAACATGTCCCATTCCATTTTGACCATCAATTACTGCTGTTGTGGGACCCTCTTTGACTATTTTGTAATTGGTTAAAGGATTTAATATACCTTCTTTAATCCGGTCGAGATATATAGTCTTGAATCGATTTACTCCATGGGAGTCAAATCCGAGTTTATCCGCCTGAAGCAATACATCACCAACTATTTTTGCATCTTCTTCAGGTATACCTGCTTTTACCATAACATTTACCATGAATTTCTCCACGATTATAAACGGAATAAATTTTTTCCCCATTGGGTTTCAGATTTTGTTTATCAAATAGGTAGATCTCTAAAAAATTCTATGGCGTAAAATTAAAAATTATATCTGATTTTAATTTCTGTCACTCCATTCACTTTATTAATACAGGGTATCTTAAATGCCAGTGAGGTCAGGAGAAGTTTAAAAAAAGAAAGAGATCGGGAATGACCTCTTTTTAACTTAAGAACCCCGAACGGTCAAAAGTTGCAACCGGTTAAAAGATCTTTTGATCATTTGCAAATTAATCTGCTTTGCTGGAGAAGCCAATGGCCATGAACATAATTGGTCGGATTTTACTCTATCCAAAATCCAAAGTTAAATATTTGTTGTTGAGTTATAAAGTAAGTGGAGTCTAATAGGCAAATGTGGTCTGATCTCAGATTTTTACACCCAGAGATCATATTGCCAGGGATTTAAGACTTATAAATATAAAATATTTACGTTATACTTTTTTTGAACAAAATTTATTTTAAAGTGTTAGGTATTTTAGATTTTTTAATATTTTAGATTGTTTTGTATAATCTAATATATTATATTCCAGTATATTAACTTTTAACAAAGGATGCTAAAATGAAAATGAAAAGTTAAGGGCAAATACAACTATCGCTTAAATGCTTTGAATTGGTCGAAAAACATCCCTAAAAAAGGCTCTTAGACGAACTCTTGTTTTACGTCACATTTGAATGTTATCTTAAAACTTCGGACTTAAAAATATAGATTAAAAAATAAACTCTTTATGCTTAATTATTATCAGAATGCACTAACCAACCCGAGAGTTTTCAAACAATTGTTCGTTAAGGAGCTCTTGTTTGTTTATTACGATTGTCCGTTGGGAAGCGACCGACAGGATAGCTGGTCACAATACAATTACATCCTTTATGTTGTATCGGGTAAAAAAATGTTCTATTCCACTTCGCATTCATGGTCGCTTACAAGTGGTACGGCAGTATTTGTAAAAAAAGGAGCCTGCATTATTGAAAAAGTACATGGCGAAGTTTTGTGCCTTATGGCTTTTTTTATACCTGATAATTACCTTCGTTCTTTTCTTTCTGAAAACCTGACCCTGTTGACAAAGGGGGAAAATAATACTCTTGAAAATGAAATGGTGATTCCGCTTGAAGTAAATGAAATGATGTTTGCCTACTACGAATCGGTAATACCCTACTTTCATTCACCGGTAAAGCCATCTGAAGATTTGCTCGAGTTGAAATTCAGGGAGTTGCTCTTCAATATTATCGGAAATCCTGCCAATTCAGGACTCACCAGCTTCCTGCATACATTGGTTTCACCGCAGGCAAATAACATCCAGCCAGTAATTGAGGCCAACTATTGCTATAACCTTACACTTAACGCATATGCCAAATTATGTAACAGGAGCCTGTCATCTTTCAAACGGGATTTTTATAGCGTATACGGCGAGTCACCTGCAAGGTGGCTCTTAAACAAACGCCTGGGACAGGCTCAAAAGCTTCTTTGTAATTCCACCAAAACCATTGTTGATATTTCTTTTGAGTGCGGGTTCGAAAACAGTACACACTTCAGCCATACATTTAAAAACCATTTTGGTGTTTCTCCCCTGAAATATCGTCAATCAAATTCTGCTCTCCTCTGAGCTTATTAGAATGAACTTTTTTGACAGATAATTGAACTGCAGAACCATGCCTGTAGGTTATTTACGGTGTAACTTTATCTCATAAAATAAAGTATTTTTTTAAACCAAAAAAGAAATTATTATGAAAAAATTAGTTACACCGGTTGCCATTATTTTTATGGCAACAACATTACTCAATTCCTGTAAAAAGTGGGAAGATATAGTTTCGTCTGAGAATCTTAACCGTAGTCACGGCCATTTGGAACAAACAAAAGCTTATTCGTCGGAAGTAGCTTTTAAATGGATGGACATGCAGCTGCGTTTAATCAGAACAAATCCAACGCCTCTTGGAGGTGTGCCGCCACAGCGTTATTTTGGGTACAGTGCGATTGCTATGTACGAATCTGTAGTGCCGGGAATGCCTTCTTATCAAAGCTTATCGGGGCAATTAACCGATATGCCTGCCATGACACAAACACTTCCCGGGTATGACTATTATTGGCCTGCATGCGGAAATGCAGCAATGGCAGCCATGACCCGAAATTTTTTCACCAATGCTTCTGCTGCCAACAAAGCATCGGTTGATTCGTTGGAAAATGCATTGAACGATGCTTATCAATTGCAAACGGATACAGCAGAGTTTCATCGGTCGGTGAATTTTGGTAAAGCCGTTGCATTGCTTGTATTTAATTGGTCGAAAAACGACGGAGCCTCCAATGCCAATGCACCATATACTCCACCCATTGGCCCCGGTTTATGGGCACCGACACCTCCTGCATTTGCAGCAGCTTTCGGGCCTTATTGGGGCAACAACCGACTGATGGTACCAAATAGCCTCGATGGAGCTGCACCACAAGCTCCACCAGTTTATTCAGAAGACCCATCTTCTGATTTTTATAAGATGGTTAAAGAAGTATATGATGTTTCGCAAACGCTTACACCGGAACAAAGAGCCATTGCCATCTATTATCGTGATAACCCCGGCTTTGGTGGTGGCCACTATCTTTCCATTCTAAAGCAAATATTGGTACAGGAAAATCCACAATTGGATTTTACTGCCTATGCTTTTGCCAAAGCCAGTATCGCCATTATTGATGCAGGTATAGGGTGCTTTAAGTCCAAATATCAATATAACCAACAGCGGCCTATAAAATATATAAGAGAAGTTTTGGGGCAGGGTTCATGGAATCCAGTGTTTCCCACACCTAACTTTCCCGATTTTCCTTCTGCCCATTCTACCATTGCAGGAGCCTTTGGTGAAATAATGAAGGGTTTGTTCGGATCTGATTATCATTTTACCGATCATACTTACGATTATCTTGGTATGTCGCCACGTACTTTTACTTCATTTGATGCTATGGTTCAGGAAATTGGCGACTCCCGCATTTACGCAGGTATTCATTACCGTCTCTCATGCGAGAGGGGTGCACAACAGGGCAGAAAAATCGGATGGAATATTAATAACACAGTGGCGTTTTTGAAAGAATAAATCCTGAAACATATTGTATTATTGAAATGACTCACGATTCAGAAGAAAGTCATCGGAGAGTCACTATTTTTTAATTCATTATAATCAGGGAACATCCCGAAACCTAATACATTTGGTTTCGGGATGCCTTTTTTGAGAACTTAGTGGAATTTTACAGGAAGTGAGATCGGTTGACCAAGGAGAAGAGCCCTGGTTGTATATTTACCAACAAACTCATCCTCTCGATTAGTGAGGTTTTGGGAAGTTCCAAAAACATGAAAGAGGTCGATAATGACCACTTGTCTCGTTGGGTACCCGGAGCGGACAAAAGTTGGAACCAGTTGAAATATTTTATAGCTCGAAATACCCCATTATATTTATTAATGAAATATTAAAATATTTGAAAAATGGGGCATATTATCCCCAAAAAGGTTATATTTGTGGAAAATATGCCCCATTAGAATGAAAACAAGAAAGCAAATTCTATTTCCAAAGCATCAAAAAGTACTAGAACAACTTGGCGAGAATATTAAGTTAGCGAGAAAGAGGAGAGGGTTTACTACTATTCAGGTGTCCGAGCGGGCAGGGCTTGATCGCAAGACTTTATACAGGATTGAAAAGGGAGACCCAAAGGTCACACTTGGTGCTTATTTTAATGTGTTACGTGTTCTTGGTCTTCAGGATGATTTTTTAGAACTTGCGATAGACGATAATTTGGGCAGAAAACTCCAGGACCTTAAACTTTTAGGCGAAAAGTGATATGGATAAATCGAAAACAGATATATGGGTATATGCTCATTGGCTGGGTATTCAAGTACCAAAGTGTATAGGAATACTTTCAGCTCATTTTGGTAAAGGGAGGAAGTCTTTCAGTTTTGAATATGACAAAGATTGGATCTCATCACATGAACAATTGCTTCTTGATCCGGATCTGGGATGGTACTCCGGCCCGCAATTTCCCAATAATAAAGATAATTTTGGAATCTTTCTTGACTCAATGCCCGATTCGTGGGGTAAGACGTTAATGCAGAGAAGAGAACCTCAAAGAGCAAAAGAGGAGGGGAGAGAACCCAAAATACTTCATGATATCGATTATTTGCTTGGAGTTTTTGATGAAAGCAGGATGGGGGCATTAAGATTTAAGCTGGATCCTGAAGGACCATTTTTAGACGTTGCATCAGCTGCAACAGCTCCACAATGGACTTCATTAGGTGAATTACAAAAAGCTGTAAATGTTATTGAATCGGATGAGGATGATGAAAATATCAGTGATTGGATTCTCATGTTAATTGCACCGGGAACTTCTTTAGGAGGCGCCCGTCCAAAAGCAAACTTCACTGACAGGTCAAATGATTATTGGATAGCAAAATTTCCCTCAAGAAATGATACTATCGATAAAGGTGCCTGGGAATTCCTTGCTTACCGTATGGCTACTAAAGTCAGCATAAATATGGCCAGTTCGGGCATATCAAAAATTACGGGGAAATATAATACCTTCCTCACGAAACGATTTGATCGCATTAAAAAAGAGAGAATTCATTTCGCTTCAGCAATGACGATGACAGGGAATTCGGAAGAGAATTTGAGAGATACAAGAGCAAGTTATCTTGAAATGGCTGAGTTTATTAAGTTTTCAGGAGAATCAAATGAAGAAGATCTGCATCAGTTATGGAAGAGGATTGTTTTTAATATTTCAATTTCAAATACGGATGATCATTTAAGGAATCATGGTTTTGTTCTTTCAGATAAAGGATGGAGATTGTCTCCGGCATTTGATGTCAATCCATCGATCGATAAACACGGGCTTTCACTTAATATTGATACCGATAATAATGCATTGGATTTTGATTTGGCAAAAAGTGTCGGAGAATTCTTTATGCTGGATAGAACTTCGATGGACCGAATTCTTAATGAAGTCAGATATATAGTAAGTGACTGGAGAAAATATGCTAATGCTATCGGTATACCAAAAACAGAGCAGGACCGAATGGCTCCTGCTTTCAGATTCTGAATATACTTATTTTGAAAGAGGAAACTGAGAGAGTATTAATCCATTAGATTATATTTCCGAAGAAAATCATCTGCAACCTTAAGTATTTCATCATCATAGTAGCGTGAATATTTTGGATTTCCATCTCCCAGATAATGTTTCCTTCCCTCATACATATGAAGTTCAAAATAATTGCCTTCATTTTCCATCGCAGTTTCAAAAAACTGAACAGTCCATTTAGGAACCTGTTCATCATCAATACCATGAAATTCAATCATTGGAGGTAATCCTGCTCTTATATTATGGGATGGAGAGATGCTCCATATTTTACTTCTGCGATCAGCCAGCAAGCGGTCACACCAGCCCTCAACTGCATTTACACAAGCCGAAAATAACAAAATCGCATTTGGGTGGCAACTTATACCAAGATCATCTGATTTTTCATTGTAATCGTCAATCATGGCTGTGCATAGTGCCAGATGACCTCCGGCAGATTGACCTGCTGCTACAATCTTGTTTTGATCAATATGGAAATTCTTCGCATTTTTCCGAACCCAACGTATTGCAGATTTTGCGTCCATTACAGATTCGATTGGACTAATCGTTTTACTTGGGGTTATCCCATTTTCAATTGACAACCTATAATCTACCGAAAACGTCACAATCCCCATTTTCGCATATCGTTCACAGGTTGTAAAAAACTCACTGGGTGTACCATAGGCCCATCCCCCTCCATGAAAGAATACAATAGCTGTATTATTTTCTCTTTCGAACGATTGGCTTGTATAAAATATGTCAACCTTAAGTTTAAATGTGTCAACTGTTTTGTAAACTTCCTGAATATGAATAACCTGGCCTTTGGTATCTGACTGCACCCCAAAGATGGCAACATTGGACAGAGAAGATAAGCCCAGGAAAGCGAATATGAATATGTTTTTCATTGATATACAGGTTTATAAATTATGAGCTTATTCATTCCAATTTGACGCACAATAACCGGCTTTGATCCCGGATCAGGATGCTGAAAACTTTATAGACTGGGTCAGTAATATTCCGGGTTTCCCTTAAAATGTCAAAACTCCAAAATAATTGTAATTAATCAATGAAGCCGGCTCAATGGTGAATGAGTCGGTTTTTTTGTTTTACAAATATAAGAATTAGCAGTCCTGAATTTACCATTCCGGTTTTATATCTAAACGAATGCCGTCGTCGCGGGTTGACTGGACAAGAGATCCCTCATCCACCTGGATGCAGAAGTA
>Ga0208478_1000366_pt1 | contig 16294 bp, 15 predicted proteins | sample NGESurdeep072012_5_FD_184462 | JGI IMG/M metagenome (GOLD analysis project Ga0208478, IMG submission 184462) | Arctic peat soil microbial communities from Barrow, Alaska - NGEE Surface sample 415-2 deep-072012 (SPAdes) | ecosystem: Environmental > Terrestrial > Soil > Wetlands > Peat ...
CCCGATGCCAGAATCCGCTGTCGAACACCATTCGTCGGAGTGCCGGGCCGAGCCGGTGACGATTCGAGCCGGCGCTGATCAATCGCCGTCGCGTGACGGTCCCGGCGCGCCGGCCGAGGGTGAACTCAGACATTCGACCACCCCTGCTCGTTCGCTCGTTCGAGCCGAGATTATCGGAATGTGTCGGACATGTCGCCTGGTCTTGATCGGAACAACCCGGATGGAGCAAAGGCCATATCGGCGGTCGGGAATTCGACCCCGATCGGCCCATTGGAGGTACGAAGAATGATCTCGGCGTCGGCCTGGACTCCCACCGACCTCGCAAGAGACGTTGCAGAGCAAGCATTCCTGTGGTCCGCCGTGGCCGGACACTGCATACGGCACATTTCACGGGCGTGGGTGTGACGTCTGGAAGAATCTCTTGTTTCGACGACCGGCGGATTTTTCCCGATGAGGGTTGCTGGCATTTTCGACAGGTCTGAGGAACGTCGTGCGCGTCAGCGGGCCTGCGCGGCCAATTGATCGAACTGTTCGCCGAGGGCGTCCCTGGCGCCCTCCAGGTGGGCACGCATCAGCGATTCGGCGGCGCGCGCATCGTGCTGCTCGAGCGCGGTCAGCACTGCGCCGTGCTCGGCGACGATGCGATCGCGACCCAAGGCGTACCTGGACTGCACCATCGACAGGTGGATCTCCCGGCTGAGCGCCTGGTACAGCCGGGTCAGCCGCGGACTTCCGACCGCACGGACCAGCACCCGATGGAACCGCAGGTCCGCTTCGACGAACTCGCCATGACCGGCGCCGGCACCGACGGCCGCCAGATCACGCACCGCTTGCCTGGTGCTGCGGCGGGCATTTGGCTCGTTGTCGCCCGACCAGCGGGTGCAGGCCATCATCATCGCCTTCTGTTTCGGCGCGCTGCTCGAGGCGCTCGCCGGATTCGGCACGCCGGTGGCCGTCACCGCCGTCATGCTCATTGCGGTCGGGATCGCACCGATGAAGGCGGCCGCCGTCGCGCTGGCCGCCTGGGCCGGCCGGGACGCGGTGACGGCCGAGGACGTGCGGCAGGCGGCGCTGCTCGCGCTGCCGCACCGCCGGCGACGTAACCCCTTCGACGCGCCGGGTCTGGACGAGCAGCAGCTGGACGAGGTGCTCGCCGACGCTGCCGGCCCGGATGACGAACCGCCGCCGGGCGGGGGCCAACCGTCCAGCGTCAGCAGCTCACCGACCGAGTCGGACGGTCGGGAGCCGGCGTCCTCGCCGCCGGGTGCCGGCGATTCGGCTCCCTCCTCGGGATCGATGGCACCGCCGCCGGAGCAGGCGCCGGTCTCCGCCGGTACGCCGTACCGGGTGCGCACCTTGACCGCTGCGAGGACCGCTGCGAGCATCCGCGCCGACGCGCCGGCCGGCCGGCGCGGGCGCAGCACCGGCGACGCCGGCCGCACCATCCGGGCCCGCCGGCCGACCGGTCGGCTGAGTGCGCTGCACCTGACCGCCACCGTGGCGTCCGCCGCCCCACACCAGCGCGCCCGCGGCCGGCGCGGACCGGGGATCGTGCTGCACCGGGACGACCTGCGCGAGCCGGTCCGCGCTGGCCGCGAGGGGAACCTCGTGCTGTTCGTGGTGGACGCCAGCGGCTCGATGGCCGCCCGACAGCGGATGCGCGCGGTCAAGGAGGCGGCGCTGTCCCTGCTCGTGGATGCCTACCAGCGCCGGGACAGGGTGGGCATGGTGACCTTCCGTGGCACCGGGGCGGAGGTCGTGCTGCCGCCCACGTCCAGCGTCGAGGTCGGAGCCGCTCGGTTGGCGGCACTGCCCACCGGCGGCCGGACGCCGTTGGCTGCCGGGCTGCTGCGCGCCGCGGAGGTACTGCGGGTCGAGCGGATGCGCGATCCTCGCCGCCGGCCGCTGGTTGTGTTGCTCACCGACGGCCGCGCGACGGCGGGGGGCGACGCCGGGGGCGACGCCCTTCGCGCCGCGGACCACCTGGCTCGCTCCGGGGCCGCCAGCATCGTCGTCGACTGCGAGAGCGGCCCGGTCCGGCTCGGGTTGGCGCCCCGGTTGGCGGTCGCGCTCGGCGGCGAGTGCCTGCGCCTGGACGAGCTCGCCGCCGACGCCATCAGCGGGCTGGTCCGACCGATCGGTCCGAGAAGGGCCGCCTGATGCCACCGCTGGCGAAGGAGCGTCTGATGCCACCGCTCCGAAGGAGCGTCTGATGCCACCGCTCCGAAGGAGCGTCTGATGCCACAGGGACAGCCTGCCGCCGTGCCGGACGACGGCCTCACCACCCGGCAGCGCCGCGACCGGCCGCTGGTCGTCGTACACACGGGGATCGGCAAGGGGAAGTCGACCGCCGCCTTTGGGCTGGCGCTGCGCGGCTGGGCGCAGGGCTGGCCGATCGGGGTGTTCCAGTTCGTCAAGTCGGCCAAATGGAAGGTCGGCGAGGAGGCCGCGCTGCGGGCACTGGGCCGGGTGCATGCCGAGACCGGCGCGGGTGGCCCGGTCACCTGGAACAAGATGGGCGAGGGCTGGTCCTGGGTGCAGCGCCAGATCTCCGACAGCGCGGAGAGCGCCCGCGAGGGTTGGGAGCAGGTCAAGCGCGACCTGGCCGCGGCGACCTACACGCTCTACCTGCTGGATGAGTTCACCTACCCGATGAAGTGGGGTTGGGTGGACACCGCCGAGGTGGTCGAGGTGCTGCGCACTCGCCCCGGTCGCCAGCACGTGGTCATCACCGGCCGGGACGCCCCCCCGGAGCTGATCGAGGCCGCGGACCTGGTCACCGAGATGACCAAGGTCAAGCACCCGATGGACGCCGGCCAGAAGGGCCAGCGGGGGATCGAATGGTGAGCAGCCCGCGGCTGGTGGTGGCCGCCCCGTCCTCCGGTGCCGGCAAGACCACTGTCGCGACCGGGCTGATGGCTGCGATGGCCGCCCGCGGTTTGCGGGTCGCGCCGGCCAAGGTCGGCCCGGACTACATCGACCCCGGCTACCACGCGCTGGCGACCGGTCGGCCCGGACGTAATCTCGACCCGTACCTGGTCGGGACCGACCTGGTCGCCCCGCTGTTCGCGCACGGTGCGGCCGGCGCGGACGTCGCCGTGGTCGAGGGCGTCATGGGCCTGTACGACGGGCGCGGCGCCACCGCCGAGGCCTCCACCGCCCAGGTGGCCGGACTGCTGGACTCGCCCGTGCTGCTGGTCGTGGATGCGGCCTCGATGTCGCGGTCGGTGGCCGCGCTGGTGCATGGGTTCGCGACGTACGACCCGGAGGTGCGCCTGGGCGGCGTGATCCTCAACCGGGTCGGCTCGGACCGGCACGAGGTGTTGCTGCGGGAGTCGCTGGTCGGCAGCGGCGTACCGGTGCTCGGCGTGCTGCGCCGCGATGTCGCGGTCGCCACCCCCTCCCGGCACCTTGGCCTGGTGCCGGTGGCGGAGCGGTCGGCCGAGGCGGTGGCAACCGTGCGCCGGCTCGGCGAGCTGGTGGCGGCGAGCTGCGACCTGGACGCGATCCTCGCGCTGGCCCGGTCCGCCCCGCCGCTGACCGCGCCGGTCTGGTCGGCGGAGGCGGCCGTCGGGACGCCGGTTGCCGGTCAACCCCGCGTGGCCGTCGCGGGCGGCGCCGCCTTCACCTTCTCCTACGCCGAGACCGCCGAGCTGCTGGCGGCCGCTGGGGCCGAGGTGGTCACCGTGGACCCGCTGCGGGACGAGGCGCTGCCGGTTGGGACGGCGGGGTTGGTGATCGGGGGTGGCTTCCCCGAGGTGTACGCGTGCGAGCTGTCCGCCAACGCGCCGCTGCGAACCGAGGTAGCTGCGCTGGCGGCCGGCGGCGCGCCGGTGGTCGCCGAGTGCGCTGGCCTGCTGTACCTGGCTCGCAGCCTGGACGAGCTGCCGATGTGCGGCGTGCTGCCGGTCGAGGCGCGGATGACGGAGCGGTTGACGCTGGGCTACCGCAGCGCGGTCGGCGCGGCCGGCCAGCTGCAGGGCGTGCACGTGCGGGCGCACGAGTTCCACCGCACGGCCTGCACGCCGAGCGCCAGCGCCCCGCCTGCCTGGCTGGTCGCCGGCCGCGCAGACGGCTTCCTGCTCGGCGGGGTGCACGCGTCGTACTTGCACCTGCACTGGGCCGGTGTGCCCCGGGTCGCTCGAGACTTGGTAGCACGGGCCGCGGCGCAGGCGGTGGCGGCATGAGTTCGCGCCTGGTAGGTGTCGGCGTCGGCCCCGGCGACCCGGACCTGGTGACAGTCAAGGCGCTGCGCGTGCTGCGGTCGGCCGACGTCGTCTTCCTACCGGTGATGGACCTGGACACGCCCGGCCGGGCGGAGGCCATCGTGCGCGCCCACCTCGGTGCCGACCCACGGCTGCGGCGGGTGGTTTTCGCGCTGGACGAGCCGGCCGGAGCGCCGTCGGCGGCCCGGGAGTCCGCCTGGGACGCCGCCGGCCGGGAGGTGGCCGGCGCGGTCGCGGACCTGGCACCGGCCGGGGCGGTCGCGGCCTTCGCCACCATCGGCGACCCGAACATCTACTCGACCTTCACGTACCTGGCCCAGACCGTGGCCGCGCTGGTCCCGGGCCTGGAGATCGAGACCGTGCCGGGGATCACCGCGATGCAGGACCTGGCGGCGCGCAGCGGCACGGTCCTGGTCGAAGGCACGGAAAGTCTTGGCCTGCTGCCGCTCACCGCTGGCCTGGACCGGCTCCGCCAAGCCCTGGCCGACAACGACACGGTGGTGGCCTACAAGGGCGGCCGGGTGCTGCCGGCGGTACTGCGGCTGCTCACCGATGCCGGCCGGCTCGACGACGCCGTGTACGGCGCGGGGCTCGGCCTCGCCGGTGAAGACATCCGGCCGGCGGGGGAGGTCGACGCCGGTGAGTCAGCGCCGTACCTGTCGACGGTGCTCGTCCCGGCGCGGCGGGTTGGCCGCGGGGGGAAGTTGTGACGGCGGGCGTGCCGGCGGTGGTTCACGAGCCGGGCAGCGTGACCTTCGTCGGGGCTGGTCCCGGCGCGGCCGACCTGTTGACCTTCCGCGGGGCCAGGGCGATCTCGGCGGCGGACGTCGTGATCTGGGCGTCCAGCCTGGTACACCCCGACGTCCTCGACCATGCCCGACCCGACGCTGAGATCCTGGACTCCGCCGCGCTGCCGCTGGAGGGCGTGCTCGCGGTCTACGCCCGGGCCGCCGCCGAGCGGCTCCGCATCACCCGGATCCACTCCGGCGACCCGGCGTTGTGGGGGGCGCTGCAGGAGCAGCTCGACCGGTGCGCCGAGCTCGGCCTACGCACCGAGGTCGTGCCGGGCGTCTCCAGCTTCACCGCGGTCGCCGCCGCCGTACAGCGGGAGCTCACCATCCCCGAGGTCGCGCAGTCCGTGGTGTTGACCCGGCTCGGCGGCGGCAAGACGCCAATGCCGCCGGGGGAGGAGGTGCGCGAGTTCGCCCGGCACGGCACGACGATGGCGCTGTTCCTGTCGGCCGCGCGGTCCGGACAGCTGCAGGATGAGCTGCTGGAAGGCGGCTACCCGCCGCAGACCCCGTGCGTGGTGGCCTACCAGGTCAGCTGGCCGGACGAGCTGATCGTGCACTGTCGGCTCGATGAGCTGGCAGCGACGGTCAAGGACGCCAAGCTCTGGAAGCACACCCTGGTGCTGGTCGGGCCGGCGCTGGCGGCCGGCGGCACCCGCTCGCACCTCTACCACCCGGGGCACTTCCACGGGTTTCGGCGGGCGGAGCCACGGGCGCGGGCCCAGCTGAAGGCCGATCGCCAGTGACCGCGTCAGGCGAGGGTCCGAAGCTGCGCGAACCGGACCTCCCGCGCACCGCCAAGGTGCGGACGACGGCCCTGCGTACCGGCTGGACCACCGGCACCTGCTCGGCGGCCGCCGCCAAGGCCGCCTGCAGCGCGTTGTCGACGGCCGAACAGCCGGCGACGGTAGACACCCCGCTGCCGGGGGGCGGGCGGGTGACGCTGCCGGTCGCGTCGTACGCCGTCGGAGCCGACTCGGCCACCGCCGTAGTGGTCAAGGACGCCGGCGACGACCCGGACGTGACCCACGGTGCGCACCTGACCGCCACCGCGGCCTGGCGCGTGCTGCCCGGCCTGCTGCTGGAGGGCGGAGCCGGTGTCGGCGTGGTGACCAAGCCGGGGCTCGGGCTGGAGGTCGGCGGCCCGGCGATCAACCCCGTGCCCCGCCAGCAGATCGCCGCAGCCGTGGGTGAGGTCGTCGACGTGTCCGCCCGAGGGGTCCGGGTGCGCCTCAGCGTGCCGGATGGCGAACGGATGGCGCGCAAGACCACCAACGCCCGGCTCGGCATCCTCGGCGGGATCTCGATCCTCGGTACGACGGGCATCGTCCGGCCGTTCTCCACCGCGTCCTGGCGGGCCAGCGTCGTGCAGGCGGTCAGCGTGCTGGCGGCGCAGCCGGAGCGCACCCTCGTGCTAGCCACCGGCGGCCGCACCGAGAAGGCGGCGATGCGGCTGCTGCCGGACCTGCCTGAGGTCTGCTTCGTCGAGGTTGGCGACTTCACCGGCGCGGCGATCCGGGAGGCGGTCGAGCACGGGCTGACCGACATGGTCTTCGTCGGGATGGTGGGCAAGCTCGCCAAGCTGGCCGCCGGCGTACTGATGACGCACTACACCCGCAGCGCCGTCGACCGGGATCTGCTGGTTCGGATCACCGCCGAGGCTGGCGCCGACCCGGCCGTGGTCGAGGCGGTCCGCGAGGCCAACACCGCCCGGCACGCCTACGAGCAGTGGGACACGGCCGGCGTGCTGAACCCCGCTGGCCGGCTGCTCTGCGCGCGGGTGGCCGAGGTGCTCGGCCGGTTCGCCGACGGCCGGCTGCACGTCGAGGTGGCGATGGTCGACTTCGCCGGTGACCGGCTGGTGGCGGCCACGGTCCCGGCCTGGGAGTCGGCGTGATTCGGGTTGTCGGCTGGGACGGGTCGGCACTGTCGCCGGCGGCGGTCGCCGCGCTGGCCGGAGCGACCCTGGTCGTCGGTGGCGGCCGGCACCTGGCAGCGGTCGACGTCCCGGCGGGAGCCGGTCGGGTGGTGCTGGGCGACCTCGCCGCCGGGCTGGACGCGCTGGCGACCCACGACGGTGACAGCGTCGTCGTGGCCAGCGGTGACCCCGGCTTCTTCGGCATCGTCCGCGCGCTGCGTCGCCGCGGCCTGGACTTCGAGGTGCTGCCGGCCGTCTCCGCGGTGGCGCTGGCCTTCGCCCGGCTCGGCCTGGCTTGGGACGACGCCGTCGTGGTCAGCGCCCACGGCCGCGACCTCGGCCCGGCGGTGAACGTCTGCCGCGCTCACCCCAAGGTCGCCGTACTGACCGGTCCAGACGCCGGTCCCGCCGAGCTCGGCGCCGCCCTGTCCGGCAGCGACCGGACGATGGTCATCGGCACCGACCTTGGTACGCCGGGCGAGTCCGTCGTGCGCTGCTCGCCCGCGGACGCGGCCGGCCGCCACTGGGCGGAGCCGAACGTCGGGGTCGTCCTCGCCGCGGATTCGATGCAGCGCCCCGCCGGCTGGCTGGCCGGCGCGCCGCCCGCCCCCGCCGGCTGGGCGCTGCCCGAGACCGCGTTCGAGCACCGCGACTCGATGGTGACCAAGAGCGAGGTCCGGGCGCTGGCGCTGGCCCGGCTCGGCCCCCGCCTCGGCGAGTGCGTTTGGGACATCGGCGCCGGCAGTGGCTCGGTCGCGGTGGAGTGCGCCCGGTTCGGTGCGGCCGTGGTGGCAGTGGAGGCCGACCCGGCGGCGTGCGAGCTGGTACGCGCCAACGCCGCGGCGTACGGCGTCGAGGTCCGGGTCGTGCCCGGGCGCGCGCCAGCGGCCTTCGCCGGCCTGCCCGCACCCGACGCCGTCTTCGTCGGCGGTGGCGGGGTCGAGGTGGTCCGCGCCGTGGTCGCCCTGGACCGGCCGCGGCGGGTCGTCGTCGCCCTGGCCGCGCTGGATCGGGTGGCACCCATCCGTGCGGCGCTGGCCGCCGCCGGCTTCGCGGTCGAGGGCACCCAGCTCGGCGCCGCCCGGCTGGTCGAGCTGCCGGACGGCGGTACCCGGCTCGCAGCCACCAACCCGGTGTTCCTGCTCTGGGGGCTTCGGTGATCGGAGCGCTGCGATGACTGGGGGGCACTGGTGATTGGCCTGGTCGCGGCCACCGCGGCGGGCCGGTCCGCGGCCGCCGAGCTCGCGCACCGCTGGTCGGACGCCCGCGACTACGACGAGCCGGTGGCCGCAGCGCTGCGCCGGGCCTGGACCGAGTGCGACGGCGTGGTCTGCTTCCTCGCGGTGGGGGCCAGCGTTCGGCTGCTCGCCCCGCTGTTGGGCACCAAGACGACCGATCCCGGTGTCGTCTGCGTGGACGAGGCGCGGCGGTTCGCGGTCCCTGTCGTCGGCGGCCACGCCGGTGGCGCCAACGCCCTCGCCGCCCGGGTGGCGGCGGCCCTGGGCTGCGAGCCGGTGATCACGACGGCCAGCGACGCCGCCGGCATCCCTGCGTTGGACACCTTCGGTGCAGACCTGGGCTTCCGGGTCGAGCCGAGCAGCGATCAGGCGGCGGTGGGTGCCGCGCTGCTTTCCGGTACGCCGGTCACGGTGCTCGCCGACGCCACCTGGCCGCTGCCGCCGCTGCCGGCCAACGTGTCCACCGGCCCGGAGCCGACCGCACCGCTGATCGCCATCACCGACCGGCTGATCGAGCCGCCGCGGCCGGCGGTGGTGTACCGGCCACCGAGCCTGGTCGTCGGCGTGGGAGCCAGTCGTGGCGTCCCCGCGGCCGAGGTGCTCGACCTGGTCGATGACGCGCTGGACGAAGCCGGTCTCTCGCCGTTGTCCGTCGGCCACCTGGCGACCGTGGACGCCAAGCTCGCCGAGCCCGGCATCGTCGCGGCCGCCGGCAGCCGGGGCTGGCCGCTGGCGGGCCACGCCGCCGACTGCCTGGCCGCGATCGCCGTACCCAACCCGAGCGAGGTGGTCCGCGCCGCCGTCGGCACGCCCAGCGTCGCCGAGGCGGCCGCGCTGGCCGGCGGCCGAGCCGAGCTGGTCGTGGCCAAACGGGCCAGCCGGCACGCCACCGTCGCCGTCGCCCGGCACGCGCCGCGCGGTCGGCTTACCCTGGTCGGCCTGGGACCGGGCGCGCGCGACCTGATGACCCCGCGGGCGTCGGCCGCGATCCCGCGGGCCGGTGTCGTCGTCGGCCTGGACTCCTACGTCGACCAGGTCCGCGACCTGCTCCGCCCGGGCACCCGGGTGCTGGCCAGCGGGCTCGGCGCCGAGGAGAAGCGGGCCGGCGCCGCCGTCGCCGCTGCTCGCGACGGACACGCGGTGGCGCTGCTCGGCAGCGGCGACGCCGGCGTCTACGCCATGGGCAGCCCCGCGCTGGCGCTGGCGGGTGCGGACATCGACGTGGTTGGCGTACCGGGGGTGACGGCGGCGCTGGCCGCCGCCGCGCTGCTTGGTGCTCCGCTTGGCCACGACGCCGCCACGATTAGCCTGTCCGACCTGCACACGCCGTGGGAGGTGATCGAGCGCCGGGTCGAGGCGGCGGCGGCGGGAGACTTCGTCGTCACCTTCTACAACCCCCGCAGCCGGGACCGGGATTGGCAGCTCGGCAAGGCGCTCGCCCTGCTCGCCGTCGCCCGCCACCCGCAGACGCCGGTCGGCATCGTGCGCGAGGCCAGCCGGCCGGAGCAGCGGGTGCTGCTGACCACGCTGGCCGAGTTTTCCGCTGGCCCGGATTGTGACCCGGAATATGACCCGGCATATGACGTCGACATGCGCAGTGTCGTCGTCGTCGGCAGTTCGACCTCTCACGTCGTGGCCGGCCGGATGGTGACGCCGCGGGGCTACCGGTGGCAGTCGTGACCGCGCCGGCCGGCCGCTCCGGAACCCTCGGATACCGGGTCAGCGCCCGCTGCGCCGGCTGCGGCGCCTGCCTGCTCACGTGCCCGGAGCACGCCATCCGCCCGGGGGCCAACCAACCGCTGGTCGTCCTTGCCGAGTGGTGCACCGGCTGCGGCGAGTGCGTGGAGGTCTGCCCGGTGGACGCCGTCCGAGAGGTGTTCCGGTGACCGCCACGGCGGCGACCGTCGCAACTCTGGCCGCCGACGACGGACCGCGGGGACGCCGGCGCCGGCTGGTCGCCATCCTCGGGGTGGTGATCGGCCTGCACCTGGCCGGGATTGCGCTCTACCTGTCCGCCGGTGCGAGCCTGCCGGCGGCGGGCGGCCTGGCCGGCGCCGGCGTGCTGGCCTATTCCCTCGGTCTGCGGCACGCCTTCGACGCCGACCACATCGCCGCCATCGACGACACCACCCGGCTGATGCTGGCCCGCGGCCGGCGGCCGGTCGGCATCGGCTTCTTCTTCTCCCTTGGCCACTCGACGGTGGTGCTCGCGCTGTCCGTGCTGATCGCGATCGTCACCGGGGCGGCCACCACGTCCGGGGTGTCGACGTTCCGGACAGTGGGCGCGGTTGTGGCCGAGGCCGTGGCCGCCGGCTTCCTGCTGCTGGTGGCCGGGCTGAACGCGACGGTGCTCGCCGGGGTGGTCCGGCTCTGGCGCCGGGTCGCCCGCGACGAGGCGGTCGAAGCAGCCGAGATCGACCGCCAGTTGCTCGACCGCGGCCTGTTCAACCGGCTGCTCGGCGGCCGAGCTCGCACGCTGATCCGCTCGTCATGGCACATGTTCCCGGTCGGTCTGCTCTTTGGGCTGGGGCTGGAGACGGCCAGCGAGGTGGCGCTGCTGGCCCTGTCCGCCGGGGCGGCCGTCGGCGGTCGGCCGCCGCTGGCCGCCGTACTCGCGCTGCCGTTGCTCTTCGCCGCCGGCATGTCCACGCTGGACACCCTCGATGGCGTGCTGATGGCCCGGGCCTACTCCTGGGCCTTCGAGCACCCTGCCCGCCGGCTCTACTACAACCTGACCACGACGGTGATGACAGTGGTCGTCGCCGTGTTCGTCGGGACCGTGTACCTGGCTGCCCTGCTCACCGACGCCACCGGTTGGGGCGGCCCCCTGGCGGCGTACGCCGGCATCGGCGATCACTTCCAGGTGCTCGGTTACGTCGTCGTCGGGGCCTTCCTGCTGACCTGGGCCGCGGCCGCGGCGTACTGGCGGATCGGCCGGGTCGCCGACCGGCTGGCGCGCTTGGAGGCTGGCCCGGGGAGTGCGCCGTGACCCGCGCCGTGCATCCGATCGAAGCCCGGTCCTATGCCATCCTGCGCGCCCGGGTGGACCTGACGCACCTGCCGCCGCTGACCCGCGCCGTGGTCGAGCGGGTGGTGCACGCCAGCGCCGACCTGGACTACGTCGATGACCTGGTCTGCGCGGAGTCCACGCTGCGCGCCGGGGTCGCGGCGCTGGCGGCCGGCGCCCCGGTGGTGGCCGACGCCGAGATGGTGGCCGCCGGCATCACCGCCCGCGACGTCGTCTGCCGGGTCCGGGACACCGTCGCCGACCCGGGCCGCACCCGCTCGGCCACCGCGATCCGCCGAGCCCTGGCCGAGGTCGGGCCGGGCGCGGTCTGGGTGGTCGGCAACGCCCCGACCGCCTTGGCCGAGCTGCTCAAGCTGCCCGTCCGGCCGGCGCTGGTGGTGGGGCTGCCGGTCGGCTTCGTCGGCGCGGTCGAGGCCAAGGCGGCGCTGCGGGCGTCGGGGCTGCCGGCGGTTTCCAACCGCTCGGAGAAGGGCGGCTCCGCGGTCGCCGCCGCCGCGGTGAACGCGCTGCTGTATGCCGATCTGCCGGCGGCCGAACTCCCGAAAGCCGACCTGGTCGCAGAGGCCCCATGACCGCGGAGATTCCATGACCACCGGTACGCCGTCCCGGCCCGCGCTGCTCGTCGTCGGGCACGGCACCCGTAGCGCCGCTGGGGTGGCGGAGTTCATCGCCCTCGTGGATCGGGTGCGCTTCCGCGCCGGTGGCCTGCCGGTCGGCGGCGGGTTCATCGAGCTGTCCCGGCCGCCGTTGACCGACGCGGTGTCCCAGCTCGTGGCCGCGGGGGAGCGGCACTTCGGCGTCGTACCGCTGGTGCTGGTGGCGGCCGGGCACGCCAAGGGCGACATCCCGGCGGCACTCGCCCGCGAGCAGCAGCGCCACCCTGGCATCTGCTATTGCTACGGCCGCCCGCTCGGCCCGCATCCCACCCTGCTGGCCCTGCTCGCCGAGCGCCTCGACGCGGTGCTGCCGCCGGGCGCCGCAGCCGACACGACCGTGCTGCTGGTGGGGCGCGGGTCGACCGACCCGGATGCGAACGCGGAGATCGCCAAGGTGGCCCGGCTGTTCTGGGAGGGCCGCGGCCTGGGCGCGGTCGAGTACGCCTTCGTCAGCTTGGCCGAGCCTGGCGTGCCCGCGGCGCTGGAGCGCTGCCGCCGCCTGGGCGCCCGACGGATCGTCGTTGTGCCCTACTTCCTGCTGCCGGGTGTGCTGCCCGACCGGGTGGTCGAGCAGGCCGGCGCGTACGGAGCGCAGCACCCGGAGCTCGACGTGCGCTGCGGTGGCCTGATCGGCGACAGCGACGCGCTGGCCGACTTGGTGCTGGAGCGCTACCTCGAGGCGGTGCACGGCGACATCCGGATGAGCTGCGACACCTGCCAGTACCGGGTGCCGCTGCCCGGTTTCGAGTCCCGGGTCGGCGCGCCGCAGCACCCGCACCACCATCCCGACGACCCGGGACACACCCACACCCACGCCGTGCTCCAGTGAGCCCGGCGCTGGACCTGCGCCATCATGGCGACGCCGAGGTGACGCCCGACCTGGTGGACTGCGCGGTCAACGTCCGGCTACCCGGGCCGCCGACGTGGTTGCAGGCCCGGCTGGCCGCGGCCCTGGACACCCTCGGCCGCTATCCCGACCCCGTGCCGGCCCGAGCCGCGGTCGCCGCCCGGCACGGGCGCCGTCCCGCCGAGGTGCTGCTCACGGCCGGCGCGGCCGAGGCCTTCGTGCTGCTTGCCCGGGCGCTGCGGCCCCGGCTCGCCGTGTGCGTGCACCCGTCGTTCACCGCCCCGGAGGCGGCGTTGCGGGCGGCCGAGCAGCCGGTACGCCGGGTCGTGCTCTCCGAACCGTTCACACTGGACACCACGCTGGTGCCAGCGGACGCCGACCTGGTGGTGCTCGGCAACCCGACCAACCCGACGTCGGTGCTGCATCCGGCGGACGTAGTTGCCGCGCTGGCCCGCCCGGGTCGGGTACTCGTCGTGGACGAGGCCTTCGCCGACTGCGTGCCGGGGGAGCCCGAGTCGCTGGCGACCCGCGCCGACCTGCCCGGGCTGGTCGTCGTCCGCAGCCTGACCAAGACCTGGGGGCTCGCCGGGCTGCGCGTCGGCTACCTGCTGACAGCGCCCGACCTGGTAGCCCGGTTGGCCGACGCGCAGCCCCCGTGGTCGGTGTCGTCGCTGGCTCTGGTCGCCGCGCAGGCGTGCAGCAGCCCAGGGGCGGTCGCCGCGGCGGCGGCTGCGGCGGACGACCTGGCCGAGCGCCGAGAGTGGCTCGCCGGCCGGTTGGGCGCGCTGCCCGGCGTCCGCGTTGTGCCGCGACCGGCGGCCTCGTTCCTGCTGCTGCATGTGCCGGACGGCCTAGGTGTCCGGGCTCGGCTGCGGACCCAGGGCGTCGCCGTGCGGCGCGGCGACACGTTCCCCGGCCTGGGTTCGGACTGGCTCCGGCTCGCCGTCCGGGACCACGACACCAATGCCCGGGTAGCCGTGGCGTTTTCCCACGCACTGTCCACAACGGCACTGTCCACAACGGCACTGTCCACAACGGCACTGTCCACAACGGAAGGAGAAACCTGATGACCGACGACACCGCCCGGCTGGACGCCCTGACCGCCGAGATCCGCCCGCTGAACACCGCCGCGATGGCCGATGCCCGGCACCGCCAGGACCAGCTGACCAAGCCCCGGGGCTCACTCGGCGTACTCGAAGACGTCTCGGTCCAGCTGGCCGGGCTCGCCGGGACCTGCCCGCCGCCGATGCCGGAGCCGACCGGGGTCGCGGTCTTCGCCGCTGACCACGGGGTGCACGCCCAAGGAGTCAGCCCCTGGCCGCAGGAGGTCACTGGGCAGATGGTCGCGAACTTCCTGGCCGGTGGGGCGGGGGTGAACGCCTTCGCCGCCCAAGTCGGGGCGCGCGTCGTGGTCGTCGACGTCGGGGTGGCCACCGAACTGCCGGCGCTGCCCGGCTTGATGGAGCGCAACGTACGCCGCGGCACCGCCGACCTGTCCACCGCGCCAGCGATGACCCGGGCCGAGGCGGTAGCGGCCGTACTGGCCGGCGCCGACGTGGCCCGGGACCTGGTCGTCAGCGGCGTACGGTGCCTCGTGGCCGGCGACATGGGAATCGCCAACACGACCGCCTCGGCCGCGCTGATCGCCGCGTTCACCGGGGCGGACCCGGCCGCGGCCACCGGCCGCGGCACCGGCATCGACGACGACACCTACGCCCGCAAGCTCGACGTCGTCCGGCGGGCGCTGGTGTTGCACCGGCCGGACCCGAGCCACCCGTTGGACGTGCTGGCGGCCATGGGTGGGCTGGAGCACGCCGCCATCGCCGGCTTCGTGCTGGCCGCGGCGGCTGAGCGGGTGCCGCTGATCCTCGACGGAGTGATCGTCGGAGCCGCGGCGCTGGCCGCGGTGGCGCTCGCGCCGGACGCTGTCGGCGCCTGCCTGGCCGGGCACCGCTCGGCCGAGCCGGGTCACACCATCGCGCTTCAGCACCTCGGGCTGCGTCCGCTCGTCGACCTGGAGCTGCGACTGGGGGAGGGCACCGGCGCCGTGCTCGCCGTACCGCTGGTGCAGTGCGCGGTGCGGGCGCTGCGGGACATGGCCACCTTCGACTCCGCCGGCGTGGCCGACAAGGAGGGGTGAGCGGGTGTCGGAGGGGCCAGTGCCGACCGCGGCCGGCGCCGAACGCTACCCGGTGCTGCTCGGCCTGGCCGGTCGCCGCGTGCTCGTGGTCGGTGGCGGCCGGGTGGCTGCCCGGCGGCTGCCCGCCTTGCTCGCCGCCGGCGCCGACGTCGTGGTCGTGGACCCCGGTCCGGGCGCGGAGGTCGAGCGACTCGCGGACCAGCAGCGGCTCACCCTGCGCCGGCGGCCGGTTCAGCCCGACGACCTCGATGGCGCTTGGTTCGTGCAGGCCTGCACCGACGACGCGGCGGTGAACGCTGCGGTCGCCGCGGAGGCCGAGCGTCGCCGGGTGTGGTGTGTCCGGGCCGACGACGCGGTCGCGGCCACCGCCTGGACGCCGGCCAGCGGTACCGCCGACGGCGTGACCGTCGCGATCAGTGCCGGCGGTGACCCGGGCCGGGCGAGGGCGGTCCGCGACGCCGTGCTGGCCGGGGTCCGGGACGGCAGCCTGCCAGCCCGGCGTACCCGCGGTCGGCACGGCCGCGTCGCCCTCGTCGGCGGCGGCCCGGGTGACCCCGACCTGATCACGGTGCGCGGGCGGCGGTTGCTGGCCGACGCGGACGTGGTCGTGACCGACCGGCTCGGTCCGCGTGGGCTGCTGGCCGAGCTGCCGGACACCGTCGAGGTCGTCGACGTGGGCAAGACGCCGCACGCCGCGACGCCGGCGCAGAGCGACATCAACGACCTGCTGGTCCGCCGCGCCCGCGCTGGCCGGCTCGTGGTCCGGCTCAAGGGTGGGGACCCGTTCGTGTTCGGCCGCGGCGGCGAGGAGCTGCTGGCCTGCGCCGCGGCCGGGGTGGAGTGCGAGGTCGTGCCCGGGGTGTCCAGCGCACTCGCCGTACCGGCCCTGGCGGGCATTCCGCTGACCCACCGCGGGGTGGCTCAGGAGTTCGTCGTCGTGTCCGGGCACCTGCCGCCGGGACATCCCCGCTCGACCGTCGGCTGGCCCGGGCTGGCCCGCTCGACCGCCACCGTGGTGCTGCTGATGGCCGTCGAGCACCTGCCGGGGATCGCCGCCGCGCTGGTGGCCGGTGGCCGTCCGGCCTCGACTCCGGTGGCCTGCATCGAACGTGGCAGTACGCCGGCCGAGCGCATCGTGATCAGCAATCTCGACGCGGTCTGCACCGCGCCCGCCCCGGTGGCCTCGCCGGCCGTCATTGTGGTGGGTGAGGTCGTTGGCCTGCACGCCCGCACCGGTCAGGCCCGGGTCGCCGCGCCGGCTCCCGGGAACCGCCAAACCGTCGGTGACGGCGGCGCGGGCCAGGAGGTGGGCCTGAACATGGGCCTGAACATGGGCCTGAACATGGGAAACGACCCAAGCCGGGCGACCTGACGGGCACAGCCAGCCAGCTACTGGGTGGCCCCGACGGGTGCCCCAACTGGTAGCCGGCTACCGTGGCAGTGCCGCCGC
>Ga0208478_1000367_pt1 | contig 16253 bp, 9 predicted proteins | sample NGESurdeep072012_5_FD_184462 | JGI IMG/M metagenome (GOLD analysis project Ga0208478, IMG submission 184462) | Arctic peat soil microbial communities from Barrow, Alaska - NGEE Surface sample 415-2 deep-072012 (SPAdes) | ecosystem: Environmental > Terrestrial > Soil > Wetlands > Peat ...
TTGCAAGTGCGGACTTGGATACTTTCGATGTAATGGGCATAAGTCTCTTTCTCCGTTTCTGCAGAACGGTTCCGGTTCTGTCGTACGGCTCGCGGCTATTGTACTCGCGCCAAGGGTAAGTCTATGGCGAATAAGACGGTAACTGGTAAAAGCGCCTATTTCAAGACAAAAGTTATAGTTTGGGGCAAAAATACACGCCAAGCGCCCGAGAGGAGGCCCGAAATGTACCGATTTGAGCCAATATACAAAATAATAGTAACGTGCCGCGCCGCTGCATCGCCGCGAGAATCGCTTCGTGAGCCGCTGCAAGTTCTGCTAGTATCCGAAGTGTCGTACCATCTCTTTTCATAAGAGAACATTGTGCCGCGAATGTTGCGCCGATCAAGTGGGTCAAAATTGCCAGCAACCGCCCGCCGCTAGACGCGTGCGACTCATTAGCCCCCAGAACACCGGTTGGCACCAACCACCATTAACTGCGAAGAAAGAGGTAAGAAATCCATGAACAAGAGACTGACATACAAGACAGTAATCAGTGCGCTCGCAATCCTAGCGGTACTTACGCTGATCGCGGGTACCGCCGCCGCGCAAAGCCAGAAAATCCAGGGTGTAATCAATGGACGCAGTGGCGCTACCATGACCGTGCAGACCCAGGGCGCTGGGAATGTGGTTGTGCTCCTCACGAACAACACTCAGGTTTCAGACGTCGAAGGGGCCTTCCATATGCGCAAGCAGCAGATGGGCCTTACTGCGCTGATTCCGGGCCTTCCGGTGCAGGTGCAAGGCTCCATGAATGCGCAGAACCAGTTAGTGGCCGACAAAGTCGCCTTTAAGGCCTCCGACCTGAAGGCTGCACAGGACGCGCAAGCCGGCCTGCAGCCCACCGTAGCCGCCGTCGAGCAGAACAAGGCTCAGATCGCGCAGAGCGAAGCGGAGTTGAAGGCGCAGCAGGCGGCGTTGGCTCAGCAGCAGTCTCAGCTTTCCGCCGAAGACCGCAAGATTGCCGCCAATAAGGCGGCGATTGCCGCCGCCAACAAGCGCTTCGGCGAACTGGGCGAGTACAACATCATGGACGAAGTGACCGTGTATTTTGGCAATAACAAGGTCACGATCGATCCCCAGTATCAGCCGCAACTGTTGAAGCTGGCACAGAAGGCCCCGTCCATCACCGGATATGTCATTCAGGTGAAGGGCTATGCCTCAGCCGTGGGCTCTGCAGCCATAAACCAGAAGCTGAGCCAGGAACGTGCCGATGCAGTAACCAACTTCCTGGAGCAGCAGGGGCAGATTCCGTTGACCAACATGCTGGCTCCCGGTGCCATGGGTACCGCCCAGCAGGTGGCGCCCGACACGACGGTCGAGGGCCAGGCGGAGAACCGCAGGGTCGTCGTCATGATCCTGCAAAACAAGGGAATCGCTGGGCAGTAAGATATGTGTTTCGTCCAAGGGCCGGGCGACCGGCCCTTTTTCAAACTCACGGGATCCCGACTCAAATTCCAGACGGAACACCATGTGCGTCCCAGAGCCAGCGATCTGCTCGCCCGGAGCTGGCAATTGCAGGCCAATCTGGTGCTCTTTTCAGGACGTCACCGATCAACGCTAACTGGGTGTGATGATTCCTCGCCTGGTCGTCCTGCGGGTAAGCTCCAACGACAATTCAGTTAATTGAATATCCCTCTAACGACGTCACTGGTTTTCTTCCGTCCAGATGCGAGAGTGCTCCAGACGTGTCATAATTTCTGCAAGATTTCGGTGGTGTGTGCCGGGGGTGGTAAATCATGGTCGGGACGGTGGCGCTGGTTGTTCTGTTCACGCTAACGGCGCTGGCAGTTGTCTTATACGCCGCTTATTGCGAGGCTGGAGAAGATCTGCCTTGCAAGCGAGCGCGACGTCGAGTTGAATCCTCGAAAGGCAGTATGGCGGGATCATCTCATCGGAAAGGCAATCCATGAGGCGAATCAGGCCTACAGGAAATCGGATTCATAGCGTAATCGTAACTTCTGCTGCGCTGCTGCTGGTAGGGCTGATATTCTTTGGCGCGGCGTCGGCACAGGACCCGGGCTGGCCGAGGCAGATCACCAAGCCCAGCGGCAAACTGGTGTACTACCAACCTCAGATTGATGCCTGGACGAACTATCAGACTCTGGACGCTCGTCTGGCCTTCACCATCACACCGGCGGGCGGCAAAACGCACGTGGGGGTGCTGACGGTCCAAATGCAGACGAGCGCCAACATGGACACCCACACCGTGGTTCTGAGCAATCCGCAGATCACAAGCGTGACCTTTCCATCGCTGGATCCGGCCACGTCCGGCCAGATGGACTCGCTAGTGCGTACCTACCTGAATCCTGCAGCCACGATGAACATATCGCTGGACCGTCTGGTGGCCAGCGTCAAGAAGACAAAGAACCCCACGACGACAGAAGTGAAAAACGATCCCCCGGTCATCTTCGTCAGTATGAAGCCGGCCATCCTGGTGCTGGTGAATGGACCACCGGTGAAGGCGCCGATTGCAAATTCGACCCTCGAGTTTGTCGTGAATAGCAACTGGCCGTTGTTCATCGACACGTCCAACTCGCAGTACTACCTGTTCAACAGCAAGGGTTGGATGACGGCCAGCAGTCTCGATGGCGCTTGGACGGCAACTGCCACGATTCCAAAGGGCATGTCGATGGTCCCGCAGAACGCAAACTGGGGAGATCTCAAGCCCTACATTCCTCCGCCACCCGGAAGCGCCGCAACGTTTCCTGCCGTGTATTACAGCCCCACGCCGGCGGAGATCATTGTCTTCGGCGGATTGCCGCAGTGGACCCCGATTCCTGGTACGCAACTGGTGTACGGGGCCAACACCGACAGCAATATCTTCAAATACACGCCGAACGGCATGCTGTATTACATGACGCAAGGCCGTTGGTTCTCGGCCGCCGGTCCCTTAGGGCCGTGGACGTTCGCGACGGATAGCCTGCCCGCAGATTTCCGGAATATTCCTGCGAACAGTCCGGCAAGCCGAATCCTGGCAGCGGTGCCGGGCACTCCGCAAGCTGAAGATGCGGTCTTGATCGCGCAGATTCCCACGACTGCAATCGTGAATCCGACTCAGGCAGCAGCACAGGCCAAGGTTTCGTATTCTGGGGATCCTGAATTTAAGCCGATCGAAGGGACTTCGCTCTCCTACGCGGTCAATACTCCGAACAAGGTGATCCAGGTCGGCGACGTCTATTACCTGGTCCTTAACGGCGTCTGGTTCATGTCATCGTCGCCGCAGGGGCCGTGGCAGACAGCGCAGACGGTTCCGCAGGTGATCTACACCATCCCGCCTAGTTCGCCGGTCTACAACGTCACCTACGTCACGCAGGAGACCCTGCCCAGCGGTAGTGTGCAGTCCAGCTACACGGCGGGCTACCTGGGAACCTTCATCGCGGGCGCGGCGGTAGGCGCGATTGTGGCCGATGGCACTGGCTATTACTATCCGCCTTACGTCGGAGTCGGCATTGGGGTGTACCCGGCGTATTACCCATACGCCGCCACGTACGGCTATCACGCCGCCTATAATCCCTACACTGGGGCATATGGTGCCGGGGGAGCGGCCTACGGACCCTACGGCAGCGCGCACTGGGGCGCATCCTACAATCCCAGCACGGGAACTTACGCCCGCGGAGCGACCGCTTCCACCGCGTACGGAAGCCAATCTGTCGCACAAGCCTACAATCCGTACACGGGAGCCTACGGCGCAACCCACCAGGGCTCGAACGCTTATGGGTCGTGGGGACAGTCGGTGGTCAGCAAGAATGGCAACACGGCTTATACCCAGCATGCCACCAATGCGTATGGATCGGCCGCTACCGTCCAGACCTCTGAGGGTGGCAAGGGCGTGGCCACCAGCACTGCCTATGGCAATACGGCTGCGGGAAAGACCTCCAACGGCGACATGTATGCCGGACACGACGGCAACGTGTACAAAAACACCGGGTCGGGCTGGCAGACGTACAACAACGGAAGCTGGAACAATGTGAACAAGCCAACCTCGACCTCGGCGCAGAGTTACGATCAACAGCATCCGGAGAGCAGTAATCCCAACTACGCCTCGGCCCAGCAGAAAGCACAGAGCAACCCGAACTACTCAGCCGACCAGCAGAAGGCCCAGAGCTACGGCCAGCAGCACCCCTCGGGCAGCACCAGTTACAACAAGCCAAGCGGGGGTTCTTACGGAGATATGGATCAGGAAGCCCAGGATCGAGCCCGGGGAGCGTCGCAGAGCCACAACTTCTCGCAGTATCAGCACTCAGGAGGCTGGGGTGATCGAAGTGGCGGCGGTGGTTGGGGCGGTGGCGGACGGAGCTTTGGCGGCGGTGGCGGCGGATTCAGACGGTAGCTACTCCGACCGTAAAAGTTTAGGCAGATTTCAATGCGCGTGACGACTTGGACCGTCAAGATATTGGAGTAACCGTGGAGAAAGGATTTTCGATGAATACCAAATTAGCTCTTGTCGCAATCGCAGTTTGCTTCGTTTCCTCCATTGCCGTGGCGCAACAGGTGTCGGTTAACTACAACCACCAAGCGAGTTTTTCGCAATACCACACCTACGCTTGGGGCTCGAATAACACGAACCAGATCCGGAACTCAATTCTCGCTCAGGTGGCGCAGCAGGACATCAACGCCGCCATGCAGGGCAAGGGACTCCAGATGGTTCAGGAAAGCCAGAATCCTGACCTGATCCTGGTTGCCACTGGCGGCGAAAGAGAACAGACCTCGTACAGCGCGTGGGGTATGCGCGGAATCGGTGGCGGCATGGGTGGAATTAGCCCTGAGCAAAATGTCGAGGCGACGATGATCGTCAATCTCTATGACGCCAAGACGCAATCGTTGGTCTGGCGTGGAATTGCCCAGAACACTCTGAACAACAACGGCAACAAGAACCAGGAGATGGTGCAGAAGGCCGTTGAGAAGATGTTCAAGCAGTGGCCTAAGAATTAAGCTCTGTCACGTAGGATCGAGCAGGTCACAGGTTTCCTGGGTCGAAATCCGGACCGCTGCAACTCGTGGACTCCCCCGCCTGACCGGTTTGGCCTTGCATGGGGTAACAGCCAACCTTCTAATCTTCCGTAATTGCGGAAAGGGAAACGAATGTTTTTGACGCAACGTCGTGCGCGCTCTTGCGCTGTTCAGTTTCTGCTGATCGTCATTGTATTTTGTGTCGGTGCGCAAGCGGAGAAGATCCGCGTCCACTATGACAAGTCAATCGACTTTTCGAAGTATAAGACATACGGATGGGCCCCAATCGGAGCCGTCGCGCATCCGATGCTCGCGCTCGACGTCGTGGGCGCTGTCGAAGACGAACTGAACGCACGCGGACTGAAGAAAGTTCCCGCGAATCCCGATCTCCTGGTGCAGATCTATGGCGCAGTCGACACCGAAGTGAGCATGACCTCGAACAATCCCATTTACAACGCCACGGGCGGCATACCGCCCTTCGATCCCAGTATGACCTCGCCGGGGAATTCGTTGTATTGGGATGGTTACTACGGGAATTCGACTGTGCTGGTCCACCCCGGTCAATTGATTATTGACCTGATTGACGCTAAGGCCAAGAAGTTGGTCTGGCGCGGCGTGGGTTCGGAAGCGATCAGCCCCAATAACCCAGACAAGCTGATGGAAGAAGCTAACAGCACCGTCAGCAAGTTGTTCAAGGATTATCCCGTCAAGAAGCCGTAGAGAAAATGAGCCTCTAGGGAAGCCGCGTTTTTATCCGAGACGAATGCGATTCTAAGCCGTCAAACAATCCAAGGAAGCTGACCCCGGTCGGCTTGACTCTGCCGCAAATCGCACCCTACTATCCGAAATGAGCATGTTCTTTTTACCCGGCCATGGAGTTTCCTCTCTGGAGATGCGACGCTGCCTGTTTTTGTCGCTGATTCTGTGTGCCTTGGTTGGTATTTCATCCGCCCAGCAGACAGCAAGCGCGGCCCCCAAACAACCGATTGCGAACTTCGTGGATATTGCCGACAAGGCGGGACTCACCATGAAGAACGTCTTCGGCGGTCTCGACACCAAAAAGTACATTATTGAAACCACCGGGACGGGCGTCGCCATCTTCGATTACGACAACGACGGCTGGCTCGACATCTTCTTCGTGAACGGGACGACGCTCGAAGATATGAAGGCGGGGAAGTCGGGTCCGACCAATCATCTCTATCACAACAATCACGACGGAACCTTCACCGACGTAACGGAAAAGGCTGGACTGCTCGACGCCACGGGATGGGGACAGGGCGTATGCGTCGGCGATTACGACAACGATGGTTGGCAAGACCTGTTCGTAACGTATTACGGTAAGAACCGGCTGTACCACAACGAGCACGGGGTCTTCAAACTGGTGAGCGAGAAGGCCGGGGTCGCCGGCAACGGCAAGGAGTGGGGCGCTGGCTGTGCCTTCGTGGACTACGACCGCGACGGCCACCTCGACCTCTTCGTTGCGAACTACGTTGATTTTGATGTGACCACAGCTCCCGCTCCGGGAGACAGGCCGTCGTGCATGTGGAAGGGTGCTCCGGTAATGTGCGGGCCGCGCGGACTGCCGCACCACAAGAACATCCTGTATCACAATCGCGGCGACGGGACCTTCGAGGATGTCACCGTCAAAGCGCACATCGATCAGACCAACGGCCACTACGGTCTTGGCGTTTCGACGCTGGATTATGACGACGATGGCTGGCCCGATATTTATGTTGCCTGCGACAGTACACCGAGCATTCTCTACCACAACAACCACGACGGAACCTTTACCGACGTTGCCGTGATTGCGGGCGCGGCCTTCAATGAGGATGGCCGCGAACAGGGTGGCATGGGCACGACCGTCGGCGACTACGACGGAGACGGACGCCTCGATATTTTCAAAACCAACTTCTCCGACGACACCTCGTCGCTGTATCACAACAACGCGGACGGCACATTTACCGACATGACGACCGACGCAGGACTGGGGCTCTACACCAAGTATCTGGGCTGGGGCACGATGTTCTTCGACTTCGACAACGATAGTTGGCCCGACCTGATGCTGGTGAACGGCCACGTCTATCCCGAAGTCGACAAATTTCACCTGGGCAGCAATTACCAGGAACCGCGCCTTCTCTATCGCAACAACGGCAATGCCACGTTCAGCGATGTCTCGGATACGGCGGGCCCGGGCATCACGGCTATGGCCTCCTCGCGTGGATTGGCCGTTGGTGACTTGTGGAACACCGGCCAGATGTCTGCGGTGATCAGCACCATGAACGACCGCCCTAGCCTGCTGAAGAATGATCAGAAGTATCCCAACCACTGGATTGCCTTCACGACCGAGGGAACGAAATCGAATCGCGATGGCATTGGAGCGCGCATCAGGGTGCGGGCAGGGAAGCGGCTTCTGGTTGACGAAGTGCGCAGCGGATCGAGTTACTACTCCCAAAGCGATCTGCGGGTGCATTTTGGATTGGGCTCGGCCACGAAACTCGATTCGGTTGAGATCCGCTGGCCAAGCGGATTGACCGAGCGCTTCGACAGCGCGGCCATTGACCAGATCAACACGGTGAAGGAAGGGACGGGCGTTGCGGTGTCCGCGCCAGCGACGAAGCCCTAGGCCGATCGGCGCTCGCAGCCGCGAGTCGAACTGAATATCTGATAGGGCGAAAGTTTGGAGAAGAACCATGAAAGACCTACTAACGCAATTCATTGCATGTCTGCTGACGTTGAGCATTGCAGTTAGCGCTCCTGGCGTCGCCGTTGCCCAGGCCCCAACCGCAAAAGTCGCTCCCGATGCCGGGACACCTTGGCCGCGTGTGGTTACGTCGCAAGGCGCAACTGTATCGATTTACCAGCCCCAGCTCGATACCTGGAGCGGCAATCAACTCAAGGCGTACGCGGCCGTCAAAGTCTTGACTCCGGGGAAGAAGGCGACCGACTACGGAGTGATCTGGTTCTCGGCGCAAACCGAAGTGGATAAGGTTAACCGGGTAGTCACCTTGTCCAATTTCGACATTACCAAGCAAAGCTTTCCCACCTTACCCAACAACGGAGCCTCGTTCGCCAGCGCGCTGACCGGCGAACTGCCCTGGAACCAGACCATGCCGCTGGATCTGCTGGAGAGCGATCTGGCGATTTCAGCAGACGCGGGAGCGCAAAAGACATACGTGGTGCAGAACAATCCGCCGCGCATCATTTACAGCACCACGCCCGCGGTTCTGGCGTTGATCGACGGCAAGCCTGTGCTGGGCCCTGAACAGGACCATTTGCAGAAGGTCATCAACACGCGCGCGCTGATCGTGTATGACACCTCGAAATACACGTACTACTTGGCGCTTATGGATGGCTGGATGGACGCGCCCACGATCGAAGGTCCTTACACGGTTGCGAAACACGATCCCACCAAGGCACTGGAGAAAATCCGGCAGGCAGCCCAGACCAGCGATTCAAACCAACCGCTGGGCAATCCCGAACAGTCGCTCAGCGAGGCGTACGGTGAAGATGAAGTGCCCACGGTCTACGTGAGCACCGTTCCGGCGGAGTTGCTGCTGACACAGGGACAGCCGCAGTTGACGCCCATCCTGGGGACGGACCTGCTCTACGTTTCCAACTCCGGTAACGACATCTTTATGGACAGCGCCAACAACAACTACTACATCCTGCTGGCGGGACGCTGGTTCTCCTCGACGTCGCTGCAGAATGGCCCGTGGGCTCACGTGTCGGCTACTGGCCTGCCTGGTGACTTTGCGAAGATTCCGGCGACCAGCGCGAAGGCCAGTGTTCTGGTTTCTGTCCCCGGAACGCCGCAAGCGAAAGAGGCGCTGATCGCGAATGAAATTCCGCAGACCGCCGCGATTTCGCGCACCGCTGCGAAATTGAACGCGACGTATTCCGGAGCTCCAGATTTTCAGCCAATCCCCGACACGAATCTGACCTACGCGGTAAACACGGCCACGCCCGTCATCTACGTGCCTCCGAGCAATGCGTACTATGCGGTGCTGAAAGGCGTCTGGTTTACTTCGGTCACCGCGACCGGACCGTGGACGGTTGCGACTTCTGTGCCGCCCATGATTTACAGCATTCCGCCGAGTTCTCCGTTGCACTACGTTACGTATGTACAGGTTTACGGATCGACTCCGACCGTGGTTTACGCGGGCTACACTCCCGGCTATTACGGCACCATCGTCTCGTCTGACAACGTGGTAGTTTACGGCACAGGCTACAACTACGTACCCTACATCGGCCCGACGTATTGGTATCCGGCGCCTTACACCTACGGGGTGGGCGCGGGGTTTGGCTGGAGCGCTGCCGCTGGATGGGGACTGGCCTTCGGCATGGGCATGGCCGTGGGAGCCTACTGCAGTCCGTGGTGGGGCCCGGTGGGCTACTGGGGCTGGGGTTACGCGGCTCCGGCATGGGGCTGGGGCGGATACGGCGGCGCAGCTGCCGCCAACGTCTATGGAACTTGGGGCAACGCGGCGTACGCAGGAACCCGCGCGGCCTGGGCCAATCCGTATACCGGAAACATCGGCACCGGAGCGCGCGGAACCTACTACAACCCAGTAACGGGAAATTCCGGATACGCCGCCCACGGCGAGAATTACAACGCCTATACCGGCAACTACCGCACCGGAACGAACGTCAGTGGCTACAATCCCAGCACCGGGAAATCCTATGCCGGACAAGGCAGGAGCGCCAGCAACGCCTACACCGGCAATTACGCCGCAGGCGCGAGGGGAGCCTCCTACAACCAGAACACGGGCGTGGTGAAGGGCGGCGCGGCGGGCACTGCCGGCAACGCCTACACGGGGCAGTCGGTAAGCGGATCGCGAGGCTTCGCCTACAACACCAACACCGGCAACGGCATCGCCAAGAACGGCAACAACCTGTACGCCGACCACGATGGCAACGTGTACAAGGCCAGTCCGAGCCAGGGATGGCAGCAGCACAGCAGCAGCGGCTGGAGTGCTCCCTCATCTAGCTTCAATCGCGGGTCGGCGGATAACTGGGCGTCGTCACGCAGCCAGGGTGCGTCGCGATGGGGCAACTTTCACTCCGGAGGATGGGGTGGTGGCGCGGGCGGCGGCGGCTGGGCCGACCGTGGCGGTATGGGCGGCGGAGGATTCCGAGGTGGTGGCTTTGGCGGAGGCGGATTCCGCAGATGACTTGACGATCGTCGTCAGCCGACACCTCAATTATCCGAACGGACTGGTGAACGCAGTCCCTTCGGCATGATCAGGCCTTTTTGTGCTTGGCGGCGGGGAATTCTTGGCTCTTCACGATGCCCTGGCCTTCTTTGACCGTAACAAGCTGATTCACTTTCACGTCTTTGATCGTGTCCACCTGGCCGCTGGGCCAGCGGACTTCGAGCAATTCGATTTTGTCGGCCTTGCCCAGTCCGAAGTGGATCCGCAGATCGTTTTGCGAGATGTAGCCGCCGCCGCTTCGGACTTCGTCAATCTGCGGATGCGGCTTGGGTTCATCGGCCGGCTTGGTCACACACTTGACGCGAGCGCCGATGGCGCTTCGATTTGATTTCACGCCGATGCACTTCACTTTGATCCAGTTGTGGTCGAGCTTCGAGTCGCAGCGCAAGAGCTGAGGCAGGCCATTCACCGTGTTGACCACGAAATCGACATCGCCGTCGTTGTCGAAATCGCCGAACGCACATCCCCGCGAAGCATTCGGCACGGTGATCCCCAGGCCGGCGTTGGTGGTGACTTCCTGAAAGTGACCGTTGTGCTGGTTTTTGTAGAGCAGTTTGGTCTGCGGGTATCCGGCTTCGGTGGTCAGTTGTTCGACTTCGGGATACACATGTCCGTTGCAGATGAGAATGTCGGGCCAGCCATCGTTGTCGAAATCGAAGAAGCCGCAGCCCCATCCCAGATACTTCGTGTGCAAGCCAAGGCCGGCCTGGAAAGTGGCATCTTCGAAACTCCAGTTCCCCTGGTTGCGATAAAGCGAGGGTGTATCGCCGGCAAAATTGGTTTTTAGGATGTCCAGATTGCCGTCGAGATCGTAATCCGCAGCCGTAACGCCCATGCCCGCCTGAGGTTTGCCGTCGGCGCTCAGTACGCAGCCTGATTCCAGCCCCACGTCCACAAATTTGCCGTTCTTCTGGTTCTGATACATCAAGGATTGGGTGGAATCGTTGGCGACATAGATGTCGGGCCAGCCGTCGTTATCGAAATCGCCGACCAACACGCCGAGTCCGTAGGTGCCATTCACCTTCTTGATGCCCGAACTCTCGGACACATCGGTGAAAGTACCATCGCCATTGTTGTGGTACAGGATGTTCGAGTCGCCATTCATGCCAGGAGGGCCGCACGCCACCATGACTGCTTTGTAGAGACACGGGCCGCTCTCCGGCACCGGAGCGGTTTTGAGGTCGAGGTCGATATAGTTGGCGACGAAGAGGTCTAGCTTACCATCGCGATCGTAATCGAGGAACGCGCAACCCGTGGCCCAACGGGTCTTCATGCCCGCGACCCCGGACTTCTCGCTGACATCGGTAAACGTGCCGTCGCCGTTGTTGTGGTAGAGAACATTCTTGCCGAAGTAAGTGATGAACAAGTCGTCGTTGCCGTCGTTATCGTAGTCGCCGATGCAGACGCCCTGTCCCCATCCCGTGTGCTTGAGTCCCGCCTTCAACGTGACGTCAGTGAAAGTGCCGTCGCGATTGTTCTTGAACAGGTGGTTGAATGGCTCTTCGCCTGGAGGGAAGCCTTCGAGTCGCCAGCCGTTGACCAGGAAGATGTCGAGCCAGCCGTCGTTGTCATAGTCGTAGAAGGCTACGCCGCACCCTGTAGTTTCGAGCAGGTACTTGTTCTTGTGCTCGCCACCGAAAATGGTCCTGGCGTTCAGACCGGCTTCCTTGGCTACGTCGATGAAGGTGACGCCGATATCGCCGACAGTATTAGCGGCTGGCGCTTCCTGTCCGAACATCGGGTGCGGACGAGCGAGGGAGAGCACATCAGAAAAGCTGAGCACGAGCGCGGAACGGCAAAGTGAGTTGAGAAACCTACGGCGCGACTGTGACAAACGAAAGTACCCGCCTTGCTGTAACCCGTGCAAAGACTGAAGTCTTATTTTCCGGTACGGATGTCATGAATTGCAAGCGGAGGCGGACACGCGCACCGGCCTGCGTTTCTGGCATCCGTTACCGCGATAGATTAGACTCGTAAGGTTTTTGATTCCATCCACGACAAACCCGGGAGGCATGTCTCATGCGTCGTAAGTCATCCTGTCTCGTGATCCTGCTACTCAGTCTCTTCCTTGCCCTTCCGGCGATGACTGCACAATCCAAACCGGTGGACGCGGAAGGCCACCAATGGTGGCAGCACGCGGTGTTCCAGGAGATCTATCCGCGCAGCTACATGGACAGCAACAACGACGGCATCGGCGACCTGAACGGAATCGCTTCGAAGATGGAATACCTGAAGTGGCTGGGCGTGGACGCCATCTGGATCGCGCCGGCCTTCCCGTCGCCGCAAGTGGATTTCGGCTATGACGTTTCGGACTATGAGGCCATCGATCCCATGTATGGCACGATGGATGACTTCACCAAGATGGAGAAGCGAGGAAAGGCGAACAACATCGGCATCGTGTTTGACTTCGTGGTCAACCACACTTCCGACAAGCACAAGTGGTTCCTCGAGTCTTCGTCTTCGACAACCAATCCCTATCACGAATGGTACATCTGGAAAGATCCCAAGGGTGCGAATAAACCGCCCAATAATTGGACTTCGACTTTCGGCGGGTCCGCGTGGCAATGGAACCCGAAACTGAATCAGTTCTACTATCACTATTTCTATCCGCAACAGCCTGATCTGAACTGGCGCAATCCTAAGGTGAAGGCCGCCATGTTCGATGCCACGCGCTTCTGGTACAAGCGCGGAGTGGTGGGCTTCCGCCTCGATGCGGTGGACACGCTTTACGAAGACCCGAACCTGACCGACAACCCGACCCTGCCCGGCAAGAACGAATACGGTGACCAGGAGCAGGAGCGCAAATACAACGACAAACTTCCTGAAGTGCTACAGGCCCTGGCGGGCTTGCGCACGGTGGCCGACGAATACAGCGCAGTGCTGATCGGCGAGACCTGGACAGACAACATTTCCGAACTGAAGGCTTATTACGGCGCGCACCACGAAGGCCTCCAAATGCCAATGGACCTGATGTTCACCCAGTTAAAGCCACTGTCGGCTGCCGTGTTCCGCAAACACGTAGAAGCAGTGGACGGATCGGGGGAATGGCCGGTCTACGTGATGAGCAATCACGACATCAAGCGCGCCTATAGCCGTTTCGCAGATGGCAAGCACGATGACGACATCGCCAAGGTCATGGCGGGCATGTATCTCACCCTGCGCGGCACTCCGATCATGTACTACGGCGAAGAGATCGGGATGAAGAACAACGATCCGACACGCAAGGAGGATGTGAAGGACCCGATCGGCCAATTGGGTTGGCCGGAGCAGAAAGGCCGCGACGGCGAACGTACGCCGATGCAGTGGAACGACACTCCGAATGCCGGGTTCACCACGGGCATTCCTTGGCTGCCGGTCCCGATGACGTACCAGACACACAACGTGGAAGCCGAAAAGAAGGACCCGAACTCGATCCTGAACTTCTACAAGAACCTGCTGGCACTGCGTCACACCAACCCGGCGCTGCTGGATGGAGACTACGTCGCCGTTAATCAGAATGACTCCAACGTGTATTCGTATCTGCGCCGTTACAAAGGGCAAGCAGTGCTGGTTGTGCTGAACATGTCGGGAATTCCGCAAAACGTCAGTTTCGATCTTGCGAAACAAGGATTCAGCAACGGCGAAGCCAAAACTCTGCTCAGCACGATCAACGGCGGCGAGACGCAGAAGTTGTCGGGGATTTCGCTGCCGCCGTACACGGTCTATATCGGCGAAGTGACGAAGTAGGTCATTCAGAGGCAATGAAGTGTTAAAGCGATTCACGGGACTGGCCGCCGCCATGCTGGCGGTGACTCTGCTACATGCCGCGGTCAGTCCTGAAGTTTCGTCGCCAGCTCCGGTTCAGGCTGGCGGTCCTGTTTCCGGCACTTCGAAATCCGTGAGTGCACAAGACCTTTCGGGAAAATCGGTCGATGTGTTTGCGGTGGCGGCCGGCAAACCGGTGGTCCTCATTTTTCTGCGCACCGACTGTCCTATATCTAATCGTTATGCTCCGACCATTGAAGCTCTCGGCCAGAAGTATTCCGGCGCCGCAGTGATGTTGCTGGTATATCCCGACAAGGCCGAAACCAGTGCGAACATCAATAAGCATTTGCAGGAATACGGTTATACAATCGCAGCCGTGAAGGATACGCAACACGCGCTGGTCAAACTCAGCAAAGTCGAAATGACCCCCGAAGTAGCCGTCTTCAATGGCAAGCGCGAACTCATTTACCACGGGCGCATTGACAATTGGTACAAGGAATTTGGTCGTGCCCGCAGCGCTCCCACCACTCACGAACTCGACGATGCGATACAGGCGGCTCTGAATAGCCACCATCCCGCGCCTGCCTCTGTCAGCGGAGTTGGTTGCTATATTTCCGATCTGCAATGAAGCAGCTCAATCCAAGGTCGCCCCGCTCGGTCATTCTTGTGGCGTGTGCATTGCTCGCGGTGAGCTTCTGGAGCGCGGAGTTGCGGGGGCTTGGTCCAGACACCACGCCTGCGAAGGTCACGTTCAATCGAGATATCGCTCCCATCGTGTACCAGTACTGCGCCGCGTGCCACCGCCCAGGCGAGGCCGGCCCATTTCGCCTGCTGACCTATCAGGACGTCAAATCGCACGGCCGGCAGATCATGGCCGTCACGCACACTCGCTTCATGCCTCCGTGGCCACCGGAGCCGGGCGAGTTGAAGTTCGCCGATGAGCGCCGCCTGTCTGACCAGCAGATCGCGACGATCAAGGCCTGGGTTGACCAGGGGATGCTGGAGGGTAAAGCGGCGGACCTTCCTCCTAGGCCTAAGTTTGTCGAAGGCTGGCAACTGGGACAACCTGACTTGATCCTGCAGGCGGAGAAGCCGTACACGTTGCCCGCGACTGGAGGCGACCAGTATTGGAACTTCATCCTGCCGGTCCCGATCAGCGAAACGAAATGGGTGCGAGCGGTCGAGATCCGTCCAGGTGATAAGCGACTGGTGCATCACGCCAACATGCTGGTTGACCGCAATCAGTCGGCACGCCGCATAGAAAAGGACCGGGGAAGTGGCTTCGGCGGAATGGAAGTCAGGATTGAATCGGAGGTCTTTGATCCTGACAGCCATTTTCTGTTCTGGAAGCCGGGAACGGTCGCGTCGGATGAACCCGATGGCATGGCCTTGCGCTTGGATAAGGGCACCGACCTTGTTCTCAACACTCATCTCCAGCCTTCTGGCAAGCCTGAGGCAATTCAGCCAAGCGTCGGGCTTTATTTCACCGACAAGCCCGCTACGGTGCATCCCATGCTGCTGGAGATGCAGAACGATGGAGCTTTGGATATCCCGGCCGGGGTGAAAGATTTTGTGGTTACCGACGAGTTCAAACTCCCGATCGATGTTGACCTGATGGGCATCTATCCTCACGCGCACTACCTTGGCAAGGACATCCTGGCGACCGCCGAACTGCCCGATGGAACGAAGCAAACGCTGATTCACATCAAGCGTTGGGACCTTAGCTGGCAGGCGGTCTATCGCTACGCTGAGCCAGTGGCCCTCCCGAAGAACACGACGATTACGATGCGCTACAGCTACGACAATTCAGAGGAGAACACTGCCAATCCCAATCATCCACCCGCCCGCGTTCTGGGAGGCAACCGGTCGAGCGATGAGATGGCGCACCTTTGGCTGCAGGTGCTGCCCAAGGGCGAGTCGCCCGGCGGGGGAGACCCGCGCATGGTGCTGCAGGAAGCGTGGGCGCGACACGAGGTGGAGAAGGCTCCGAGTATCTTCGAGGCCCACTACAACCTGGGGGAGATGCTGCAGAGGCGCGGTGAGATGGATGAGGCGATCGTGCAATTTCAGGCGGCGACGAGTATCCGCCCGAATGATCCTGTCGCCAATAATGCCCTCGGAGGAGCCCTGCTGGCCAAGGGCGACATAGATGGTGCCGTGCAACACTTCAACTTAGCGCTGAAGTCGCAACCCGACTATTTCGATGCGCATTACAACCTGGGCAATGCTCTGGCCTCACAGGGGAAATTCCAAGGCGCTGCCGAGCAGTTCGGCGAAGCCGTCCGGCTCCAACCCGGTGACGTGAAC
>Ga0208478_1000369_pt1 | contig 16210 bp, 17 predicted proteins | sample NGESurdeep072012_5_FD_184462 | JGI IMG/M metagenome (GOLD analysis project Ga0208478, IMG submission 184462) | Arctic peat soil microbial communities from Barrow, Alaska - NGEE Surface sample 415-2 deep-072012 (SPAdes) | ecosystem: Environmental > Terrestrial > Soil > Wetlands > Peat ...
GGTGCACGTCCGGATCTGTGGGGGGCGGCGGGTGAAACTCCCGCCGCCTACCCGGCGCCGGCTTGAAGGTCGAAGGGTGCGCACCCACTGCCAAGGCGGCCGCGGAGCTGGGCGACCGGGGTGGCATGCCGACCCACACGTGTGCTCAGGTACTGGCCTACGACCAGCGCAAGGCCGGGATGCCGGCGGGTGGGGTCATGGTCATCGACGAGGCCGGGATGCTTGGGACGCGGGACCTCGCTCGACTGCTCAAGGCTGCGGACAATGCACACACGAAAGTGATCCTGGTCGGCGACCCGAGCCAGCTACAGCCGATCTCGGCGGGTGGTCTGCTCCGGGGTATCGCGACGCAGGTCGGCGCTCAGGAGCTGACAGCGAACAGGCGGCAGCAGCAGAGACTGGACCGAGACGCACTGGCGAGGATGCGGGCCGGCGAGGGCGCCGCCGCCATCGACCGGCTGGTCGCCGAGGGCCGGGTCATGGTGGCCGACAGCAAGCCGGCGGCGTGGGCAGCGTGCACTGCCGACTGGTGGCGGGCGGCCCGCGACAACCCGACCCAGGCGCAGATGATCGCGCGGACGAACGAGGACGTACGGGCACTGAACCAGCACGCGCGGGAGATCGTGGCAGCAGAGGGTCGGCTGAGCGGGCCGGTGGCGAGTAACAGGTTCGGCGACTTTCAGGCCGGCGACCGGATCGAGTGCCGGAACACGCCACTAGGCCGGAAGCACGGGGTGGCTAACAGAGACGTCGGGGTGGTCCGCGCGGTCGAGGACGGCGGCCTGGTCGTGGACCTCGACCGGGAGGCGCAGGTCAGGCTACCGGCGGCGTACCTGCCACACGTCCAGCACGGTTACGCCGTTACCTGCCACGGCGTGCAGGGTGCCACCTATGACCACACGTACGTCCTCGGCGCGGGGTCGCGCGAGTGGACGTACACCGCGTTGTCGCGACACAGGGTGGACACGCACATGTACCTGTCGAGTAGCCAGAGCGACGACGGAGAGCTAGACCTACCCCGGCAGCTACGGGACGCTCTAGGGGCCGCACGGCGGGCGGCAGCGGGGTCCGAGGCGAAGCCAGCGGCCATCGAGCTAGCGCCGAGGACTCAGAGCGACGCCGACCTGCGCGCCGAGATCGAGCACACCGCCGAGACCCTGCGGACCAGGCCGGTGTATGCCAAGGCCATGCCGGACGCCGACGAGCGGCTAGCCAAACGCACCGAATGGGACGCCGAGCACGCGCCAGACCTTGCGCGCGGGGCCGCTGCCGGAGACGAGCTGCGCTGGCGTCAGCACGCGCGGACGGTGGCGGCTGAGGCCAAGGCGCCGGCTGTCAAGGCGCCGACGATCGAGCGGGTCGGCCCGGTGCTAGAACGGGTCAGTTAGGAAGCAGCCCTGAAGCTGTCCACAGAACAGTTTGCCGACGAATGGAGATCAAGATGAGCGAGGCAGCGTGGAAAGAGGTTGCGTTCGCACCGGCACCGGCCGGTTGGTACGCGGTGTTTGCCGAGAAGGAGGAAGGCCGTTCGGCGTATGCCGAGGAAGGCCGGCGTTACAACCTGCCGATTGCCGGCTGGCTGACTATGGAGGATGAGCAACACACCCGCCCGAATCGCACCGTCGCGGCCATTCCCACCCCCCAAGGCGTACTCGTGCCGGCAGATTCTTTTGGAGCCGCCATACCTCTGGTGGCCGCCCGCGGCCCAGGGCAGGACATGCCCGAATAGGGCGACGACGATGAGCGCCGCGTGGGTTGGCACCGCTTGCGGCCGCCCGCTGACGTTGGAACCAGGCGAAGAGCCGTGCTGCGGGGTCGGCGCCACGCGCAGGCCGGCCTACGCTGCCGGCGCAGCGTGGCTCGACGGCGGGTGGTGCCTGCCGGGCCGTCCGCAGCACCCTGGGGCGCTGGCGGCGTATGTCCGGTCCGGCCTACATCATCAGGAGAGACGACCATGGAACGCACTGCCATCGTCGGCGTGGCACTCACGGCTGCGGCGCTAACCAGTTGCGGCGGTTCCGCCACGCCACCATCCGTGGCCGCGCTCGGGCAGAAGCTCGACTGTTTCTCGACCCCCGAGATATCCCAGCCGACCGAGATGTTCGCCCGCGAAACGGCGACGTGCGACTTTCAGATGGACGACCAGTCGAGCCAGAAGGCGATCATCACCACCTTTGGCAGCTCAGACGCTCAAGCCAACTACACGAAGGCGGCGGCGGCGGCCGGTGGAGTCCGGGTCGACGGGAAGCTGTGGACTGTCGCCCTCGACGGACAGGTCGCCGGCGCGACCGCGCAGAAGCGGCTCGGAGGGACGTTGAAGTAGCCAGTAGGGCCACGCCGGTCTGGCCTGCGGGTCACACAAGATCGAATGGCTCTCGGGCGTACCGGGTAAGCCCCGGGCCTGCGCGGGCATTCACCCGGCCACGTGGGCAGCTTTCGTCGCTCTCGGCGCTCTCGCGTGGGTGGCGATTCTTGCCGCTCTCGCCTGCACAACTTGACGCCGACCCGGGGTCCGTGTCGAGTACGCCGCGACGAGACGGCGTCGGCCCGTTTCCGGATGAGCCGACCGCCACCCCGTTCCCGAACGCCAGGAGGTCCGCGGCTCTGGCGCCGGAAGTCTCGGCTACCTGCGGAGGTTGATCGTCCGCATGTTGGAATCACTGCCGCAGGTCTGATCGGCGAGACAGCCACCGATCTGCGCCGTCGCGACGGCCCGGCCGGGTGCGAACGCTCGGCCAGGGGACGCGACGACGGGGATCGAGATCACCTGATGAGCGCCAATGCATGCGACGTTCGCGTAACCCGTGCCCGAGGCGATCCGGCCGCCGACTTGCTCGGTGATGCCGATGTTGACGTAGGCATACTGCGTGGCGTTGCAGGAGACATCGACGGGGACCCACAGCGCGGCGCCACCGCCGACCAGGCGGCCGGGAGACTGCGCGACCGCGGACAGGTGCAGGCCGCCGGAGTCGTAGGCCAGCGCAGGGCCGGAGGTGCCGACCATCCCGGCGACCGCCGCTCCCGAGAGCGCCGTCCCCACCACAGCCGCCTTCGCCTTGGTTCTCATCACAGATTCCCCTCAAACGATGATGCTTGGCACCCTAGTCGCCAGAGTGAAATGGCCGATACGGGGGGTGACCGACTACCTCACTGTCCCCACGCCTGGCAGGGTCAGTGCTACGGGACCAGCCGCTGTTTGGCCAGCCGTTCGGCACGCTCCCGGCCTTCGGCGCTCACGGTTTCGAGCACAGACGGCGACAAGAGCGAGACCCAGGCGTTACGCGAGCAGCCCTGCGCCATCGACCAGGCTTGCCCAGCACTTGCCCACGCATCATGGGCTGATCTCAAACGCGCGACAGGGTCCGCGATCAAGGGCCTGCCGCACCCTTCCCAGGTCGCCCACACTGAGACCACAGGGCCAGCGGCAAGCTGTGGCGGGAGGACGGCATCCTCGGGCAGTCGCCGGACGAGGGGTTCCGCTGTCCAGCGATCGCGCGTGTCCTCTGGTCTACCAACGCTCACCACGACGATGTCTCCTCGCGCAGTCGAGGGTGTGCCTTGTCTGACTCGATCATGTGGTGTCGATCATCGCATTGCGCCCTGTCGCTGAACGTCAACGCCAGACTCGCGCGGCGGCGTCGACCTGTAGACGCAACGGCAGACGCGGGTGCACTGAATGCCACGGCACGCACTCGATCATGTGACAGGGCAGCATGCATGCGATCGGCAGGGCGATCACTGCCAGTTGCGCACTCGATCATGTGTCACCCATCGTGTCGTTGTAGGTCTCACGCACTGTCCGACTCGAGTATGCATGCACACTGCATGCAGTGATCAGGGTGCGTGCACTTGATCGAGTGCATCGAGTGCGAGTGCATCGAGTGCGCTTGTCGATCGTGTGTGTCAGTCATGGTCAACGTGTCGATGAGTCAGTGATCGACGACCAACGATCTGTCAACGATCAGACATCATCGAGTCAACACAACGATCAAGACGAGTGTGATCAAGACTTGATCGACTAAGGAAGGGCAAAGGAAGGCAGGCAAGGTGGGCGGTACCTACCGACCCACCTACCTAGCCGCCCGAGGTCGAGGGTGGGGGTCCCATCCTGGGGTGGGTGGTGCATCGGGAGGGTGGCTCAGCGTCGGGGGTGGGGAGGGTGGCTCAGCGTGTGCAGAGGGTGGACCCTCCGCGATGGTGGGGGGTGGCAGTCGAAACTCTGTGATCTTGACGACTACTGACCCGACCAGCCTTGCTTTCTCTCCCCTGGCGCGCGCCATTGATGATCAAGCTCTGACCTGCGGTTATGTCCCTAGTTGACCATCTTGGCGCCTTGTCGGACAAGATCACGCTAGCTCGCGCTAGACCGGGCTATAACCACCCACCCACTGCCCGCCGGCCCAGCCGCCCCGCTCGGGCATCGGCGCAAGTGCCGGCGCACGCGTCGGCTCAGTCGCTCGACGACGACCCGATCGAGCTGGACCCATCGCGCGTACAGCGATCCGACCGCCGACGCGCCCGAGGCGGAGCACAAGGTCCACCCCGTCGCCCAGCGGCGCTCCCGCGATCGTGCCTCGCGCATCGCATTCGTGAGCGACCACTACCGAGCCGCCGGATGCGGTCACGTCGAATAGCCGCTGCGCAAAGGCCGAGACAGCATCCGCCCACGAGTGGTGGTCTATTCCGCCACAGGGGGCACCGAGGTCGCCGAGCTCGTCGAGCACGACCAGGCCGGGGGCGTAGGCCCGGATGGTGTCGAGCCAGCCCCCGAGGTCATCACCCGCTAGGGCAACGCGACCGGGGAGCACGCGCAGCCATTCGGTCGGCACTTCCCTGCCCGCGACCGCCTCGATCGTGTCGGCAATGTCGCGCTGCTCTTTGCTGGCGTCGAGGTAGACGACTCGGCGACGTTCGGCGTGGTGGCCGTTCCAGTCGGTCCCGGTGGCAACCGCGGCCGCCCATTCGCAGCACACCGTCGACCGGCCGGAGCCAGGGGTCCCGACCAACTGCACGACGGTGTCAGCGGGCAGGATGCCGTCGATCACCGGAGCCGGTGCGGGTAGCTCTACCGGAACCGGCGCGGGTGGCTCGACGGGCGCCTTAGCGCGTGCCTTAGTCATGCGGGCTTGCCCTTCGGTGAGTGCTCGGCGGAGTGCCGAGCGGGGGTTGTGGTGCGGGGGTGCCCGATACGAGCGGCTGTAGTCGAATCTGCGGGCCTGGCGCCTGCGGCCCCTTGTGAGACCGGCTAGGGCCAGTGCGAAGTCCCCAGGCGCACGCGGCGTCGAGCACGCCGAGCACAGCCGCTCGGCCGCCCTTGGCGCGGGTGTCGGCCAAGACCTGCGCGGCCGCCAGGGTGTCCCCATCGCGCAGTGCCTCGGCCACTCGGCGGCCCAGCTCGGCGATGCGGGTCACAGCGACACCGCGGCAAGGTGGCACCGGGCCAGGTGGGCCAGGTAGCGGGGCCGGCCGGCACCGTCGACGCATGGCTCGCCGGGGGTCGCTCGGCACGTCCGGCACTCGACCTCGCGCACTGCGGGCGGTTGCCTGGCGATCATTGCGCCGGTCACCGGGTCACGCCGCCATACCAGGGGCACCCGTCGTCGTGGCGCATGACCAGGTGCCAGATTCCGTACTTGTCGACCTCCGGCTCGCCGACGTAGGCGTCGCAGTCCGGGCACTCGGACTCGTCGGCGAACGCCTGCACCGCGTATGGCGCTGGCTTGATCTTGCGTCGGTTGCTCATGGCTGGCCCGGTCCGGACTGGCCGTTGGGGCGCAGTGCTCGATCCCAAAGTCCGTTTTCCGCTTCGGGCTGGGTGTGCTGCCCCGCCCACCCGCCCCCTCTATAAGGGGGGGCGGTTGGGGGCGGGTCATCAGCGGGCACCTGGGGTCCACCCGCCCCACCCGCCCCGACCCGCCCTGGGCTGCCCTGACGTGCAGTTATGCCATCGTCGGGGGCGGGTGTGGGGGCGGGTATGGCGGACCCGTCAAGATCAATCCGTGACGGACCCGCCCCAGGCGGGTTTTCGCGGTTCCTGCGGGCGGCGACGACTGCATCCAGCGTTTTATGGCTACCGATTTGGATGCCCATTTCCGCGAGTGCGGTGCGGCACTTGTCCCGACCTAGGTCTGTCGACACCGCCGCCCGGTCCAGCGCGTCGCAAGCGTCCAGCGCTTCCGTCGACAGGTTGGCCGCCGCGGTAGTCGCGACGTGCCGTAGCGGACTGAACTCGCGGCGCAGATCGATACGGTCGGCGCCATCCGGGGATCGGGTGGCCTGTCGCGTCAGGTGCAGCGTCCGCTCGGTCGCCTTCGTCAACAGCCAGACGGCGTCCACGTCACTTGACTTGGCCGACGACCCCCGCTGGCCGCGCTCCGCGTCCTTGCCGGAGTGGTCCAGCCGGAGTACGGCGATCTTCCGGCCTTTCAGGTGGACCAGTGCGTGTCGGTAGAGCGCGTTGAATGTGTCGGCGTCGTTCTCGTCACCATTGATCACCCGCGAAACCGTGTCGATGATCACAAGGTCGGCCCGGTGTTTCAGCGCGCAGGCCAGTAGGTGCCGACCGCCGTCCGGGCTGTCGAGTGCCGGCAGGTTGGGGAAGGACAGATAGGCCAGGTTCCCCAGGTCGGCCGGGCCGTAGCCGAGAGCAGACAGCCGGTCGCGCAGATCTTCCGGTGTGTTCTCTAGATCCACATACAGCACCCGCAGGGGCTCTCGCGCCGGGTTGCCGATAACCGACCGGCCGGCGGCCAGCGCGGCAGCAATCTCTAGCGCCAACAGTGACTTGCCAGCCTTCGCCGGGCTATACAGCGCGACGCTTCGCCCCCGAGCCAACAGGGGCTCGCACAGCCACTCGATCTCGTCGGGCGTGTTGTTCCATAGGTCGTGCCAGTTGATCGGCGCATACTGCGCGGCCAGCTCTTGCCACCACTCGGTCAGCTCTACGTCCGGGATCGGTGACTCGATCAGGTCGCCGAGCCCATGCCCGGACGCAATGTGGTCGGCAGCGTCCTTGCCCTCGGCCACATGCACCAGCCGCAGCGATCCCGCCTTGCAGGTCAGCTCGGCCAGCACATCGGCCAACCAACGCTCGCCGGCCGGGTCGCGGTCAGGGATGACGACGACGTGAGCGCCGGTCAGCGGCGCGGCGTCCACATTGCGGAAGTTGGCCGAGCCCATGGGCGCGGTCGTGGCGGTCGCTCCCAGCAACCGCACGGCGTCGGCGTCCTTTTCGCCCTCCACTAGATACACCGGCCGGCCGTCTCGCACCGCGGCGACGACTTCCGACAGCCGGTAGAGCGTGGGCCGTCCGTTCTTGTTGCCACTCTGCGGGAACTTGTGATCCGGCGTCCGGTGGACCTTCCGCCCGTCGTCGTAGCGGTAGTCCACGCCCCGGCGGTCGTCGTACAGATCGGCCATGCTCAGGTCCAGCGCGGCCATGACGTCGGCCGTCTGGCACCCGCCCCGGCAGATCAGTAGGGCTGACTGATCACCCTGACGGAAGCTCAGGGACGGGTCGCGGTCGTCGTGTGCCGGGCACTGGGCCAACCAGCGCGAGCCGGACTGCCGGGGGGCGCAATCGTGGGCACGGAGAGCGTCGACGATCCGATCCGTGGCACTCACGCCGCCACCGCCAGTAGCAGGCCGGTCAGCCATAGAGCGTCGCCGGCTGGTGCATCGTCGGCAACGAGGATCAGGCGCGGTAGCATGGCGGTGTCGCCGCTGCCCGCGTTGACGTTGGCCCCCGGGTTGCCCGCCCGGGGGTCGTCCTTTGTCATGGGGTAGGGGTGAGCAGCCCGGCCAGCCGCTCGCGCTGGTGCGCAGACAGCGGCGGGGCGGCGTCGATGGCCTCGCGGATCTTCTCTTCGACGCGGAGTGCTGCCAGTTGGTCGCGCGCTTCCCGTTCCCGCGCGGCATGTACGGCCCGTAGTTCCGGGGTATGGGCATCCCGCGCCCAGCGGCTACCCCGGGCCTGTTCCATGGCAAGAAACTGCTTTGGACTGCCCGCGCGTGATGGCATAGTTGGGCACGCCCCTTAGGGGGTCTCAGGGCGGGCCCGGGGTACCTTCTTGGCGGATGAGACTCCGGGTCCGCCGTTTATGATTGCGTTGTTAGGATGTTAGGACTGTTGCCCGACATCTTCCGGTTTAGGGGCGAAGTGGTTACACCTCGTTTAGTGCTCGTTTGCGTTACGAGATCTGGCGGCTAGTACGTCTCCTTTGGCGTGCCGGAATAATTCTCCCTTGCGTAGTTATCTTGTTCAGACCCTCCAGGTGATCTCGACGGTCGCCGGGTCGAAATGCTGCGCGCCGCGCCCCGCCGAATGCACGGTGACCGCGACCAGCGCCTCGACGACGGCGCTGCGGGCGTTTATGTCCAGCGCGGCCCATGCCTTCGCGACGTCCGCGGCGTCGGCTAGTCGCTGCGCCGGGTGCGGCGTGGCAGGCGCGAGGGCTTCACCGATGGCGCGCAGTCGCTCCAGCAAGGGCGCGGCTCGGTCCTTCACCGCGGCGGCGTCGAGCACCCCATCGGCCACCAGCGTCGCCAGGTCGTCCCGGCGGGCGCGCAGCGCGGCGGACTCACGGCGGAGCGCCCCGGCGTCCTGCCCAGGGGGGGCGAGCAGATCCAGTGCATCCGGTCGTGACAGCCGACCCAGGATCACCCGCTCCACAAAGTCCTCGATCGGTGCCGCCTTGCGGACCAGGTGCGCCGCCCCGGAACAGCGAAGCGTCCGCCGCTTCGCGCCGTTGGCGCCTTGCGCCCAGCCGGTGACGCACGGCGCCCCGCAGAGACCGCAGGTGGCAACGCCGGCCAGCAGGTAGCGCCGGGCGGTCCCGATCTCGGACCGGCGGGACGGGGCGCGCAGCACGGCCAGTACGCCGCGCCAGGTCTCCTCGTCGACGATGGGCGCCCAGGTGGCCGGGCCGACCTCCGCGCCGTGCAAGGCGGACAGCCCGGCGATCCGGGGACGGGTGAGCATTCGCCGCACCGCGTCGGGCGTCCAGGGGTCGCCGTTGGCCGTTCGGTGCCCGCGGGTATTCCACTCCCGGGCGATGCCCCGCAGCGTGCCGCCGTCGACCAGGTGGTGGCACGCCCATCGCACCGCGTCGGCCTCGGCGGGGCGGTGCGTGGTCCGGTCGGCCTCGAATCCGAACGGCCGGCGGCCGGCGAGCGGCAGTCCAGCGGCGACCCTCTGAGCGTTGGCAGCGACCTGCCGGGCCGCCTTGCGCTCGACTTCGCCCTGTCCGACCGACGCGAGTATCCGGCCCAGTAGGCGCCCCTGGTCGGTCGACAGGTCCAGGTCGCCGGTCACGGTGGCGACGGGCAGCCCGAGACCGATCACTACCTCAAGATCGGCGACCCGGCGGGTTAGTCGGTCCAGGTGATAGACCACCACGCGGTCAAACCTCCCAGCGCGAGCGTCGGTTAGTAGTTGCTTGTACGCCGGCCGCTGCCCCGACGATGCGGACTTGTCGTTGTCGACGTAGTGCTCGACGACAGTCCAGCCGCGGGACCGGGCGAGCTGGTCGCAGAGCTTCCGCTGCCGGGCGACCGCGACGCCCTTGCCCGTAGGGTCCACACTCTGACGCAGGTAAACGGCGGCTCGGATCATGGGGGCAGACTAGCGCATGCATGGCACTATCCGCGACGGCATTGCCTGGTCACTAGTGTGAGCGGTCGGCACTCGCTGCGGAACTGGCCGGAACACCGCGCCGTCCGCGGTCCAACCCGGCCGACCGGTGTTCGCGTCAGATCCGACGGCGTTTACCTGGTGATTGATGAAACGCGACATTGAGGAGGATCTGTGGGCGAGTTGGTGAGCTTCCAGAGCAACGGCGACTCGGCGGAGGGCTATCTAGCGCTGCCGCACGCGGGTTCCGGGCCGGCGGTTATCGTGATCCAGGAGTGGTGGGGGCTGGTCCCGCACATCGAGAACCTGTGTGACCGGCTGGCTGGCGAAGGTTTCGTCGCGCTCGCCCCGGACCTCTTCCACGGCGTCACCACCACGGAACCGGACGAGGCCGGCAAGTTGATGATGGGCATGGCGATGGACCGCGCCGGGCGGGACATCGCCGGGACAGCGGCGTACCTGGCGGGCCGGGGCGACACCACCGACACCACCGGCGGCGTGGGGTGCGTCGGCTTCTGCATGGGCGGCAGCCTCGCCCTGTGGTCCGCCACCCTCAGCGACGATGTTCGCGCCACTGTCGGTTTCTACCCCGGCGTGCCGTGGGAGCGGATGAGCCCGACCTGGAGCCGGTACGACGGCAAGGCCGCGCTCATCCACACCTCCGAGGGTGACGGCGGCCCGGAGGCGCCCGGCATCCAGCAGGCGAAGGCGGCGATCGAGGGCGCCGGCGGCGAGGTCACCATCTACCCCTACCCCGGCACCGAGCACGCCTTCTTCAACGACGACCGGCCAGAGGTCTACGCCCCCGAGGCGGCGCAACTCGCCTGGCAGCGCACCCTGGAGTTCTTCCGCTCCCGCCTCGCCGGCTGAGGCGTCTGTGCCGGCCGAGCCGGCGGATGAGACGGCCGGGACCAGCCCGGCCGCGGTGGACGCGGCCCAGGTACGCGCGCTGGCGGCTGCGGCCGGCTCGCTGCCCGCCCTGAACGCCGCGGTGTCGGTCTGCCGGGCCTGTCCCCGGCTGGTGGCGTGGCGAGAGCGGGTGGCGCGGGAGCGCCGGGCCGCCTACGCCGAGCAGACCTACTGGGGGCGACCGATCCCCGGCTGGGGACCGGCGGATGCCGCGGTCGCCGTGGTCGGACTGGCGCCGGCCGCGCACGGCGGAAACCGAACCGGGCGCATCTTCACTGGGGACCGCAGTGGCGACTGGCTGTTCGTCGCGCTGCACCGGGCCGGTCTGGCTCGGTTGCCCACGAGCGAGGCGGCCGACGACGGTCAGCAGCTGCTGGACACGAGGCTGCTCGCCGCCGTCCGGTGCGCCCCGCCGGCCAACAAGCCGACCACGACCGAACGCGACACCTGCCGACCCTGGCTGGTTGGCGAGCTGGCGCTGCTGCGGCCCACCCTGCGGGCCGTGGTGGCGCTCGGCGGCTTCGCCTGGACGGCGCTGTGGCCGGCGCTGGGTGCGGCCGGCTTTGCGGTGCCGCGCCGCCGATCGACCTTCGGCCACGGGGTCGAGGTCCCGCTCGACAACGGCGTACGGATGCTGGGCTGCTACCACCCGAGCCAGCAGAACACGTTTACCGGGCGCGTGACCGCCGGCATGCTCGACGATGTGTTCGGCCGCGCCGCCGCCCTCGTCACCGCCGGTGGCTGACCGGCAGACCGCCGTGCCGGGAGCTCGAAGCGAGACCACGCATTCGACCGCCGTCGACCGGCACATGACGTCGCCCGCCGCGCGCATTGCCGGTCGACGAGCGGCCGGTCGCCGCGAGCCACCGGCGCACCAGAGGCGCCTCGGTATCCTCGCTGCCATGATGTCGTCTCCGCCTAGTTCGCCGCCCAGCAGCCCGTCGCCGACCCGCTACCCGCGGATTCTGATTATCGGCGGTGGGTACGTCGGGATGTACACGGCGCTGCGGCTGCAGTGCAAGCTGCGTGCCGGTGAGGCGCGGGTGACGGTGGTCGACCCGCAGTCCTACATGACCTACCAGCCGTTCCTTCCGGAGGCGGCTGCCGGCAACCTGGAGCCCCGGCACGTCGTCGTCCCGCTGCGCCGGGTGCTGCCCAAGGTGGAGATCCTCAACGGGACGGTGCTCTCGGTCGACCACGCCGGCCGCCGGGCGCGCTTCCAGCCGCTGGACGGGCCGCCGACCGACCTGCCCTACGACATCCTGGTGATCGCGCCCGGCTCGGTGGCGCGCACCCTGCCCATCCCGGGGCTGGCCGAGCGTGGCATCGGGTTCAAGACCGTCGGCGAGGCCATCTACCTGCGCAACCACGTGCTGTCCAAGCTCGACATCGCTGCGTCGACGTCGGATCTGGCCCTGCGGCGCCGGGCGCTGACGTTCCTGTTCATCGGCGGTGGTTACGCCGGTATCGAGGCGCTGGCCGAGCTCGAGGACATGGCCCGGGACGCGCTGCGCTACTACCCTTCTCTCGCGCCGCTGGACATGCGCTGGGTGCTGGTCGAGGCGGCTGGGCGCATCCTGCCCGAGGTCAGCCCGGACATGGGGGTCTACACCGTCGAGCAGCTGCGGGCGCGCGGCATCGAGGTGCACCTGAACACCCGGGTGACCTCGCTGGCCGGCTCCAGCGTGGAGCTGGACTCCGGGGAGACGTTCGAGGCCGAAACCGTGGTGTGGACCGCCGGCGTTCGGCCCAACCCGTTGCTGGCGCACACCGACCTGCCGTTGGACGAGCGGACCCGGGTACGCACTACCGCCAACTTGACTGTGGACGGCGTGCCCGACGCCTGGGCGGCCGGGGACTGTGCCGCCGTACCGGACCTCACCAAGGGCCCCGACGTGCTGTGCGGGCCGAGCGCGCAGCACGCCGTCCGGCAGGCCCGCCGGCTGGCGGACAACCTGCTGGCCGAGCTGCGTGATCAGCCGCTGACGCCCTACGCGCACTCCTACGCCGGTTCGGTCGCCAGCCTCGGGCTGCACAAGGGCGTGGCCCAGGTGTATGGCGTGAAGCTCAAGGGCCTGCCGGCCTGGTTCATGCACCGCACGTACCACCTCAGCCGGGTGCCGACGTTGAACCGGAAGGCCCGGGTGGTCGCGGATTGGACGCTGGCGCTGTTCTTCAAGCGCGAGGTGGTTTCGCTCGGTTCGCTGCAGAACCCGCGGCGCGACTTCCAGCTCGCGGTCGACCCGGCGGCGCCGCTCGAGCTGCCGCGGACCGACCCGCAGCTCCCGCTACCGCCAGCTCCGGTGCCGACGCCGTCGGCGCACGCCGGCTGAGCCCGGTCGGTCATGGGAGCGCTGGCGATCACCGCCATCGGTGACGACCGACCCGGCATCGTGGCGGCAGTCACTGAGGTGTTGGTCGCGGTGGACGCCAACCTCGAGGACACGTCCATGACGATCCTGCGGGGGCACTTCGCCATGATGCTGATCGTCGGCTGCGACCGGCCGCCGGCCGAGGTGGAGGCGGCAGTCGCTCCGGTGGCGGCGGAGCTCGACCTGGTGGTCAGCGTCCGGGAGGTCTCCACCGTCCCGCCGGCCGCGGCCTCGGGGGCGCACTACGTGGTGACGGTGCACGGCGCCGACCGCCCCGGCATCGTGGCCCGGATCAGTCGGGTGATCGCCGCCCACGGCGGCAACGTCACCGACCTGGTGACCCGGCTGGCCGGAAACCTCTACGTGCTGACCGTGGAGATAGACCTGCCATCGGCGCAGGCGGCCGAGGCGCTGCGCCCCGAGCTGGCGGTCGCGGCCGCCGACCTCGACGTCGTCGCCGGCCTGCATCCGGCCGACGCCGACGTGCTCTAGTGCCGACTCCGGGCTCCGGCAGTCGGGACTCGGGCGACGTTCTGCCGGTCCGGTTGGCGCCGGACCCGGCGCTGTCTCGACTGGCGGTCAAGGTGGACCCGCGCGCGCCGACCACCGTCGCGCTGGCCGAGGCCCTGGTGAGGACGATGCGGGCATCGCCGGGGTGCGTCGGCTTGGCGGCGCCGCAGGTCGGCGTACCGGCCCGGCTGTTCTGCCTGGACGTCGGCGGACATCGCAAGGCGCGCTCCTACGCCGGCCTGGTGGTGCTGGCCAACCCGCTGCTCGTGGCGGCGGAAGAGCCGAACCGGGCGCGCGAGGGCTGCCTGTCGGTGCCCGACCTGACCGGCGACGTGGTGCGCGCCGGTCGCATCAAGGTCACTGGCGCGGTCCCTGGCACTGGCGAGGAACGCGAGTACGCCGCCGACGCCTTCGAGGCCCGCGCGCTCCAGCACGAGCTCGACCACCTCGACGGCCTACTGTTTCTCGACCGGGTGGCCGGAGCGCACGCCGTCCACGCCCGCAAGCGCTACCTGTAGCGGACGTGGCGCTGTGGTACCAACAACACTGTGGTACCAACAACACTGTGGTACCCAACGACGACGGCGGTGTCGCCCCCGTAGCCCAACCGGCAGAGGCAGGCGTCTTAAACACGCTCCAGTGAGGGTTCGAGTCCCTCCGGGGGCACTGCTGGGGCTGGTTGTGGACATCTCGGCACACCGGAACAGGGTTGTGCGTTGTACTGGACACTCCGGCGCGGACGGCCGCCGCCGGTTGCGGACGGAAAGGAACACCCCTCACCGCCATGGCCATTCTGCGGTCTAGTAATCCCGCGTTCACCAGAGGCGCCGGCTTCGGAGCCCCGACGCCGGGGGTCGACGAGCTCGAGCGGATGTACGCCGGAAGCGACCGGCTGACCGTCGACGACGTCGTCCTGCACACCCTCGGCCTGTTCGCCGTGCTGGGTATTGCCGCCGGATTCGGCTGGATGCTCACCGGCGGCGGCGGATCGGTGGCGCTGGCGTCTGGGCTCGGCGCGCTCGCGTTGTCCTTCGCCATTGGCTTCAGCCGCACGGTCCGACCGGCGCTGATCATCGTCTTCGCGGCGCTGGAAGGCCTGTTCGTCGGCGGCATCTCCCGGATCTACGAGACCGCCTACGCCGGCATCGTCGCTCAGGCGCTGCTCGGCACCGGCATCGTGTTTGTCACCATGCTGGTGGCATATCGCAGCGGCCGGCTCCGGGCGACGCCGCGCATGCGCAAGATCGTCATCGGCACCCTGATGGGCGTCGTCGGCGTCGGCCTGCTCGACCTGCTGCTCCGGGCCACCGGCGTCGGGCACGTCCCGATCCTCAACGACGCCTCTCCGCTGGGCATCTTGCTCAGCGTCGGCATCCTGGTCGTGGCCGCGCTGCAGTTCATCCTGGACTTCGACTTCATCGAGTCGGCGGTCCGGGCCGGGGCGCCGAAGCAGGAAGCCTGGCGCGCGTCGTACGGGCTGCTGGTTGGCTTCGTCTGGGTCTACCTGGAGCTGCTGCGCCTGCTCGGCAAGCTGCGGCAGTAGTTGCGCTCACCGTCGCCCAAGCGACGGCGTGATCCAGACCTACTCGGTCCTGAGGTGGCGGGCGTCTGGCCGGCCCAGCCGGACAACGTCCGCTGGGGCATCGTCCGGCTGCTCTGGCCGCAGTGCGGGCACCGCCGCCGATCACCAGGACGTCGAGGTCGCCGTTGGGCCAGCTGCCCCAGGCGTCGCGGCGCTGTCGCGGTCCGAGCTCACTCGCGGCCGTCACCACGGTGCCCCCTCCCCTAGGTCAACATCACCAGGTCAGCACGCCTTTGACCATCGTGGCGAGGCCGCCGAGCAGGGCCAGGGCGACCACGGCGCGGCGTGCCTGGCCAGGGCTGACGCGTCGGGCCAGCACGTTGCCGACAACGATGCCCCCGGTCAGCGCCGTCAGTAGCACCAGCAGCGTGCTCCCGGGCACGTGCGGCAGTCCCTTGGCCGCGATGGAGCCCAGGTTGAGGCCGGCCGAGTACAGCTGCACCGACGGTACGAACCGGCGGTGGTCCCAGTCTGTGCTCACCGCATGGAGCGCCATCGCTGGGCCACCCACGCCAGCGGTGACATTCATGAACCCGCTGAGCGCTCCGGCGACCGCCGCGCCACCGGGTCCACGGAACACCCGAGCCCGGTCGCTGGCCAGCACCGCTACCAGGGCGATCACGACGAGGGCGCCGATCAGCACCAGCAACACCGGTGGCCGCAGGTGCCGGGCGACGTAGGCCCCGACCGGGACCAGGCACAGCGCCGGCGCCAGCAGCAGCAGCGCGCGCCGGACCTCGACTTCGCGCCAGGTCATGGCCAACACAACCAGGTTGACGGTCAGGCTCAGCACGTTGGCCAGCAGGACCCCGTTGAACGGACCGGCCACGAGCACGAGAAGCGGAGAGCTCACCAAGGCGAAGCCGAGCCCGGTCACTCGCTGGGTGCCGGCGCCGGCCACCACGCTCATCGCCAGCAGGCTCACCCCGGCGAGGCTCACGATCTCCCCTCTCGTCGGTCGGTGGTTTGGGGCGCGCCAGCGGCCGGGAGGTTAGCGGTCATGCTCCCTACGGTGGTGCCCCGGAGCGGCCGACACTGCACTCGCCCATAACCGCGACAGAGCACCGAAGCGCCTGGACGTGTCTGCCCTGTGCCGTGGGCGGGTGAAGCTGACGGGATTGGCCAGCTTCACGGGCTCAGGGCACAGTTTCCGGCTGCGACACGCCGTACGAGCTGTGCCGTAGGCGGGTGAAGCTGGGGGTGGGG
>Ga0208478_1000370_pt1 | contig 16171 bp, 15 predicted proteins | sample NGESurdeep072012_5_FD_184462 | JGI IMG/M metagenome (GOLD analysis project Ga0208478, IMG submission 184462) | Arctic peat soil microbial communities from Barrow, Alaska - NGEE Surface sample 415-2 deep-072012 (SPAdes) | ecosystem: Environmental > Terrestrial > Soil > Wetlands > Peat ...
TATGGTCGGGATGCGCTAGCCAACTGCGCCACACCCCGATAATGTTTTTGGCTTTCTGGCCGAAATTTCAGACGACCCTCCCGACCTATGGTCGGGATGTGCTAGCCAACTGCACCACACCCCGAAAAACTTATGCAAAAATAATCAACTATTCGGATTATGCAAGAAGACAAAAAGATCAAAGTTGATTATATTTGCAATCTGAAATTATGATAAACAGATATGGATATTTTTAAACCACTTGATCTTCAGAATGATGCCCGGAATGTGTCGAATATAGAAAAAACTGAAAAGGTCAGGTGTCTTGTAATCGGTTCTGGTCCAGCTGGATACACCGCAGCTATCTATGCATCAAGAGCCAATCTTAATCCTGTCCTCTACACCGGACTGGAAATGGGCGGACAGTTGACAACCACAACTGAAGTTGATAACTATCCGGGTTATCCCGATGGTATCACGGGACCACAAATGATGGAGAATTTTAAGAAACAGGCAGAACGTTTTGGTACTGATATTAGATTTGGAATTGCCATAGCAGTCGATTTTTCAGGAAAGAAACATAAAGTTACTTTTGATGATAATAAAATTATTGAAGCAGATGCTATAATAATTGCTACGGGTGCCACTGCAAAATATCTTGGATTGGAGTCGGAGACTAAATATGCCGGAATGGGTGTTTCTGCCTGTGCTACCTGCGATGGATTCTTTTACAGGGGAAAAGATGTTGCAGTTGTCGGAGGCGGAGATACAGCAGCTGAAGAGGCAACATACCTGGCAGGGTTATGCCGGAAGGTTTACCTTATTGTCAGGAGGGATATCCTCAGAGCATCGAAAGCAATGCAGAATAAGGTTTTTAAATCAGGGAATATTGAAATATTGTGGGAACATCAGACTGTAGATCTCTTTGGTGAAAATGGTGTGGAAGGAGCAACCCTGACAAAGAAAAAGGGCACCTCTGAAGAAGAAACTGTTAAAATAAAAATCGATGGCTTTTTCCTGGCTATCGGTCATACTCCAAATTCAGTTGTGTTTAAACAATATATTGAAACAGATCAGGTTGGATATATAAAAACTATTCCCGGCACATCAAAAACCAACATTGAAGGAGTGTTTGCAGCAGGTGATGTTCAGGATCCTCATTACCGGCAGGCAGTAACTGCTGCTGGTTCCGGTTGTATGGCTGCCATAGATGCAGAACGTTATTTGTCAGAGTTAAAATAGTTTCAGCATGAAAACTTTTAAAAAAACATTTAAAATAAATGCAGAGCCATCCGATGTTTATTCGGCCCTGACTAATCCATATACTATAGAGTTATGGTCAGGTTATCCTGCACAGATGAGCACAGAGCCTGGCAGTGAGTTTTCTCTATGGGAAGGAGATATTACAGGAAAGAATCTGGAATTTATTCAGGATAAAAAAATAGTACAGGAGTGGTATTTTGGAGATCAGCCTGAAAAGTCATTTGTTACAATTATAATTTTACCTGACAGGGAAAACTCGCTTGTAACAGTGGAACATTCGAATATTCCCGATGAAGAATTTAATGGTATTGCAGAAGGATGGAGAGAGTACTATTTTGATGCAATTTCAAATTTCTTTAACCCTAATTTTTAAGAAAGTCAGTAGAGATTGCAATTGTAGAGCTCTGCTCAAAAAGTACAAAAATATCTTCTGAACAGGCAAGAATAAGGTTACCAATACCTTTAAAGGACAATGTATTTGCATGAATCTGGACTTTATTATTCCATTCCGGTACCCACGACAGGATATGATGATTAATAAACCGCCGGATTTCTTTTCTCATTTCACCTTTGCATGCTTCATCATCGAGAATAAGGTACTTATCGATAAGTAAAGTAAGGAAAAGCAGCTCAATGCCAAGATGATCATCATCTATTTTCCCTTTGAATCTCGATTGCCAGCCATAGGATTTATAAAATTCGGTTACATTGGAAGAATGGTGACCTGACTTGTCAGCAATCTCCTTATGGTATTGGGATTCATAAGCAGGGGCCAGTGCTGGCAGCTGTCCGCTAAAGAGTCTTAAGTAGTCTTCATGTAACAATTTTCCAAACATGGTCTTGTCAGCGAATGAATCTCTGAGCTGGGAAGCTGCCCTGACAAAATTTGGATTTGAGCTTGAAACCGGAAGATTTTTCAGAATACCTCTTTCCCAGAAATCTACAATGCATTCTTCTGAAGGTTCATGCATAATCATGCTTCCCGCAAAATAGAAAAGCATATTGTAACCTTTTAAAATATTATTATTATGGTCCTTATTGTCCATTACCTTAAATATAACTTTTATACTAAATAATTCATTTATTCAGAAAATCTCAGAAACGGATGGTGACTTGAATGATATAACCTTAATAACAGGAAATTGTTCGAAATGAGATAAAGAAATCTGCTTCAACCCCTCCAAATCCCCATTCACAAGAGAACGGTAAAGGCAGAAAAACAAAAAAAGCTGCATCCTTAATAAACAGCTTTCCCTGATTATCAGTTATTTCTCTTTAAAAGTTAAAATCAGCAAGTTTATCGGGGTACTCATTGTTATCGACTTTTTCTTTAATTTCCCTGAAAGCCTTCACTGTAAATTCAACATCTTCAAGTGTGTGATCTGCAGTAGGTATTAGACGCAGCATTACCACATCTCGTGGAACAACGGGATATATGACCACCGAACAGAATATCCCGTAGTTTTCCCGAAGATCGTAAATTATCTGAGTTGCCTGTGAAACACCACTTTTCATATACACTGGTGTTACTGGTGATTCTGTTTTTCCAAGATTCAGTCCGGCAGTTCTTAACCCTTTCTGCAGAGCACGGACAATAGTCCAGAGTTTCTCTTTCTGCTCAGGATGAGTCTGTATAAATTCAAGTCTTTTAATTGCTCCCAATGTCATAGCCATTGGAAGTGATTTGGCATAGATCTGTGAGCGAAGATTGTAACGCAGATAGTCTACCACATCTTTTGTACTTGCAACGAATCCTCCTATTCCGGCCATGGATTTTGCGAATGTTGCAAAGTAGACATCAATTTGATCCTGTACACCAAGATGTTCTCCCGTTCCGCTGCCTTTAGCACCCATGGTTCCAAACCCGTGAGCATCATCAACAAGAAAACGAAACTGATATTTCTTTTTTAATGCTGCTATTTTATCTAGTTTACCCAGGTCTCCTGCCATACCAAACACTCCTTCAGTAATGACAAGGATCCCGCCACCTGACTCTTCAATAAGTTTTTTAGCTCTCTGTAACTGCTTTTCACAACTTTCTATATCGTTATGAGGATAAACAAACCTTTTTCCCATATGCAATCTCAATCCATCCATTATGCAGGCGTGAGATTCGGAATCATATACTATTACATCATGTCTGTCGACCAGAGCATCAATAATTGAGACCATTCCCTGATAGCCAAAGTTGAGGAGATAAGCATCTTCTTTATGTGTAAAACGGGCGGCCATTTCCTCAAATATTTCATGATTTGAACTATGACCCGACATCATTCTGGCGCCCATAGGATATGCCAAACCGTATTTCGCTGTCGCTTCGGCATCAACCTTCCGAATTTCAGGATGATTTGCGAGTCCCAGGTAATTATTCAGGCTCCAGTTCAGAACCTCTTTACCTCTGAATTTCATATGAGGAGCTATCTCACCTTCCAGTTTCGGAAATGCAAAATACCCATGTCCCATATACTGGTATTGCCCTATTTCACCTCTGTTTTTCTTTATCTTTTCAAATATATCCATGATTATTACCCTTTCTAAAAATTGTTCAAAATTACAGATAATCAAGTTTATCATAATACCTATTTATACCTAATTTCCATTTGGCAGATCTTAAAGTATAATAAATGCATAATAATTACGTTTTTATGCCTGAAATGAAATTTTTTCCCTAATTTTGCGCAACAATTTTTTTTATGAGATTCAGATTACATATTGTCCTGATTAGTTTGGTTTTGCTAAGCTCTTGCAGTGAGTATCAAAAACTCCTGAAGAGCACGGATTTTGATCTCAAAAAATCAAAAGCAAAAGAGTACTATGAAAAAGGGGAGTATGTTAAAACTACTGAACTTCTTACACAGATACTTCCTCGCTTCAGGGCCACTGACGAGGCTGAAGACCTCAACTGGATGAATGCTCAGGCTTATTTTGGCATGAAGGATTACATTATGGCAGGAAGTAACTTTAAGTCTTTTATTGATCAGTTCCCTTTTGGTAAACATGCTGAGGAGGCTAATTATATGGCCGCATTATGCGACTACAATATCTCTGCCCGTCCTGAACTTGATCAGGAGAATACAAAGAATGCAATTGAAGGTTTTAATATTTTTTTAAACAGATTTCCCAACAGTTCAAAAGCTGAAGATTGTAAAAAACGGATAATTGAACTTGAAGACAAGCTGGTAGAAAAGTCATATCTTAATGCAACACTTTATTATGAAATGAAACAATATAAGGCAGCAATTGTGGCTCTTACCAATAGTCTTAAAGAATATGCAAATACCAAATACAGGGAAAAGATGATGTATCTTAAATTGAATTCCCTTTACCTGTATGCAGAAAACAGTCTGCCTAATAAACAAAAAGAAAGATATCAGGCAACGCTTGATGACTATTTTTCATTTATGGAAGAGTTTCCTAAGAGTACATATGCAAAAGATGTAACCGGTATCTTCCAGGAGACGAATAAATTTTTAAAAATTGTAATACCCGACAGCGGAGTAAAATAATCAATATATTTATGGATTACAGAAAATCAGCAGCACCCGTAACAACTGTTACACGCAATCTGGACCTGATGACTCAGGGTACCGGAAATATCTATGAAACGGTAATTATTGTTTCCAGAAGATCAAACCAGATTTCGGTTGAGATGAAACAGGAGCTTAACAAGAAACTTGAAGAGTTTGCATCTTATAGCGATAACCTGGAAGAAGTATTTGAAAACCGTGAACAGATTGAGATTTCGAAATTCTACGAACGGCTTCCAAAACCAACGCTTATAGCATTACAGGAACTTGAAGAAGATAAAATTTTCTACAGAAACCCTGAAAATCCTGTTAAACAGAAGTAATATTTAGCATTAGGATGCTGAAAGGCAAAAATATACTTATCGGTGTAACCGGAGGTATTGCAGCTTATAAAACTGCAACTATAATCCGGTTGCTTGTTAAGGACGGTGCCAGTGTGAAAGTCATTATGACCGATCACGCAAAAGAATTTATTACACCACTTACCCTGTCGACTTTATCGAAAAACCCGGTATTCACGGAGTTCTTCAACCCGGAAAATGGCGACTGGAACAGTCATGTGGATCTTGGTTTATGGGCACACCTTTTCCTTATTGCCCCTGCTACTGCAAATACGATAGCTAAAATGGCTAACGGGGTTGCTGATAACTTACTTCTTACGACTTATTTATCAGCACGTTGCCCTGTCTATGTTGCCCCATCTATGGATATTGATATGCTGAACCATCCGGCAACAATAATTAATATTGAAACACTGAAAGCTTTTGGGAATTATATTATAGAGCCTGCGAGTGGAGAGCTTGCAAGTGGTCTTTCAGGTAAAGGAAGGATGGCTGAACCCGAAGAAATTGTAAAAGAAATAAACAACTTCTTTACAAAAAAAAAAACTATAAGCCTCTGAAAGGCAAGCATCTTCTCATCAATGCCGGACCTACACGCGAACCTCTTGATCCCGTTCGTTTTCTTAGCAATTATTCTTCTGGTAAAATGGGAATTGCGCTGGCAGATGCCGCTTTAAATTACGGTGCCGATGTGGAGCTGGTACTTGGCCCTGTAAGTATTATGCCACAGAATTGTTCAGTAAAAATTATTAATGTTACCACAGCAGAATCAATGGCAGCGGAATGCGTATCACGATTCCCGCACTGCGATATAGCAATCCTTGCTGCTGCAGTGGCAGATTTCACTCCAGTTGAGGTTCATGGGAAAAAGATAAAGAAAGATGAGACGGAATTACTCCTGAAACTTAAACCCACAACGGATATTGCCGTTACGCTTGGCACATCTAAATCGTCATCCCAGATACTTGCCGGGTTTGCACTCGAAACTGATAATGAATTGGATAATGCAAAAGCAAAAATGTATCGGAAAAATCTGGACATAATAGTTTTAAATTCAATAAAGGATGACGGAGCCGGGTTTGGCCACGATACAAACAAGATCACTATTATTGACCGAAACAATAATATTGATAAATTTGAGTTGAAATCTAAAGAGGAAGCTGCAAAGGATATTCTTAATAAAATTGTTTCCATGATACGGTAAATGACGATTTGATAATGGGGTATCGTACTAAATATTATTTCATTCTTTTTCTGGTGCTGATCCCGGGAATAATTAATGCACAGGAACTGAACTGCAATGTTCAGGTATCTGCTCAGAGAATTCAGGGATCTAACCGCCAGGTATTTGAGAGTATGCAGAAGGACCTTTTTGAGTTCATGAATAATACTGTCTGGACGAACCATGTCTTTAACTACGCTGAGAGGATTGATTGTAATATCTTAATTAACCTGAATGATCAGTTGTCGGCGGATGAATTCAAAGGAACGATCCAGATTCAGCTTAGCAGGCCGGTTTTCAATACAACCTATAACTCTACAATGCTGAATTTTATAGACAATAGCTTTCAGTTCAAGTACGTGGAATTTCAACCGCTGGAGTTTGATCCAAGCACCTACAAGTCAAGTCTGGTTTCAGTTTTGGCCTATTATACTTATATGATTCTCGGATTTGATTACGATTCTTTTGCCCCAATGGGCGGTACCGAATTCTTTCAGATGGCTGAAAAAATTGTTACAAATGCCCAGAATGCTCCTGAACCCGGATGGAAGCCTTATGATGGCTCCCGCAATAGGAACAGGTATTGGCTTGTAAAAAATGTTCTGGATAAGGGGTATGAAGGAGTTAGACAGTTCCTTTATGAATATAATATTAATGGCCTCGATAAAATGGAATCAAAAACGCCTGAGGCAAGGACCAGTATGGTGGAGAGCCTCAAATTGATTCAGGATGTTTACCGGAAAAAACCTGATCCATTTATGTACCTTGTGCAGGTAGTAATGGACACAAAGTCAGACGAACTCATTAATATTTTTTCAGCAGCATTTCCTGAAGAGAAAAGCCGTGTTGTAGAGATACTTACCGAAATTGACCCTGCAAATAAGGCTAAATATGAAAAGATCAATTCAGCCAATCCATAATAACCTGTTATGCTCATAAAACTGTTTGTTCAGAATTATGCACTTATAAAAGAACTGGACGTTGAACTTGATAACGGACTGACAATTATCACCGGAGAAACAGGTGCAGGCAAATCAATTCTTTTAGGTGCTCTTTCCCTTATATTGGGAACCAGAGCAGATTCCTCAGTCCTTCTTGATAAAAATGAGAAATGTATTGTGGAAGGCACATTCCAGATTGAAGAGTATGAACTTAATGAGTTCTTCATATCAAATAATATTGATTATGAGACTGTTACTACACTGAGAAGAGAAATTAATCCTGCAGGGAAATCCCGGGCTTTTATAAACGATACTCCTGTTACAGTCAATATGCTTAAAGAGCTAGGCGACAGACTTATAGATATTCATTCTCAGCATCAGACACTAATGCTGAACGATAACTCATTCCAGCTAAATTTAATTGATTCATTTTCAGGTACTGCCAGGCTAAAGAATGAATACAGGGAAACTTACTCAAATTACCGGAAACTAAAAAAAGAGTTCTCTGTAATAAAAGAAAAAGCCGACAAAAACAGGGCAGATCTGGAATATTACCAGTTTCAGTATAACCAGCTTGATGAAGCGAAACTGAACGAGGGTGAACAAAAAGAACTTGAAACCGAACAGGAATTACTTTCCCATGCTGAAGAGATAAAACTTGCATTAAGCACTTCATCAAATCTCTTTTTTGCTGAAGGGATATCCATCCTTTCAATGCTCAGGGAGGTTAAATCTAATCTGGGAAGAATCAGAACCTTCTTACCTGAAAGTGAGTTCCTTCTGTCAAGAACTGAATCAACTCTGATCGAACTTGATGATCTTGCTGCGGAGATAGAAAAACTGTCAGTCTCCATTGAGGCTGATCCTCAGCGGCTTTCTATGGTTAATAACCGGCTCGATGGTATTTACCTGCTGATTCAGAAACACAGAGTGCATGACCTCAGTGAACTCATCAGAAAAAAAGATGAAATAGGAGATCTTATAAATTCTATTGTTACCAGTGATGAACGAACCATTGAACTGGAAGCAATCCTTGAAAAGGAAGTCAACTCATTGAAGACCAATTCTGAAGAGATATCTGACATGAGGAAAAGTGTATTGCCCAATATTGAATCGCGAATTATAGAATTGCTCAAACAACTTGGAATTCCAAATGCAAAATTCAGAATATCACTGACACGGTTACATGAATTCACTGCAACAGGAATTGATCAGGCCGACTTTCTATTCTCGGCGAACAAACAGATAGCCCCGCAGAACCTTGCTAAAATTGCTTCGGGTGGAGAATTATCCAGAGTTATGCTTAGTCTTAAATCTTTACTGACAAAGAATAATAATCTGCCAACAATAATATTCGACGAGATAGACGCTGGAGTTTCCGGTGAAGTAGCTGATAAAGTAGGACAGATATTATCAGGGATGGGGAAATATATGCAGGTTATTAATATTACCCATCTCCCACAGGTTGCTTCGCGTGGAACACGGCACTATCATGTTTACAAAGATGATACAGATAACTCAACATTTACCCGTGTTAAATTGTTATCACCTGAAGAACGGATCATTGAGGTAGCCAGATTGTTAAGCGGCAGTGAAGTTACTGAGACGGCAATAAAGAATGCACAGGAACTTCTGAGAGCTGGAATCAATTAACTTTTGATTTACAATATTTTACTAAATTTGTCACAGATATTTTCTGTTTCAGTAATTATTATGCTTTACAATGAGAGAAGGACTATTAAAGGGGAAAAAAGGTATCATTTTTGGTGCGTTAAATGAGAAATCGATTGCCTGGCAGGTTGCATTGAAAGCCTGGGAACAGGGAGCTGCACTGGTGCTTACCAACTCTCCGGTAGCCTTAAGGCTGGGAAATATACATGATCTCGCTAAAATTACAGGGAGCAAGGTAATTCCTGCGGATGCTACCAAGATGGATGAAATCGAGAATCTGCTTTCTGAAAGCATGAAGATATTTGTTGGTAAATTCGATTTTATTCTTCATTCTATTGGAATGTCACCTAACGTGAGGAAAGATATACCTTATGAACAGACCAGTTATGAAAATATGCTGAAGACATTCGATATATCAGCCCTGAGTTTTCACAGGGTTCTTCAAACTGCCTATAAGCTTGACGCATTAAAGGAATGGGGATCGGTTGTTGCATTATCGTATGTAGCAGCTCAAAGGACCCTGTCGGGTTATAACGATATGGGTGATGCAAAGGCGCTCCTTGAGTCAATTGCACGCAGTTTTGGATATATTTATGGCAGAGACAGGAAGGTAAGGGTAAATACTGTTTCACAATCACCTACGGCTACCACAGCAGGAAGTGGTATCCATGGTTTTGGTTCCCTGATTGATTTCTCTGAAAGGATGTCTCCGCTTGGTAATGCCACGGCTGAAGAATGCGCCGAATATTGCGTTGCGCTATTCTCCGACCTTACACGTAAAGTGACAATGCAAAACCTTTTCCACGATGGCGGATTCTCAAGTATGGGTATGAGCCTGAAAGCTATCGAACAGTACCAAAAAAGTTTCGATGAGTGCGATTGTGACGATAAGTAAATAAGTATAAACACCTATTTTTCAAGCGACTTGCTATTCAGTGAGTCGCTTTTTTTATATTTGAATACCTAAAACAAAATCTTATGATAAAGATTGTATTACTGGTTATCTTCTATTTTGCTTTCCCGTTAGTTATAATTTATTTATGTAAGAAATGGTCTTTCCTTCAAAAGATGGGTGCAATTGTTCTTGCTTACGGATTTGGACTTTTGATAGGCAGTACCGGAATTTTACCGCACGGAAGTGATGGTTACAAATTGGCCCTTCAGGGAAAGGGATCTCTCCCAAAAGCCGAAGTTGAATCGCTGATAACCCAGGGCAAGGCAACTAACGATGATTTATTTGTAAATCAGATAGCTCAGGTACAGGATATCATTCCCTCGGTTGTCGTTCCTCTTGCTTTCCCGCTGTTGCTTTTTTCCCTGAATCTCAAAAGATGGCTGCGTTATGCAAAGAAAGGTTTTATCTCGGTGGTTCTTGCTCTTGTTGCCGGACTTGTGATGGTCACGGTCGGTTTTTTTATCTGGAAAAACTCAATTCCCGAAAGCTGGAAACTTGCAGGGATGTTTGAGGGGATATATGCCGGAGGCACTCCTAATTTTGTCGCAATTAAAATGGCATTGAATGTGGATGCCAATCTGTTTGTAATTGTGAGTACATATGATATGATAGTGGGGGCCTTTCTTGTCCTTTTCTTTATAACAGTTGCACCGAAATTATTCAGAATGATCCTGCCACCATTTGAAGAATCCATGGGGATAGCTGGTGATGAATCTGAAATTTTAAGTCAGACCGAAAACCTTGAGGATTATTCAGGCATGTTTAAAAAGGGAGTCTTCCTTCCTTTACTCGGAGCTCTTGGTATTTCTGTCCTCATTTTTGCCTTCTCAGGTGGTTTGGCATTGCTTTTACACAAACTCCCGATGATGGTAGTGGTAATCATGTCAATAACCACAATTGGATTGCTGTTGTCACTTTCAAAATATGTAAACAGGATTGAAAAGACATTCCAGCTTGGAATGTACTTAATCCTTGTATTTTCACTCACTGTTGCTTCAATGGCAAACCTCAGGACTATGTTCGGAATTGGCATGCTTAATCTCATTCTATTTATAACCTGGTGCTATTTCGGATCTCTTGTCCTTCATATAATACTTGCAAAGATTTTCAAAATTGACGCTGATAACTTTCTTATTACTTCAGCGGCTTTTATTTTTTCTCCGCCGTTTGTGCCTCTTGTTGCTAATGCGCTCAAAAATAAAGATGTTATTGTAACCGGGATAACTGGTGGAATAATAGGTTATATCGTTGGTAATTATCTTGGAGTTGCTCTGGCATATTTTCTGAAGGGATTCTGATCTGCCTTTTTGCCCCCCCCTAAAGGGGGTCAATACTCTACAGCCAAGTCTAATTAAACTAAAAATCACAGAATTAGCTCCCCTTTTAGGGGAGATGTCAGCGTAGCTGACAGAGGGGCATTACCACCAAAAATGAAATAAATTATAAAAAAGCTGAACCCTTTCGAATTCAGCTTTAATAAATGTCAATTAACAGGAAAATCTAAAACAGGTAATTCAACCCGATTGAGAATCCTATATTTCCATCCTGCACATTGAAAGCCTTACCGCAATCAATTGCAACCACAAAGTTCTGATTCATTACCAGCATGACACTTACTCCCGCACTCTGATGCAATTTTTCGGCACCAGGCTTAAAGTAATCGGAATAATTTTCAGTCGGATATTTTTCACTGAAAGTATTCTTAAGATCAGCCGGCATTTTTATATCCTTGGTTACCATTCCGAAATCATAAAACCCGTTAAGCCCCATATAACAATCCTGTTTAAAGAATTTAAAATATAGCGGTTTCCATCTAAGTTCAAGATTCCCCATGAAAAAGTCATCGCCAACCACCCTGTCAAGAAGAATTCCTCTTAATGTTTTTGAGCCGCCAAGGCCTTCAGATGTCGCGCCCGTCAGCCTTGATGTGATAACCTCTGTTTGATAAAAGAAAGGAGCATGCCCTGATAATGTAGCCTGAAAACCTAACCGGTAAACAAAGGAAAGATTTTTCTCTATTAATGTAAAATATTGACGGTGAATGATGTACAGTTTTGAAAATCCCCAGTTATTCCCCATAAATTTGGGAGCTGCTTCCAGCCCGATCTCAGTCCAGAGACCTTTCATAGGGTTAGGCTTATTGTCGCGGCTGTCCCATGTCAGACCAACTTTTAGCGTATTGATCCAGCCTCCCTTGACCTCATCAGCAGGAATTATTCCAAGCGCCTGATATCGTTCGTAAAGACCGGGCAACGAGTCAACTGATGGCAATAATTCTTTTTTTCCTTTGTTCAGCTTATCAATATTGACGGAGCTGGTGGTAAAATCCTGAAATGCAAAGCCTGCGCTCCATTTCAAATGTTCACCTGAAAGTTTTCCCTGGAAATCATTCTTAAACCTGAACTGGTTCTTCTGATAACGATAAAACATCCTGGTTCTGTAGGGAGGAGAAGATAATTTATTATCCATCCAGTCTTTATTATATACTGATTCATATCCGTTGAATCCGTAAAAAGTAGCTGCCGAATTAGGAAGATAACTGAGGTCACTTATCCATTCTACTCCGGGAATGAGATGACGTGATTCGAACATAAATCTGTAAATACCGCTTCCTTTTGTATATCGTGATATTTCCGTATAGGTATGATCGATGAAATCAGGATATTTACTACCATCGCCATAATTAAAAAACTCTGCAAGAGCTCCGTACTCAAAACCAAGATCCGAGTCATAAGTAATAGCGGGTAATGCTCCGCCGAATTTCCATCCGGTTTTTACCTTTTTCTCCTGGGCTGCTAACGACAATACCAATATTGACAGAAGAAAAACTAAAAAGGTCTTTTTCATAGGTTATAGGTTTGGTTCATAACGTTAAAGATAAAGAAAAATGGAAATAATGGTCACTTTTTTTAATATTTGCTACCTTAGGAACTTATTTATATGACTTAATGCTTACAGGTTTGCTCGTTAAAAATATAAAATGTCTTGTTCAGACTGAAGATGTACCAAAATTAAAAATATGCGGTGCTGATATGGCTGAGCTTTCCTCAATAAATGATGCTTACCTCTTTATCAGCGATGGTATTATCACTGAATTTGGAAGAATGGAGAAGCTTCAGAATAGTAGAATACTTGTTCAGCATCCAAAGTTTAAAACTATCGATGCAACCGGCAGATTTGTTTTTCCTTCATTCTGTGATTCTCATACCCATCTTGTCTATTCCGGTAGCCGCGAAATTGAATATACCGACAAAATCCGTGGATTGTCTTATGCAGAAATTGCAAAGCGGGGAGGCGGAATACTTAATTCAGCAAAGAAACTTCACGAAACATCAGAAGACGAGCTGTTTATTCAATCTATTACCAGGATAAATGAAATCATTTCAACAGGTACTGGAGCAGTTGAAATAAAAAGTGGTTATGGTCTGAATCTGGCTGATGAATTAAAAATGCTTCGGGTGATCAGAAGAATTAAAGATACCAGTCCTATCGAAGTCAGGGCTACTTTTCTGGGGGCACATGCAATTCCTGAAGAGTATAAAAACAACAGGGAAAAGTATGTTGACCTTGTTATCAATGAAATGTTACCCGTTGTTGCTTCAGAGGAACTAGCCGATTTTATAGATGTTTTTTGCGACAAAGGTTTCTTCACTGTGGAGGATACTGAAAGGATATTAATGGCAGGAATAAAATATGGACTTACTGCTAAAATTCATGCAAATGAGCTGGATTATTCAGGTGGAATCCAGACAGGGGCAAAATATAATGCTCTTTCTGTTGATCATCTGGAATTTACAGGTGATGAAGAAATAAATACTCTTATCGGATCGGAAACGATGCCTACACTACTTCCCGGATCAGCCTTTTTCCTGGGTATGTCAGATCCTCCGGTCAGAAAAATGATAAATGCAGGTTTACCAATAGCTCTGGCATCGGATTACAACCCTGGTTCATCCCCTTCTGGTAATATGGAACTTATAATGTCCCTGGGATGTATCAGACTAAGAATGCTCCCGGAAGAGGTGATAAATGCTGTCACAATAAATTCAGCTTATGCAATGGGTATTTCCGGAACTCATGGATCAATAGCAATAGGTAAGGTGGCTAATGTATTTATTACAAAAGAGATACCATCATATGAATTCATGCCGTATGCTTTTGGAAGTAACTTGATTGATACAGTTATACTAAGAGGGAAAATTATTAACTAATTAAACATAAAACTGATTCAAATGGATGCTCTGTGATACTCAGTGAATCCTCTTTGTCTCTTAGTGTAACAAAAAAATAAGAACTGACACAGAGTTTACAGAGGGTATACAAAGTTGCACAGAGAGAATTCAACTTAATTGTATTTATATGGATAAAAAGATCATCGAATGCATTCCGAATTTCAGTGAAGGGCGGGATATGGGAGTAATCAGGCAGATAACCGATGTTATTGAAGCGGTTGACGGAGTGAAATTACTTGATGTAGACCCTGGTAAAGATACAAACAGAACAGTAGTAACTTTTGTTGGAACACCTGAAGCGGTTGCAGAAGCAGCATTTTGCTCTGTCAAAAAGGCATCCGAGGTTATTGATATGTCAAAACATCATGGAGCACATCCTAGAATGGGCGCCACTGACGTTTGCCCGTTTGTACCTGTCTCGGGAATCACAATGGAAGAGACTGTTTCGATTGCCCATAATGTTGCAGAAAGGATTGGAAGTGAATTGGGAATACCAGTTTACTGTTACGAGAATGCTGCCAGCAAACCTGAGAGAAGAAACCTCGCAAACTGCAGATCCGGTGAATATGAAGGATTAAGAAAAAAACTTTCTGATCCGGAATGGAAGCCGGATTTCGGCCCTTCTGAATTTAATGAACGGGCGGGAGCTACTGCAGTTGCTGCAAGAGATTTTCTTGTAGCATTTAATGTTAATCTCAATACTACTTCTACCAGGCGAGCAAATGCGATAGCTTATGATGTCAGAGAGAAGGGACGGCCGGAAAGAGAAGGAGATAACCCAACAGGAAAGATTGTGAAAGATGAAAATGGTGAAAAAGTAATGATGCCGGGTTCATTGAAATCTGTAAAGGCAATAGGATGGTATATTGAAGAATACGGAATCGCTCAGATATCAATGAATCTTACAAATATCTCTGTGACACCTGTTCATATTGCATTTGATGAAGTATGCCGCAAAGCTGATGCCAGGGGTGTCAGAGTAACCGGATCTGAGCTTGTAGGTTTGATTCCTCTCAAGTCTTTACTCGATGCCGGGCTCTATTTTCTGGCTAAGCAGCAACGTTCATCCGGGGTATCTGATGATGAATTGATCAGGATAGCCATCAGATCAATGGGACTAAATGATATTCATCAATTTAAACCTGAAGAAAAAATAATTGAATTTGTCATGGCTGATAAAAGTAACCATAAACTGATTGACATGAATCTGAAATCGTTTATGGATGAGACTGCTTCTGATTCACCCGCTCCCGGAGGAGGTTCTGTTTCTGCCTATTTGGGAGCACTTGGCGTTGCACTTGGTACAATGGTTGCTAACCTCTCTTGTCACAAGAGAGGATGGGACGACCGGTGGAAAGAGTTTTCGGACTGGGCCGAAAAGGGTAAGGCAATTCAGAATAATCTTTTACAAATGGTTGATGAGGATACCAAAGCATTCAACAGGATAATGGAGGCATTTTCACTTCCTAAAAAATCTGAAGAAGAAAAAAAGTCGCGGGAAATTGCAATTCAGGAAGCTACAAAAAATGCAATTCTTGTCCCTTTAAAAGTGATGGAAACTGCCTACTCAGGATTCGAATTGATCAGCAAAATGGTGGAGAAGGGAAATCCGAATTCTCTCAGTGATGCAGGAGTAGGGGCATTAGCTCTACGATCGTGCATAAAAGGAGCATTCCTGAATGTTAAGATCAATGCTTCCGGTCTGAATGATAAAGATTTTGTAGCCAGTGTTATTGAAAAGGGAAAGGAAATAGAAAACAAAACAAAAGCTGAAGAGGAGGCGATCCTTAGAAGTATAAATTCAAAAATAGGCTTGTAGTCTTGCAGGTCTTGCCAGTTATGCCAGTCTTTATATAATTCTTATGACTTGCACGACTTGCATGGCTTGCATGACTTTTACGACAATCAGATGATTCTTCTTATTGTGCGCAGTTTATGGGAATAGCCTCCGATTTCAGGCTTGAATATTCCCTGGTGATCGATCGAATCAATTCTTACCCTGCCGGAAGCATGAATAACCAACCCTCTTGATAAAATCAT
>Ga0208478_1000375_pt1 | contig 16009 bp, 14 predicted proteins | sample NGESurdeep072012_5_FD_184462 | JGI IMG/M metagenome (GOLD analysis project Ga0208478, IMG submission 184462) | Arctic peat soil microbial communities from Barrow, Alaska - NGEE Surface sample 415-2 deep-072012 (SPAdes) | ecosystem: Environmental > Terrestrial > Soil > Wetlands > Peat ...
GGAGTCCGATGCCGCCACCGATCCGGCCTTGGCGCCGCTCGTGCTGCTCGCCGACGAGCTGGTCTCCGAGCCGGTGGAGAGCGGCGAGATGCTGGGGGTCCTCGTCGTGGACCCCCGCCCGGTCTCAGGCCAGTAGCTCCTCGGGCGAGTCGACCAAAGTCAGCCGCTCGCCGACCCCGGTCAGGTTGAGCAGGCGCTGCACCTGCGGTCCTCCCTTGACCAGCGCGAACCGCCGGCCGGACTCCTGTGCCCGCTTGTTGGTCGTGACCAGCAGGCCCAGGCCCGTCGAGTCCATGAACTCGAGCTCTCTCAGATCCAGGATCACGAGGCCGCTGTCCGACGCCGCGGCCCGGGCCAGCTCCTCCTCGAGCGCCGGGGCCGAGGCGAGATCGAGCTCGCCGCTGACGGCGATCACGGTGGCGCCGTCCTGGCTGCGCACCGCTATCTTGAAGTGGCCGTTCACGGTGGCCGCGAGCCTACTGATCTTCGCTCGCCTCGACGGTCCTACGGTCAGCCGATGCGCATGTGCACACGAACGATGCTGAGCCCGGGCCCGGTACGCACCTGCACCAGGTCACACAGCCCGTTGGCGAGCCACAGCCCGTATCCGCCCCTGTGTTCGCCGGATGGCCGCCGGCGACCGGCCAGCGGGTCCGCGATCGTTCCACGGTCGCGAACCTCGCAGATCAGCCCACCCGGCTCTGACCACAGGCGCACGTGCCCCTCGCCGCCGCCGTGACGCACGCTGTTGGTGGCCAGCTCGTTGACCGCCATCACGAGGTCCTGCGAACGCGCCTCGTCGAGCCCCGCCCTGGTCGCAGTGCACTCGACGAGACCGCGAACTGTGCCGAGGTCGCCGAGTCCGAAATGGATCGGCTCGGGCGATGGCGCTGGCTCGGGCAGGGGCGCGGTGAGCAGATCGCCGCAGCTGTGCGCTCCGGCGTACTCGGCGCTGATGTGCTCTGCGTGCTCGCCCGCGATCAGCGGGTGGCTGTGGTTGGCCTCCGCGATGACGGCGGCCAGGAGCGCCGTGGTGTCGTAGGGGCAGACGAGGAACAGCGTCGAGTCCGCCAGGGCGAGGTTGAGCAGGCGCTCATGGTGCTGGCACTCGATCAGCTCGGCGGCGTCGCGCTCCGGGTAGATCGGCTCGCCGATGCCCCGCAGCTGACGCCCTGGGTGTGCGTCGATGAACTCCTGCCAGGCCGGGATGATCCGCGCCGGGTTGCTGCCGACGTCGCTCATGTCGGCATAGTGCACGCCGGCGCCGTCTGGGCCCAGCTCGTGACGCAACCGATCGATCTTCTCGCTCGACACGACGACCAGCGTGGGCTCGCGGCGAGGTATGCCCGCGCGGATGAAGTGCGCCGTACGGCGCACGAACTCCTCCTCGCCCGCGTAGAAGAGGGCGGTGTGGCGGTAGTCGGGCGCGCTGGCCCCGGAGTGATCTGGTACCGACTGGATCACGACAGCTATAGCTATCCGGCCGGCTCGTCGTCTAATCATGGATTAGCCACCGGGCGGCCGCTCGCGGAGACCGCGGGGCCACATGCCGGTGACGGTCCTCACGAGGTTCCGGGCTGCAGCGTGGCCCGGAACCTCGCAGGACTGTGTCGGGGCCCATCCGATCAAGACTGAGGAGGAGAGATCTCGGCTCGGGACGGAGGGCGGGCAGAGGTCCGATCGCATTCGTTGGGCGACGTGACCGGGTGCCTCTGACAGAAGGGATCGGCGTCAGGCGGGCTCCCCTGATCCGTAGCCAGCCGCAATCCGGGCGCGTACTCGGCCGCAGCTCGCGCGCCCCTAGGATCGGGCCGCCCGGCCGGCGTGTCACTGTGGCGCCACCGGCGCCTCCGTGCCGATGGCGGTTCTCGCCCGCCGCGACGCCAGGCGCGCCAGCTCGTCGCCGATCGCCGGCAGGGACAGGATCTGCGCCGCTCCGAGTTGCGCCGCCGCGCGCGGCATTCCGTAGACCGCGGAGCTGGCCTCATCCTGCGTGAGCGTCCGGCCTCCGGTCGCCGCGACCGCAGCCAGCCCAGCTGCCCCGTCGCGCCCCATGCCGGTCAGGACGACAGCGACCGCGTGGGCGCCGGCCACGCTCGCGAGGCTCCGCAGCAACCGGTCTCCCGAAGGTCGGTGGCCGCTCACGGCGGGACGCCGGTCGAGCACGAGGTGCCGATCGGAGCTGAGCGTGAGATGACATCCGCTGGGAGCGATCCACACCCCGGCCTCCAGCGGATGGCCCCCGCGCGCGAGGGCCACCGGCACCCTGACCATCGCATCGAGCGAGGTGACGAGACCCGCAGTGAATCGCGGCGTCATGTGCTGCACCACCAGCACCGGGATCGGAAAGTCGACGGGCAGCCGGCCCAGCACCGTCTCGAGCGCCTTAGGGCCGCCGGTCGAGGCGCAGACGCCGATCACCGGGCACGCGTCCTCGGGAAGGGTGACGCCCGCCCCTGCCACGGCCTCCACCAAGCGCGTGGGGCTCCCGGCGACCGCGAGTCGCTTGAACTGGATCCGGAAGGATCGCGCCCACGCGCTCGACGGCGCGTCGAAGTCGATGGCCGAAGCGGGCAGGACGGCGACCGCGCCCGCCGCCAGCGCGGCGAGCGCCGGCTCGGAGCGCTGCCGTCTGGAGGCGCCCAGCACGGCCACTCGAGTCGGCCCCAGCGCGCGGACGCGTCGCCCGATCTCGCCCGGCTCGGAACCGAGCAGCTCGAGCTCGATGGCGATCAGGTCGGGAGCGGATCGGGTCAGGGCGTCGAGCACCTGCTCGTACTCGGTGCAGCGTTCGACGACGCGCAGCTGCGGATCTCCGGGCTCGGTGGCGCTTTCCAGGTAGTCGGGCAAGGCCCGCAGTCGGCTGCCCGCGCGGGCGGCAAGCATGATCCGCACGGGACGCTCGGATGACGCCGCGCCCGGCACGAGCTCACGTCTCGCCGATCAGGTCGGTGATCGTGGCCAGCAGCGCTCGCTCGTCGAACTCCTGCTTCGGAATGAAGGCATCGGCGCCCGAGCCGCTTTCCCCGGCAGCCGGCTCGGACCCCGGGTTCGACGTGACGACGATCACGGGCAGGTCGGAGCGCTCGACGTCATCGCGAATCGTCCGCAGCAGGTCACCGCCGCTCATCGCCGGCATCTGCAGGTCGGTCACGACGAGATCGAAGGGGCCCCGTCGGGCGAGCACCTCGAGCGCATCGCGCCCATCCCGGGCCGTCTCGACCCGGTAACCCGCGGCCGTGAGGATGGTGCGGTGGAGCTCGCGGGCCGTGCGTTGATCGTCGACCACGAGAATCCTCGGCGACGACGGGGCCGCTCCGCCCGGGGGGCGGGTTCTCGAGGTGGGGGAGTGGGCGTCGGCGCCGCGCACCAGGAAGGCCGAGTCGAGGATCAGCACGATGCCGCCATCGCCCAGCACCGATGCGCCGAGGTACCCGGGCGTGGCCTCGAAGCCGAAGCCGAGCGGTTTCACCACCACCTCCTGCTCGCCGAGGATCGCATCGCAGGCCAGGGCGATCTGGTGCGAGGACCAGCGGACGACGGCGGCCCGGCGGCTCAGCGCCGCCTCGGACGGGTGTCCGCCGAGGACGCTGATCAGGTCGGCCAGCCACAGACGCTCGCCCCGCAGCGCAATCGCCGGCCGTCCCGCCAGCATCATCGGCCTGGAGAGCTCGAGGACCTCGGCCACGCTGGACAGCGGCAGCCCGAAGCGCCGGCCGGCGCGCTCGACGACGAGCACACGCATCAACGCGAGCGTCACCGGCAGCAGCAGGGTGACCCGGGTGCCACGCCCCAGCTCGGTGGAGATGTCGAGGCAGCCGCCCATTCCCTCGGCATGATTCTTGACTGCGTCGAGCCCGACGCCCCGGCCGGCGAGCCCGCTCACCTCTGCGGCCGTCGAGTACCCCGGCGCCGCCAGCAGCTCGACCAGCGATCCCTCGGCCGGGACCTCGGCGAGTGCAGCTCGGCTCACGCCGCGCCCGTCGTCGCGCACCTCGATCGCGACGAGGCCGCCCCGTTGCACGGCGCTCAACTCGATCCGGCCGCGACGTGGCTTGCCCGCGCGCTCGCGCGCCTCCGGGGTCTCGATGCCGTGCGCCACGGCGTTGCGGAGCAGATGGCCGATCGCATCCGAGAGACCCTCGAGCACGGCGCGGTCGAGCTGCGTCTCGCCTCCGGTGATCACGAGGTCCGCCTCGACGCCGTGCGCCTTCGCCGCGTCTCGGACCGCGCGCGGGTACGGGGCCGTGATCGAGCGCAGCGGGAGGCTTCGCATGCCGAGGACCGCGTCCTGCAGCTCGGACAGGAGTCGTTCGCCGAGATCCACCTCGCGCTCGAGCTCGTCCTCACCGCCCGGAGCACGTCCGATCATGTGCTCGAGGCGACGGTGGTGCAGCACCGTCTCGCCGACCGCGTTGAGCATCCGGTCGATCTTCTCGGCGGGGATCTTGAGCGACCGGGAAGCTCGGACCGGCTCGCTGCTCGCGGCCGGCGCCATCACCGGCTCGGATGTGGGCGCGGGCTCGGCGGCCGGCTCGGTGGCGGGCGCCGGCTCGGTGGCGGGCGTCGGCTCGGTGGCGATCGCCCGCCGCAGCTCATCGGTCAGGCGCAACAGCTCCTCCACCTGCTCACCCGTCGGCGGCCCGCCGCCCCGGGCGCCCTCGAGGACGTTCTCGAGGGCGGCGGCGACGTCCCGGGCCACGACCAGGCCGACCATGCCGGCGCTTCCCTTGATCGAATGCGCGTGCCGGAACAGCTCGTCGGTCACGTCGTCGGTCGCCCGTCCAGCCTCGAGGGCGAGCAGGCAGGCGACGATCTCGTCGAGTCGCTCGGCCGCCTCGTCGCGGAACACGGGCAGCAGCTCCGCCTGCCAATGCGCGCCGACGCTCATCTCGCGTCCTTGGCCACGGAGTCCAGCAGGGCTCCGACGTCGAGCAGTCCGACCAGCGCCCCGTCGACGATCGTGGTCGCGCGGATGCAGCCGAGTCCGGGCTCGGGCGTGCCCTCGGAGAGGGCGTCGATGCCAAGCACCTCGTCAACGGCCAGGCACACCCCTCGGTCCTCGTCGCCGGCCACGATCAGGCGCGACGGGCGTCCCCGGTTGCGCAGCCCGAGGGCTGGGGCCGGGTCGATGACGGTCAGGATCTCCCCGCGCAGGTTGTGCAGCCCGAGCACGGCGTCGGGAGCGCCGGGCACCGGTGTCACGCCGGCGTACCGGACCACCTCGACGACCTGTTCGACGGGCAGCGCATACTGCTCGCCCGCCACACGGACGCGGACCTGGACGGTGCCCACTGGTGGGCCTCCCACTAGGCCGCGGTGCCGAGCGCGGCGCCGTTTCTCGAGGTGCCGTAGCGCTCGAGCATCTGCTCGAGCCCGCGCACGAGGTTCTCGACGTCGTTGGCGATCTCAGCGCGCTGGTCCTGCTCGGCTGCGAGCTGTTCGACCGCGCGTCGGATCTCGGTCATCGACGCCGCGGCCTGGGCGGCGGCGTCCTTCTGCTGGTCGGTGGCCGCCATGCTCTGCTCGGTGGCGTGGATCGTCGCGTCGCTCTTCTCCCGGATCGAGCCGGCGATCTCGCGGATCGACTCGGTCGAGCGCACGGTGCGCTCGGCGAGCTTGCGCACCTCGCCGGCCACGACCGCGAAGCCGCGACCGGCGTCGCCGGCCCGGGCCGCCTCGATGGCGGCGTTGAGCGAGAGGAGATTGGTCTGCTCGGCGACGCTGTTGATCATCTCCAGCACCTCGCCGATCTGCTGGCTGCGGACTCCCGTCTCGAGGGCCTCGCTCGCGGTCGCGTGGGCGTTCTCGGCGATCGCGGCTGAGCTGGCGCTCAGCTCCTCGAGCGTCGCGGCGACCTGCGAGATCGCCGCGGACTGCTGCGTGGTGGCCGCCGCGGCCGCCCGCGTGGCGCCGCGCATCTCTTCGGCGGCGGCGCCGAGATCGCGCGAGGTCGCCTTGATCCGGGCCAGCAGTCGCCGGATCAGGCGCACCGCGTAGGCCGTGAGCAGGATGGTGAGCAGGATCGCGACCGAGCCGATGAGGACGCCCACCAGACGGGCTGTCGCCGCGCTCTGGCGGGCTGCGCTCACTGCCGCCGCGGCCTGCTGACGCTCGGTGCTCGACAGGGCGCCGAATTGCGTGTTCAGTGCGGCCAGAGCCGTCTCCGCCCGTGTCGCGGCGGCGGACCGGGGGGCAGTTGCGACGGCTTGACCGAGCGCGGCGATGTGCGCGTCGAGCCGAGTTGTCCCGGCGTCGATGGACTGCAGCAACTGGTTCGCCGCGGCGGTGTCGAGATTCGAGGGGTGCAGCCCGAACATGTCGGTGGCGAGCTCGTTGCGGGCCGCCTGCACGTTGGCGAAGGCGGCCGCGGTGCCCTGGTTGCTGTCGGCCTGCACCGCTGTGGCGATGTCGAGCAGCGCCGCCCTCGCCGCTCCGCTGGTGGCGATCGTGTCGACGGTGCCGACAGCCTGGTCGTACCGGTCGGTGGTCGACCCCAAGCGCCACAGCGACACGCCGAGCGCGGTGGTGCCACACATCACGATCACCGTGCCGACGAGGGCGATCCGGCCGGCGGGGCCGGCCAGGCCGCGGCGGAGGGTTTCGAGCATGTCCCTTAAGTCGGCCCTCGCGCGCACGGGTCCGTGCGTACTTCTCCGCACCAGAGGTGCGGGGTCCCACGCGCTGCTCGGCGCGTGGCGTTCCGAACAACAGTGTGAGATGCGTATGCCGCCGCCTGTCCCCGGCTCCACCGCCGCTCTCCCGCCGAGGATCCCCCCGTCACCACCCGACCTACACCGCGAGGAGCTCACCCATGTCCATTGATCGCAACGCCGTGCCTCCGCGCGTGCTCGTGACCGGCGTCGGCGGACCTGCCGGGCTCGCCGTGATGAAGTCGCTGCGCGACTCTCCCCTGATGGTGTACGCAGCCGACATCGACCCCTATGCCGCCGGCCTCTATGACGTTCCCGAGCGCGCGCGGGCGCTGCTGCCGCGCGGCGACGACCCCGGATTCGTCGAGTTCGTGTTCGGGCTCTGTCGGCGGGAGCGAATCGACGCGGTGGTCCCGACGGTCGACTCAGAGCTGCTGCCGCTCGCCCGAGCGCGTGAGCGCTTCGAGCGCGCCGGCGTGAAGCTCGTGCTGGCGCCCGAGGCGACGCTGCGGGTGTGCCTCGACAAGTGGTCGCTGTTCCAAGCCTGCGCGGGCGTCGTGCGCGTTCCCGAGACGGTGCTGGTGGATGAGGACTTCGACCCCGGATCACGCGAGCTCCCGGTGATCGTCAAGCCGCGTCTCGGCAGCGGCGGCCATGGTGTCCAGATGATCGAGCATCGCTTGGAGCTCGAGCGTCTGCCCCGGGACGGAACCCTGATCGTGCAGACATACCTGCCCGGCCCCGAGTACTCGCTCGACGTGCTCGCGAACGCCAACGGACAGGTGCTCGCCGTCGTCCCGCGCTCGCGGCTCAAGGTCGACTCAGGGATTGCCGTCACGGGGCGTACGCTGCACGATCTTCGCCTCGAGCTGATCGGGCGCGAAGTGGCCGAGCTGATAGGGCTGACCGGTGCCGCGAACGTGCAGGTCAAAGCCGACCGCCGGGGCGCCCCGGCGGTACTGGAGGTCAACCCCCGCTTCCCCGGATCGATGTCCCTGACCGTGGCCAGCGGCGTCGACATGCCGTTGCTGTGCGTCGCCGAGGCACTCGGCGCGATCGGACCGGAGGGGCCACTGCCATTCGCCGATCTGGGCATGGTCCGCAAGCTCGAGGAGCAGTTCTTCGATCCGAGTCAGTTGAGCCGGCTCGAACGCCGGGCCGACCAGGTGCAGCAGTCGACGCTCCGGGACGCGGCATGATCGACGCCGGGGAACTCGTCCACCGCGATGCCCACGTTCACTCCACCTTCTCGGACGGGGCAGCCAGCCTCGCTGAGAACATCGCCGAGGCCGAACGGATCGGCCTGCGCGCGCTCACGTGCGTTGATCACGTGCGCCTGGAGTCGGACTGGGTGCCGTCGTTCGCGGACGCGGTGTCCAGCCTGCGCGGCGAGACCTCACTCGAGTTGCGGTGTGCCGTCGAGGCCAAGCTGCTCGATACGACCGGGGCGCTCGATCTGCCCGGCGGACTGGACGGGATCGACTGCGTCTATATCGCCGATCACCAGGTCCCGATGCCCGGCGGACCCCGCTCCCCGCGTGAGATCCGGGCGTTGATCGAGGCGGGGGAGCTCGATCCGCGGGTCCTGATGTGTTCACTCATCACCGCCACGGCGATGTCCTTGCGTTGTCCGCATCAGGTGCTGATCGCCCATCTGTTCAGCGTGCTGCCGAAGCTCGGCCTGCGTGAGGACGGCGTGCCTGAGCAGTTGATCGAGGCGCTCGCTGCGGCCGCACAGGCGAACGGCGCCTGGATCGAGATCAACGAGCGCTGGCGCTGTCCGACGGCGAGGACGCTGCGCCCGTTCCTACGGCGTGGCGTCCCGCTGCTGCTCGGCACCGACAGCCACCAGACGCGGACGCTCGGCCGCTTCGACTACTGCGAAGCGGTCCTGCACGAGCTCGCTGCCGTATCGCTCACGCCTGCCTGACAGGGCGCTGTCGCGCGCCGGCCTCAGCCGGCAGTCTGGAGCGGGGAACCACCAGCGGCTCGGGGCGGCCGAGATGGAACCCCTGCGCGAAGTCGACCCCGTACTCGGTCAGCAGGCTCAGCGTCCCCGGGTCCTCCACGCCCTCGGCGATCGTCCGCTGGCCGAACCCGTGGGCGAGGTTGACGATCGCCTTGACCAGGTGCTGGTTGCCGGCGCTGGAGGCGAGATTGAGCACGAAGCTGCGGTCGATCTTGAGGTAGCCGACTGCGAGCCTCTGCAGGTAGGTGAAGCTGCCGTAGCCGGTGCCGAAGTCGTCGAGCGCGACGTCGCAGCCGATCGCGGTCAGTCCGCGGGTGAACGCCTCGCCGGCCTCGGTGTCGCGCATCAGCGCGGTCTCGGTGATCTCGAAGGTGATGTCCGCGGGATCGACGCCGCAATCGTGCAACCGGCGCTCGATCACGAGCAGCAGCTCGTGGTTGCCGACCGACTCCGCGGACAGGTTGACGTGCACGTGCCGGCCGCCCCCGGCCATCGGCAGCGCGTGCTCGACCACCCAGTGATCGATCTCACCGATCAGCCCGTATTTCTCGGCCACGGGCAGAAAGCTGCCCGGCGCGATCAGCTCGCCCTGGCGGCCGATCATGCGCAGGAGGAGCTCGATGCCCGGCTTGCCCCCGTTGAGGGGGATGATCGGCTGCGCGTACAGGACCAGCCGATCCTCATCGATCGCGTCGCGGATCCGGCCGATCCAGGTCAGGGCGGTGAGCTCGCGCTGGGCGCGGGCCTGCTCGGCCTTCTCGTCGGTCGTGTCGCGGAACACGACCACGAGACCTCTGACCTTGGTCCCGCTGAACAGCGGCACGGCGGAGTAGGCGACCGGGAACATGGTGCCGTCCTTGCGTGTGAACGTGTCATCGGCGATCTGCACCGTGGTGCCGTCCTCCCTGACTTTGGAGAGCTCGCTCTCATCCTCCGGCAGGCGTGAGCCGTCGGCGCGCTGGAAGTGCACGGCGGCGTGCATCGACCGGCCGCGCAGCTCATCCTCGCTCCAACCGAGCAGCCGCGATGCGGCCGCGTTCAGCAACGTCAGGCGTCCGTCGCGGTCGACGACGCAGAGGCCCTCGGCCATCGTCTCCATGACCGCCGTGCGAAACGTCTCAGCCTGGTGGCGCTCGCTGATGTCGGTCACCACGATGCCGGCGCCGATGACCTCGGTTCGGTCCGAGACCGGATAACAGCTCGCCAGCCACGCCCGCGTTTCCTCCGGTGAGTCGAGGTCGGGGATCGTGACCTCGACGTTCACGACCGCCGCTCCGGTCTCGAACACACTCCGGCACATCGGCTCGATCTGCGGCCACAGGGTCGGAAGCACGCGGGCGGCAGGGCGGCCGACGTGATCCGTGGATGGAGCGCCGCCCGCCTCGGCGAGCGTCTCGTTGATGCGGTGGAGGCGGAGCTCCCGATCGACGAATCCGAACCCGACCGGCGCCGTGGAGAGGATCGTCTCCAGCAGCGTCAGCGCCTCGGTCACCCGGCGCTCGGCGAGATCGAGCTCATCCACCTTCTGCACCAGCTTGCGGTTGAGCATCCGCAGGTGCTCGCGATGGAACTCCTCGGTGGGTTGCCGCTGCTGCGGATCGTGCGACTCGGCGAGGGCGAGGCCAACCACGCGCATGATCTCCTCGGGCTCGCACGGCTTGGAGAGGACGTGCTCGACCCCGGAGGCCGCGGCCAGCCGGCTCACCTCGTCCATGGCGTAGGTCGCGGTGCTGAGGATGACCGGGATCTTGGCGATGCGCGGATCGCTGCGCAGCTCGTGCACGAACTCGTAGCCGTCGGTGCCGGGCATCAGGATGTCGGCGATGATCAGGTCCGGGGTGTGGGTCCGGGCCAGTGCGAGCGCCAGCTCGCCTGTGTCGGCCGTGAGCACGTCGTACCCCGCGTAGCCGAGCACAGTCGCGAGCAGCTCGCGTTCGGGCTCGCGGTCGTCGAGGACGAGGACCTGTGTCATAGCCGCTGCCCGACCCGGTCGAGGGCCGCCGGCCGGGCGAGGAACCGCTCGATCTCGTCGATGAACGTCTCCGGCTCGATCGGCTTGCGCAGATAGCCGTCGAACCCGGCGGCGGCGATCCGCTGGCGGTCGCCGTTCATCACCGACGCAGTGACGGCGATCGTCGGGGTTGTGCGCAGCGCGGGATCGCCGCGAATCGCCGCGATCACCGCGAACCCGTCCATCTCGGGCATGCGGATGTCGAGCAGGATCAGATCGGGTCGCTGGGCGCGGGCGATCCGGATCCCGTGGAGCCCGTCGCGGGCCAACAGCGATACGTACCCGTGAGCCCGGAGCAGGTAGTCGACGAGCTCGATGTTGTGCGTGTTGTCCTCGATCACGAGGATTCGGGCGGCGCTCATCTCAGGGCGGTCCACGCACGTCGAGGGTGAACACGCTGCCCTGGCCGAGCTCGCTCGCGAAGCCGATCCCCGCTCCGAGCAGGTTGGCCAGCGTCTGGCAGATGTAGAGCCCGAGCCCCGTGCCCTGGAAGGGGGTGGCGCCCGGCTCACCGACCTGCTCGAAGGCGGCGAACAGCCGCTCCTGGTCGGAGCTCTTGATGCCGCGGCCGGTGTCGAGGACGCTGAAGCGTGTCACGCCCCCGGCACCATCGGAGAGGCACGTCAGCGTCAGGCGCACGTGCCCCTGGTCGGTGAACTTGATCGCGTTGCTGGTCAGGTTGATCAGGATCTGGCTGAGCGCGCGGCGGTCGCACTCGACCTCGACGCCGCCGGAGGCGAGCACCTCCAGGGCGATCTGCTTCTCCTCGGCCAGCGGCCGCAACCCGGAGGCGACCTCCTCGAGCAGCTCCCGGCAGGCGACCGGCTCGGGGTGCAGCTCGACCTTGCCGGACTCGATCCGGGCCAGGTCGAGCAGGTCGTTGATCAGCGACAGCAGGTGCCGGCCGCTGGATCTCACCATGCCCAGCTGCTTGGTCTGCTCGTCGTTCAACGGGCCCGGCAGCCCCATCAGCAGGGTTCCGGTGAACCCGATGATCGCGTTCAGCGGCGTGCGGAGCTCGTGGCTCATGCTGGCCAGGAAGCGGTCCTTGGCGAGGCTCGCGCTCTCGAGCCGGAGATTCGCGTCGCGCAGCTCCCGCTCGAACTCGACCCGCTCGGTGACGTCGCGGATCGCCGCCGTCGCGAGGGCCCCCTCCTCGGTCTCGAACGGGCTGAGGCTGATCTCGACCGGGAACTCGTCCCCGTTGCTGCGCCGCCCGCTGAGCTGCAGCCCAACGCCCATCGGCCTGGCCGCCGGCGCGGCGAAGAAGTCGCGGCGATGGGACGGGTGGGCCGCGCGCTGGCGCTGCGGGATGAGCACCTCCATCGGCTGCCCCAACAACTCCTCGCGGCCGTAGCCGAACAGCCGCTCGAGCTCGGCGTTGACCAGGCGGATGGTCCCGTCTGGATTCACCATCACCAACGCGTCGGGCGCCGACTCCACCAGCGTCTCGGCGAAGCTGCGCGTTCGCTCGAGCTCGCGGGTCAGCCGCAGCTCATCGGTGACGTCGCTGGAGATGATCAGGAACCCCTCCAGGTCCTCGCCGCTGCGCCGGGGCGTGATCACCACCCGGCCCATGAACCGGCTCCCGTCCTTGCGCTGCCGCTCGACGATGCCCTTCCAGCTCCCGCCCTCGAGCGCGCGCTCCATCATCTGCTCCGGGAGTCCCGCCTCCACGTCCGGGTCGATGTGCAGCACGGAATGGGGTGCTCCGATGATCTCCGAGGGCGGGTGGCCGTAGATCCGGCGGGCGCCGGCGTTGAACCCGACGATCCGGCCGGCGGGATCGATCACGATCATCGAATGCTCGGTCGAGGCCTCGAGGATCGTCGCGAGGAATCGGACCGCGTCCTCCGCCGCCCCCAGACCGCCGACTTCCAGTCGCGGTGCCCGAAACATGTACAGATCATTATTCGTGCCGGGGATGGACCCGCATATCCCGCGATTGCAGGATATGTCGGCCCTGCTGTCATCGCCGAGACGTCACGCAGGGCGTTATTCGATCAGGCCCGTGCGGATTCCGACCGCCACGGCGGCGGCGCGATCCGAGACGCCGAGGCGCTGATAGATGTGCTTCATGTGCGTCCCGACCGTGGCCACGCTGATCTCGAGCTGGTCAGCGATCTGCGGTCCCGAGAACCCGTCGGCGGCCAGGCGCAGGATCTGCATCTCGCGTGGCGTCAGCCACGGCGGCCGCAGCTGGCCCCGGTGGTGGGACAGGAAGGCCCCCAGCTCGTGTCCGATCGCGCCCATCGTCTGGCTCAGCCGGGCGGTTGGGCGCAGCTCGTCGCGGTAGTAGAGCTCGACGACCGCGAGCACCTCGCCCGCGTGAACAGCCGGGAACACCATCGCCCCGTGCAGGCCGTCGACGGCGGCGGCCCGGGGGCGGCGGAAACTGGGGTCGGTGAGCACGTCGGCGATGTTCAGCGGAGCTTGGTGCTCCCACGCGATGCCCGGAGCGCCGACGCCGCGCGGAAGTCGCAGGGCGAGCGTCGCGGCTTCGAATGTGCTCGTATCGACGTCCGGATCGCTCCAGCACAGCCGTGCGGTGAGCACATCGCTGCTCGGCAGCCACAGCGCCGCGAAGGCGCACTCCATCGCCTCGGCGAGCCGCTGCAGCAGACGCAGCCCGCTGTGCGGCAGGCTCTGCCACGCGGCCAGCTCACCGGAGACGGCGACGTGGCCGGCGAGCTCACGTCCGGCCAGGCGGTGATCGGTGACGTCCACCACCGAGCCGACGATGCGCTTGGTTCCGTGCCCGGCGGACTCGATTGCGGTGATCGTCGAGCGCAGATAGCGGACGCCGCGGTGGGCCGTCGTGATGCGGAATTCGATCGGCGGTGCGGCCGCCACATGACGGCTCATGTCGACGTGCCGCGCGACGCGCTCGCGATCCTCGGGATGGATCTGCTCCTGCACGAACGCTCGGGTTGGCGTGATCTCCTGCGGACGCAGGTCGAAGAGTCGGTACAGGTTGTCCGTCCATCGCAACAGGTCGGGGCCGGGTATCCATTCCCAGCTGCCCACCCCGGCGACGTGTTCACCGGACTCGAGCAGACGCGCACCGACCACCGGGTCGAAGTCCTCCATCCCGCCGCCCCGTATCGGTCGCGGTGACCGGTCAGTCACGCGTCCCCCCCTTTCGCGCGCAGACACCGCGATACCACATCAAAGTCCCGGACCGGACGTGCACGGTCGCCCCTCTTCTGTTTGCAGACCGGCCAGGCGCACGCGCCCAGGCCAAAATCGTTGCACCGAATACTACTCGCCAGACCGACCACCGCGCAGCGGATTGTCATACACAGCCCTGGGGTCCTGCCGTTCAGTAGTTACTACGGATTGGGGATGGCTATCGGTGCGGACGCGCGGGCGTCCCAGGGCGTCGATACGTCCACATGACCCCACAGCTCGACAGCGGACGGATCTCCCCCGAGGCCTCGCTGAAACTCTGGCAGGAGTACAAGCGCACGGGCAGTCGACGCCTGCGCGATCGCCTCGTGCTGACGCTGGCGCCGCTCGTCAAGTTCGTCGCCTATCGGAAGCTCCGCGAGCTCCCCGCCCACTGCGAGGTCGAGGATCTCATCTCCTGTGGCCTCGAGGCGATGATCCGCGCCGTCGACCGCTACGACCCGGCCAAGGGCGCCACGCTCGAGCAGTTCGCCTGGACGCGGATCAACGGCGCCATCCTCGATGAGCTTCGCCGCTCGGACTGGGCCCCGCGCTCACTGCGCCGCTGGGAGCGCGACATCTCGGGTGCCCGCGATCATTTCGCCACGCTGTACGGCCGCCGGCCGTCCGGCGCTGAGCTCGCCGACGCGCTCGGGATCACCGCGGCCGAGCTCGACACCCACCAGCAGGAGATCGCCGTCGCCGAGGTCGGCTCGCTGAACGCCGTCATCGCAAGCGAAGACGGCACCGTGGCCGAGCGCATCTCCGGGATCGCCAGTCAGGATCCCGAGACCGACCCCGAGCACTGCACGCTGCGCAGTGACGCTCAGTTCCGCATGCAGCAGGCGTTCGACCGCCTGCCCGCCCGCGATCGCCAGGTCGCGGTGCTCTACTACCTCAACGACCTCACGCTGCCCGAGATCGGCGAGGTGCTCGGTGTCTCGGCCAGCCGCGTCTGCCAGATCCACGGCGAGCTGCGGCCCCGCCTGCGCAAGCTGCTCGAAGGCGACCGCGAGCTGCTGGCCAGCGCCGCCTGAGTTCCCGTCGGGGCGCCGGTGGCCGCCGGCGCTCTTCTTGTATGCCCCCCCGGATCGTGGTAAGACAGCACCGCGCGTGTGGGGGGAGCACGGTCGCTTCCGAGTCGGCCGCCTCGGTTCCTCCGATGCGTGCGGCGCAGGGTAAGACGACCGCAGCAACGAGAGGAGTGCTTCGGCATGAGAGAGCAAGGGCGTTTCCACGTCAGTGGCCGCAGCCGGATGACCGTCGGTGTATTGGCGGCAGCAGCGTTGGTGGTGATCGGTCTGCTTGCCGTGTCCGGCAGCGCGACCGCCAAGCGCGAGCGCAGCGGGCCATCCGGCACGAACGGCAGCCGGGTCCACGTGATCGAGCACGCCGTGACCGACACGGTGGTCTACACGGGCGGTGGGTCGGAGAACAAGACCGGCAACCTGCTCACCTTCCACAATCAGGTCTTCGACCCGACCGACACCACCCCGGTCGGCCGCGATCAGGGCAGTTGCATCCGGATCGCTCCGGCCGACGGGAGCTGGGAGTGCACCTGGACCACGTTCCTCCCCGGGGGTCAGGTCACCGTCGAAGGGCCGTATTACGACACCAAGAACAGCGTGCTGGCGATCACCGGCGGGACCGGTGCCTACAGCACCGCACGCGGACGGATGGAGCTCAACTCGCGTAACGGTGGCACGGAGTACGACTTCATCTTCTACTTCAGCCACTAGGGGCACGAGGAGGACCGCTCCCGAACCGCGCTCCCCGGGCCGTGGCCGGGGAGCGCGCGCGGGCGTCGTACCATTCGGCTCGAGGGCGGAACGGAACCGGATCGCAGCGTGACCTTCAGATACGAGCTCTCGGCCCATTTCCTGGACGGGCGCGAGCAGCGCGCGGGATTCGTGCTGCTGGCCGCGTTCCTGGTCACATTCCTGTTCATCCGCACCAGCGCTCGGTTGATGCGCAGCCCGAAGGTCACGTGGTGGCCGGGCAGTGTGACGACCAGCGGCGGCCTCCATCTGCACCACCTGGTGTGGGGGATCGTGCTGCTGATGCTGGCTGGCTTCCTGGGGTTCGTCACCCGGCCGGTGAGCCCGTGGACGGAGATCCTGGCCGCCCTGTTCGGTGTCGGCGCCGGGCTGACGCTGGACGAGTTCGCGCTGTGGATCCACCTGCGCGACGTCTACTGGGCGGAGGAGG
>Ga0208478_1000377_pt1 | contig 15971 bp, 15 predicted proteins | sample NGESurdeep072012_5_FD_184462 | JGI IMG/M metagenome (GOLD analysis project Ga0208478, IMG submission 184462) | Arctic peat soil microbial communities from Barrow, Alaska - NGEE Surface sample 415-2 deep-072012 (SPAdes) | ecosystem: Environmental > Terrestrial > Soil > Wetlands > Peat ...
TAGCAATACTACAATACCCCGAAACTAAGGAACATTCCTCGTTCCAGGTGATGTTAAGGGTAAATTTTGTCAGTGGCAATGGAGAAAAGTCAGTGACCAGGTTTTTTGGCAGCGAAGGCATTATCGAAATGGTGGATAACGGATTTGTTGTAAGCAACAGTATTATGTCAAAGGCTCCGGGAATTGGAGGATGGGATGCCTTCGATACTTACCCCAAAGCTATGCAGGAAGAACTATTGAAAAGATACAATCAGAAATATTCAAAAGCAGATCAGGAAAGACCAGATAAGCCCGGGACAAAATACTTTGCTCCTGAAGGTTATGATGAGCATTTTGAGCATTTTGCCAATTTCTTTGATGGAGTCAGAACCGGCAAACCTGTTGTTGAAGACCCGGTATTCGCATTCAGGGCATGCGCTCCATGTCTTGCATGCAATGACAGCTATTTCCAGAAAAAAATAATTAACTGGGATCCTGTCAATATGAAACTGGTCTGATCAATTTTCTTAACCCTTCCCCTGACCCCTTCCCTTAAATAATAAGGGAAGGGGTATTCCATTGATTTATAAGGCATTAAAAAGGCTGCGCAATTAGGCAGCCTTCTTGATTTTATTTATCTTTAATATTATTTGTTATAGGGTGCAATAACCTTATTTACAAGGGCTATTGAAGCTTTTACACCATCAGGTTCACTTAATTTTTCGCCTTCGTACTCAACATCAATATACCCTTTAAAACCCGAATCAGAGATAATCTTCATCATTTTTACATAATCAATTACTGTTTCATTTCCATCCTGATCAAAATCGTGGGTTTTACCGCTGACTCCCTTGGCGAAAGGCATCATGTCTTTAACTCCTGCGTAACGGTCATATTCGTAAAAATTTCCTAAATCAGGTAATGTTCCGCAATTGGGTCTGTTAACTGATTTCATAATCTCTGCCAGCCATTTTCCGATCGAAGAATTCCCTCCGTGATTTTCTACAATAACATTGATATTATACTTTGCAGCATAATCTGACAATTTTCCTAGACCGTCAATAGCTGCAGCCTGCATTTGTCCCATTGTTCCTCTTCCACCTGCATTAACCCTTATTGAATGACATCCCAGGAATTGGGCTGCTTTAACCCATTTATAATGGTTTTCAACAGCTTTTTGCCTGGCTGCAGCAGAAGTATCTGCCAGGTTTCCCTCACTATCAACCATTATCAACAAGCTTTTAACACCATATTTTGTACATGTATCTCTTAAACTTGTAAGGTATTGGGTATCTTCTGCCTTCCCCTTAAAAAATGATGAGACATACTCTACCGCATCAAGATTATATACAGTTTTTGCAATTTTCGGGAAGTCGAGATTAGTCATTTCCCCTTTTCCCAGTGCACGATGGAATGACCATTCAGCAAGAGAAATCTTAAATCTTGGAACCTGACCGAAAGAATTTACACAAGAAAGTCCTGCGAAGAGGATTGCGATAATAGATAGTTTGATTTTCATATGTAACAGTTTGTCAAAATAATTTCCGAATTTTTATTCATATAATTTAATACAAATATATGAAACAAAAGAAATATTCCATATGGATCAAGTCCATGACGGGTGGTTTGTATATTTGTGTTATATAAATGTCTTTTCTGACTTTATCACAACAAAAAACAATATGGCAAGTCTCATCCCGGGTTTCGAATACGATATTTTCATCAGCTATCGTCAGAAAGACAACAAAGGTGACATGTGGGTGAGTACGTTAGTCGAGGCTCTTAAGACTGGACTCGAATCTACATTCATATAGAATTTATTGGTGTTAATTGTCGATTTATTTTTACTTTTACTATAGTGTTTCTTGATAATCAACTTGAATCAAAATAACAGGAATTTTATTTCCAATAATAAAAACAGGAGGAAAGACTTATGAAAAACAATCTGACCAGACGAAAATTTATTCAAACGGGTGCCATGGCAACCGGTGGTATGCTGGCATCAAGAGCCATTCAGCTGAATGCTCAACCTTATCGTTCTTCATCTAAACCGGTAGCCCCGAGCGACAGACTGCGGTTTGGAATAATAGGTATAGGTATGGAAGGTTCCGGTCTGCTATCAGGGACCATGGCTCTGCCCGGAATTGAATGTGTTGCAGCTGCTGATCTTTATGATGGCAGACATACTCTCGCAAAAGAAATTACCGGTAATCCTAATCTGTATACAACCCGCAAATACCAGGAATTGCTCGACCGCAAGGACATAGATTGCATCATTGCTGCAGTCCCAGATCACTGGCACAAAAGAGTAGTTGTTGATGCCTGCAATGCAGGTAAAGATATCTATTGTGAGAAGCCTATGTCGCATACTGTGGCAGATGGTTTTGATATGGTGGCAGCAGCACAGAAGAATAACCGTATTGTGGAGATAGGTTCACAGAGAGTAAGTTCCATGCTCTGTGAGAAGGCAAGGGAGCTTTACAGTGGCGGATCAATTGGCGACATAGAACAGGTTGAAATAACTCTGGGCCGTAATGATCCCACAGGCGCATGGGAATACCCTCCGCCAACTGATTTGTCTCCAAGTACTCTTGACTGGGACACATGGCTGAATGATGCTCCGAAGATTCCGTTTAACAAGGAACGTTTCGCCCGCTGGCGCTGCTGGAAAGAATATGGTACAGGAGTAGGGGGTGATCTCATGGTTCATTTGGTCAGTGGCATGATGGTTACATTAGGATGGAATGAAGCTCCACGGTCCGCCACAGCTCTCGGAGGAATCTTCCGCTGGAAAGATGGCAGAAACATGCCCGATTTGCATGTTGTGCTGTTTGATTATCATGGAGTCCCAGTTTATTGCCGGCTAGGACTTGGAACAGAGACTCCTGAGCTGGCCCGGTTTATGGGTCCAAAGGGTATTCTCGATGCAGGTGAGTTTAATCTCCGTTATGCACCGCAACCCGGTATTGACCTTGCCCCAAGTTATTATGCCGGAGGATTTCCGCACCAGATGCGTGCTGAATACGAAGCCAAATGGTACAGTGAACATGCCCCAAAACTTGGAAAAGAACCACTTTATGATGAGGTGAACTACCGTGGTCACGATTGGGATGATATGAATCCTCATATGTGGAACTTCTTCGAGTCAGTAAAATCGCGTAAACCTGTTGTTGAAGATACTGTTTTCGGCAATCATGCAGCTATTGCCTGTCATATGGCAAATGAATCCTATTTCCGTCAGAAAACAGTCTTCTGGGACGAAAGTACTCATTCAATTAAGAGCTAAATTGATTCTAGTTATTTTCTAAATTATAAATTAAAACAGGAGGAAATTAAAATGAAATGTAAAATTATTTTGTTGTCCATTTCAATCATTTTATTGAATCTCACATTTATGGCTGAGGCGCAAACCCAAAAGGTTACTACACCTGAACAGATTGCCCCGCCTGAACTTGTAGCACCACTAGCGGGTGCGAAATTAAATATATATCCACGTAAAACCGTATTTGAGTGGAAGCATGTTGAAGGGGCTAATAAATATGAAATTGTGGTTGAATACAACGACGGCAAATGGAAGCTGCTTAAAAATGCAACTACCAATGTACCTTCTTATACACTGAATTTTGTAGGAAAACAACCGGGGCGCTGGAGAGTTAAATCCTTTTCCAAAGCTACAGGGAAACCAGGTGCATATAGTGAATGGAGGGAATTTATTTACCTCAGGTAATGAATACAGCTTTCATAAACAGGTTAATTATGAAAACATAAGGATAAAAATTAATCAGGGAGAACAAAGATGCGACATAAATATTTAATATTATTAATGGTAATCCTGTTTTGCATTGGTTTAACTGAACTGCATGCACAGACTGTGAAAGATATTGATGGCAATGTTTACAATACTGAAACTATTGGCACACAGGTCTGGATGGCGGAGAATTTAAAAAGCACAAAATACAACGATGGCATTGCAATCCCATTAGTCGACGATGATCAGGCATGGGGAGTATTAACCACTCCTGGTTGCTGCTGGTATAATAAAGATGCAATCGCTAATAAAAATACATACGGTGCTTTGTATAATTGGTACGCAGTAAACACAAATAAATTATGCCCCAGGGATTGGCATGTATCTACTGATGCAGAATGGACAACACTTACTACCTATTTGGGTAGCGAAAAAGTTGCCGGTGGAAAACTAAAGGAAACCGGGACAACACATTGGGAGAAACATAATAATGGGGCGGCTAACCTAACGGGTTTCACTGCGCTTCCGGGTGGTTACCGTAACAACCACGGAGCTTTCGCTAACATTGGCTTCTTCGGTTTTTGGTGGTCGGCTACGGAATATGTCCCAACAGCTGCCTGGTGCCGTACTATAGGGTGTGCTGGAAGTGATGTTCTCAGAATCTTCAGCTTGAAAAAGATCGGTTATTCTGTTCGTTGTATTAAGGATTAATATAAACCAGATAATGAATGCTCAGGTTGCCCTCTTTATGTTACTGCAGCAATGTTTCGTCATATAATTACCCCGCTTTATCAGGCGAAAATTTGCTCTCATACTTGAAAAAAAAAGTGCATGTAATGGTTTAATTGATAAAATTATCTTTCATTTGGCTTAAAATCCTTGAACAATGAAGAAAAATGTAATAATTCTCCTTTTAGCGCTATTAATTTTAGATATTTCAGCTCATAGTCAGGTTAATAATCAGCTTACAAGTGAGCAGAAAGTATGGTTGTCAAAAGCGAATCGACATGAAAAGAACGGATGGATTTATCTTCACATTGAAGGCAAACCCGAAGAACGTGGTTTCCAGCATGGATATTTACTTGCAAAAGAAATAGAGGAGGCTCTAATGGAGATGAGAGAAGTCTGGCATTATCAGACCGCATTGGATTGGCAATGGCTGGTTCAGAAGGGTGGCAAAATGTTCAATTCCAAAATTGATACTGAGAATATGGAAGAAATTGATGGAATTGTGGAAGGAATGAAGGCAGCAGGCGTGTTAACCAGCCGGGATGAAATTGTAACTTATAATGGGTCCACAGAACTCATGGGATATTGGTGGCCCACAGTGAAAGACACGATCTCTCCAAATGCACCTGATCCTAAAAAGGAATCATGCAGTTCGTTTATTGCAACCGGGAGTATGACGGCAGATGGGGGCATCGTTCTGGGACATAATACAATGAGTTCATTCTATTATCCGTTATGCAATATTATTATGGATATTCTTCCTGATAAAGGCAGCCGTATTCTTATGCAATCTGAAGCCGGTTTAATTCACAGCGAAACGGACTTCTTTATTACCAGTGCGGGGCTTGTAGGCTCTGAAACAACAATCGGGGGTTTCTTCCCATTCAATGAAAAGGGGATACCGGAATTTGCTCGTATGCGTCATGCAACCCAATATGCTTCAACGATTGATGAATGGTGTGAAATAATGAAAACAGGCAACAATGGAGGATATGCAAATGCATGGCTGATTGGTGATATAAATACGAACGAAATCGCCCGGCTTGAACTTGGATTGAAGTATATTGGTTTTGAAAAAAAGAAAGACGGCTTTTTTGTCGGATCAAATGTTGCTGAAGATCTAAGAATCCTGCGGTTCGAAACAAAATCTTCTGAAATGGATATCAGGTTTTCTTCAGTAGCCCGGCGGGTCAGGTGGAAACAATTAATGAGAGAAAATACAGGTAAAATAAACCAGGAACTGGCGAAAGAATTCGAAGCCGATCATTATGATACTTATTTAAATACCAGTACCCCCGATATGAGAACCTTGTGTGCTCATCCTGATCTGGATTCTGATACATATGGAGTTGATATTCCTTTCGCCCCTTGGGGAACAATCGATGGAAAAGTTGTCGATTCAAAGATGGCAAAACAAATGTCATTTGTTGCACGATGGGGTTCTGCATGCGGAATACCATTCGATGCTAAAGCTTTCTTAGAGAAACATCAACAGTTCGACTGGATGAATGGATTGCTTAAGGACCGTCCGACACAGCCATGGACATTATTTAAGGCAGGGGAGGGGAAATAAATTTAATATAAGGCTTGGTTCCTTGCACTTTGTTTTTTTGCCGTAAGACACTAACGGAAGAAAGCTTAGATCCTTACGCCAAGAAGAATAATGTCATCAACCTGCCCGAAAGGCAGACGATCTTCTGAGGTATAGTTAATCCACTCTTCAATTGTTTTGTTGAAAGCCTCCTTCTGGGAAGCCATGTCGAGAGCCTGATTATCGAGAAGCATTTGTTTAAAATTAGCTTTCATAAATTTTCTGCCCGCAGGTCCGCCAAACTGATCAAAAAATCCATCCGAAAAAAGATAAATTGTATCACCTTTTTGAATATCAAGCTCATGGTTCGTGAAATTATCCATTCGGGAATGGAAGCCAACCAGCAATGAAACTGATTTCATTGACCTGAAAAGAGCCCTTGAAGATTCTGATCATCTTCAATACTATGCATCACTCGACTTCAGGTTTGATCCGGTAAGTGTCTTTTTCTATTGCATAAATTCAAAACTGATAAGATTTGAATATGTCAAACAGGTGATATATCATATCCTTGACATTCCCGGTTGGTGCATAAAGGTCAGGGATTTTAACCGCAATGAACTGAATTCAGGATGGCTTATATCTGATGTTGGGAAAAACTCTTTAGATAAAATAAGTTATCTGAAAACTCTCAAATAACAATTTTTCGAAATTTTTGACTTTCTGTTTGTTGTATTAAAGATAATTAACCAAGACTCCTGTTTTACCATTTTAAAGATAATCCAATCTGATTTCCATATTGAATAACAGTGAGTTCTGATTTGTTTTTTGGTTTTGATGACAAAGAATTTTCAGGATTCTGATGTGTTTTATTATAATGAATTACTACCTGCTTTCCGCATAAATACCCGATAAGGCCTCCGACGAAAACATCAGATGCCCAGTGCTCATGTTCCGTTAATCTTGATATTCCAACTAGTGTAGCTGCCGAATAACATATAACCGGGATTGCTTTTATATCCTTGTATTGTGTTGCAAATACTGTAGCGATTGAAAACGCTGTTGCTGTATGACCCGAAGGAAAAGCATCAAAAGCTGAAATCGGTTTTTTGATTACCAGGTCCTGGTCCCAGGCTGCAAATGGTCCGGACCATTTACCTCCTTCAGATTTGCTGAAAATATAATCAGCCATAGGTCTCTCTCTGCCGGTAAGTAATTTTATAATGTTAACCCAGACCCCTGATGTAATCATAGCCTGTGTTGCCAGTAAACTGGTCTGAACGCCCTTTTCATTTTTGCATACAGCACTTATTACCCCAGTTGCAATAACTGAATAAACGCCCCAATTGCCGCCAAAATTAGTTATGACAGGCGAAGATTTGCTTACCCAATAATGTTTCTGTTTCTGAACGCGCGCCCAATCGTCTATGTTATTATCAAAATGAATCAGTGCAGCTGTGATGACAATTGCAGTTCCGGTCATTAGCCATTGTTTGCCATTAAATCTTAAAGGTGCAGTTATCTGTTCTCCAAAGTTGTGAAACAACGATGGAAAATATCCTTTTGATGAACGAAAGGAAAAGATGCTGTCAGTTTTATAAAAATTAGTTGATGATTGTTGAGTATCGATTTTATTTTGATTTGCTTTTGAATTAATTGCATAGTTTACATTAATGGAATCCATTGCTCGCAAATTATGCTGATAAGCAAGAACATTGCAAGGGGGAAAAACAATAAATAGTATTATAAAACGGGGAAATAAGTACAAAATCTTTTTTTTATGTGACATCTTATATAATCTTCAATTAAAATCAAAGTTAAATTAATTTGTGGGAAACTTCCTATTGTAAAAGGAGGTCAATAGATTGTTGATCAGTCGTTGTTAAACTTTCAACTATATTAAAGTTTGCCCAATTAGGATTAGAATGTTTAACTCCTTCCCAAATATAAACATCTGAATATTTTCCGCCATATATTAATTTATCCATCGTATAATACTTGAAAACATGAACCAGATTTCCTGAACTGGAATCAAAACCAATAACTGTCGTACGGATTAGAGAGGTGTCAGGATTTTTCATTAGTGTCTTCAACTGTTGAAGTGCAGAAGTGTTTTCATCACCATCCAAACGAATTTCTAAAAACCAGGTTAACTCTACTAAAGGAGTATTAATTTCTCGTTTATATAAAGTTCGTTTCACATTGTTCGCAATTTGAATTAACTCAATTGTTGCAGTGCAGTCAATTAAGTTTTTTCCTTTGTTGCCTACCCGTGAAGAAAGAAAAATATGATGGTTTCTGTAACGGATAAAAAAATTGTCTGTAAGTAGTATATCGTTAGGTCTCTGCAAAAATTTATATGCAAGAAAACCTCCAAAAACGGGAATAAAAGTCAACTCAACACATGATTCAATAAAAACGATTACTTGTCCGGCTCCGGCTTTAGGAACAATATCACCGTATCCAATTGTCGTGAATGTAACAGCACTAAAATAAATATAGTCAAGGAAGTGGACTGTTTTACCTCCTGCTGTCGACTTAAAATCTAATGAACCAAACAAAAAATATAACAACCCGAACACTAATGTTATTATAATATATATTGCAACACCTTTCAGAACAGCATTCAGGATTCGATGAGACCAAAAAGATGAAGCAAGATTTTGAATTGTCTTTATAAGGTGTTGTAAGTCCATAATAAACTTTTTGATTTTGAATCAGGCTAATTATATAAATAAATTCATTTAACGTTTAAATACGGTCTTCAATCCATGCGTTAAAGCGATCGGGAAAACAGAAATGTGGGTTTCTCCTTTAAATATTTGTGGAATAAATTCAAGACCTTCATATTTGCGCATCTGCATTATTTGGATAAGTTCATTAGTGGGATTTATAACCCAGTCGTTATTATCCAAAGAGCCATAAGCAATATAGACCATTTTATTCAATTCCTTATGTTTACTGAAATAATCAGCTTCTGTTTTTAAGATGCTGTTGCCATTCCAAAACAATGAAGGAGAGATAATTATGTAGTCTTTAAACATATCGGGTTGTGTGAACAGAACATATGAGCTTAGCAACCCCCCGAAAGATAACCCCATGATTGCATTTGAATCCTGATTTGTCCGATAGTTTTTATTAACAATCGGAAACAGTTCATTTTTAACAAAGCTGAGAAAGTTGTCAGCACCACCGGCATTTGGATAATAAAAATATACAGTATCTTTAAATTGTGTATAATCTCTCGCCCTTTTTTCCCACCAGACATTAGTTCCTTTTCCATAGCTTATTCCAACTATAATAATATTCTTGATCTCATTATCCCAGATAAGCCAATCTGTAATTTCCTTTGTCATTCCGAATGATTTATCTCCATCCAGTACATATAGGACAGGGTAAGATTTATCAGAGCGGTAATAGCCGATTGGCAAGCCGACCTGGATTATATAATTTTCATTTGTAACATATTTTGATTTAATAGAAAATTGTTCGGTGTTATCAAGGTAAACTTGTTTCTGCTGTGTCAGAGCGGTTTGTGCCTGTAACCCGTTTATGCAGATAAAAAGGAAGGTAGCAATCATTGAGGGTAAATAAAATCTTTTCATGTGACTTAATTTGGATTATGAATCATAATTTTATCAAGGTATAACTATATGGTCGATGGGATTTACTGTTTACTAATATTCTTTTTGAATAAATCTGCACTTTTATTTCCATGTTCATTTGAAAGGCAAAGTTGAACTATTTCTTGTTACAAAAAAAGATTGATAGAATTAATATGAATTCTCCAATAATTGTACAACCAATTTTTTGAAGGAAACCCAATGTGTTCTTTTCTTCAGATAGCATTTTTATCAAATTTTTTATTTGATTGAACTAGACTACATCATAATGTTATTTATCTTGCCCCTTATAAATTTAAAATGTTTTCAGACTACGATATGATCTCATCTCAGGAATAAAGGCAGGTGTTTGTTTTAGTGCTCACAATATTACTGACTATGTGACGGGTTTTAGTGGTGGTTATGGCAGGAAAGCAATTAATGGTCAGAATGCTTACCTCTGATATAATAAGGGTCTGAAGAACTATGAGATCATTGAAAGCATCTCAGGTAGCGGATTATTTGTAAGTTATGAAAGAACAGATAAATGGATATGATTACTAATGACGAAAAACTAAAGAGACAACTTGGTCTCTTCCCTGCTACAAATATTGTTATAGCAAATATGGTTGGTGCCGGGATATTTACTACCTCAGGCCTTCTTATGGCAGGCTTGCATGATCCGATCCTGATGATGGTATTATGGGCCGTTGGTGGAATCATTGCTTTATGTGGTGCTCTTTCATATGGTGAACTTGGAGCAGCCATGCCTGAGGCAGGAGGAGAGTATCTGTTTCTATCGAAGCTTTACAACCCTCTATTTGGATTTTTAAGCGGCTGGGTATCCTTCATGGTCGGGTTCTCAGCCCCCATTGCAGCTTCAGCCCTCGGGTTCAGCCAATATTTCTGCAGGGCTGTTCCTGTGTTACCTGCCTGGCTTGATAAGGCCGGAATAATGAATGCATCATGGACAGGGAAACTGCTTGCAGTCAGTATCATATTGATATTCACATTTATACATTACCGTGGGATTAAATATGGAGCAAGAATTCAAAATGTTCTTACGCTTCTTAAGGTAGCTCTGATAATGACCCTCTTAATTGCCGGTTTCACTTCAGGGAAAGGAGATATGGGTAACTTCAGTAAAGGTAGTAATATCGCTCCGGGTATTGCCGGATGGAAGACCATAGGACTTTCGTTGATGTGGATAATGTTTGCATACAGCGGTTGGAATGCTTCAACATATCTGGGCTCCGAAATAAAAAACCCTTTAAAAATACTTCCAAAGTCACTCCTTTATGGCACAGGCATTGTGATAATACTCTACCTGGGAATCAATATGTTGTACGTTTACGGAATTAATCCGGAGACAATGAAAGGTGTAATTTCAGTAGGGGGGCTTGCTATGGGCAATCTTTTCGGAAGATCAGCAGATATACTCTTCTCTCTGCTAATAGCATTTGCTCTGTTTTCCTCCCTGAGTGCTTTTATAATTATAGGACCACGTGTCTACTATTCTATGGCTAAAGACGGATTGTTTTTCAAATCAGCTGGCAGAATCCACAAAAAGTATAAAGTCCCATCCAATTCAATTCTTCTCCAATGCATAATAGCTGTCATTATGGTTCTTTCGGGGACATTTGAACAGGTACTGACCTATATGGGATTTGCACTGGGAATATTTCCTATATTAGCGGTATTTGGGGTGATAAAATTGAGAAGAGATAATCAAAAAGCTATCAGATTACCTGGTTACCCCATTACCCAGATTTTATTTATTACAACGGGTCTTCTTATACTCGGGCTCTCTTATGCTGAACGACCAATGGAGTCTTCTATAGCTGCATTGACAGTTATTGCAGGAATTCCTGCTTATTATATTTTTAAAAAGAGGATGTCTCTTCAGCCATTCAAAGAATAAACTTATTCCGGTACTTTATAATCTCATTTTTTTGCAATTATCTTATTTTTTATAGCATACAGCATGTTGCTATGACCAAGTCCCCAGTTATATCCCAGAGTGTAGGGCAATGGTCTCATTAAAGCGGATTTGTATGCCTTTTGCAGATCAGGTTCATTGATATAAGAGAATTCAGTTTTCGGTTTTAAATATTTTCCGTATAACCGTATATCCCATTTCAATTTATCGAAATATCTGTAAGCAATACCCGAATCATCCTGCAGAATGGTAGAACTTTTATCAAATATAATGTTACGAATTATTTTAAAATTATCAGAATGCATGAGATATGATGCTGCTTTTAAATATGAATAAGATTGAGGTAATTCAGAAAGGTAAATTCTGAATCCAGGGTTTTTTGCCAGACCCTTATCTGAAATATCAGTTCTGAAATAAAAAACTGACTGCATTTTTTTCTTTGATAATGAAAGAAAATCTACTTTAATTCCCGGAACAATATTCTTCTTATTCTTTATGCTGTCAATAAGTTGCCACTTTCCCAGGGAATCTACCCCTATCCGTTGAATTGAGACTATCTGATGACCAGTTCGTTTTATGAAAAGTGATATCAGTGGAATTGTACCGTTTACTTTAGTCTTCCTGAGGTCATTATTCATTTTCGAAGTAATAAAATAGCTGCGTTTGAAGATATCATTCAAAGCATTATTAATCGTATTCAGATAGCTGTTCACTGAATCGGGATGCATTTTGCAGATATCAGGTAAATATCCTATAGGCTCCATGCCTATCATAATATACTGGTCAGCATCGGGATAAAAGATATTTGCATTTAAAAAATCAGGACCTGAAAATGGATAAAATACAGTTGTTATACTTTGATTTTTTATTAACTCACTGTCTGCCCATATCTTCATTTTTTCTAGACGGAAAGAGTTAGAATGATAAAACAAACTATCAAGTTCTCTGGCATAATGCTTCCATTTTACGGTTGAATTAAGCTTTGAAAGGCATTCACTTTTACCATTAGGCATTCCTGAAATGAATGATGCCTGATCATCTGTAAGCGTGCTAATGGGAGTAACGGATGTGATTTCGGGTATTTTTTTTAACTCTTTTACCTTTGGATTATGATTGCATGAAAGAATCAAAACAATCATCAGAAAAAAAGCAGGGAATTTCAAACTATTCAGCATCTCTTTGAATTTTTTAGATAACAATTAATGGCAATTTTTTTATTCTTGTCTGACTAAGAACCTAACCTGATTAATTTATAAAATAAACACAAAAAAACGACTTTTATGATGACATTGACTAAATAGTCAGCAGAAATAGATATGGTTTTCTAATAAACAGGTTTTTATCGCAAAAAAGTTTGTGTAAGGTACACAAAATTATCTGGTTAGTTAAATTCTACCCCCTTTGATCAGCGCCAAAGGTTTCTTTTCTTAACTTGCATAATAAAGTTTTTCTAAGCACGTTTAATATCTGATGCTCAGCAAATACAAAAGTTAAAGGTTTTTCATAAATGGAAAATGATCTGTTATGTGATATCGATTTATCATATGTTTAATTTAGGCCCTATTGTGGTAATTATATAATCATCAGTGATTCTTGAGAATAACGAAACTCTACCAGCAATTTAAAGAAGACAGATATGGAAAAAGCAAAAACGCTTATTACAATAACTGGTGCTTTTGTACTATTATTTTCTAATGGAAATATCTCAGGGAATATCGATCATTCGGATGGATCAAATTCTTACCTGAAAAGTTCAAAATCTGTTCAGACAAAAACAACATCTGCACAAACGGGTTCAAAACCTGTTCAGACGAAATCAAAGTCTACGCAGACGAAATCAAAACCTACCCAAAAAAGTTCAAAATCCGGACCAGATATTAAGAGCAAAGATTTTGGAACAGTCAGGATCGGCACACAGACCTGGGCAGTAGCAAACCTGAATGTAAGCACCTTTCGGAATGGCGATTCAATTCCCGAAGCTAGAACTAGCAAAGAATGGGTAGCTGCTTGTGAATCAGGGAAACCCGTATGGTGTTACTATAATAACGATCCTGCAATCGGTCTGAAATACGGAAAACTTTACAATTGGTATGCAGTGAACGATCCAAGAGGATTAGCTCCGGCTGGCTGGACTTTGTCCAGTGATGCTGATTGGGCAAAGTTGATTAATTATTTAGGAGGACAAGGAGTTGCGGGTAGCAGAATGAAAAGCATCAGTGGATGGAGTGAAGGTAACATTGGAAGCAATGAAACCGGCTTTACAGGTTTCCCGGGTGGTTATCGTGTTGAAAACGGAGCATTTCTCAACCTTGGCAGTATTGGCACGTGGTGGAGTTCGGCAGAAAGCAATGCTCTTAGCGCCATTGACCACTACCTTGCACAGAGTAACAGTTTAGGCAGGAGCAGCAGTCCTAAGCAACGTGGGGAATCAGTCCGTTGCCTCAGGAATTAGCTTATAGCAGCTCTTCAGGAAAAAAAAGCCGACCTGAGCTTAGTCAAAGGGCGGCTTTCTGTTGGTGCGCCCCTCCTTCACTTCGTTACGCAGGGCAAAGCAGGTTTCGAACCTGAATTCAAAATACGTCCTTATTTGACCACTCAAAATCCGATCTGATAACACAAAACGTACATAAATAAACAACAATCATTAAACTCCGGATTGGGGTGGTCAGTTTATTCAGGCCAACTATGGTTATGTCCACTTGCTTTACCAATTGATAAAGAAGCTCTAATGAGGTGAAAAAAGATGCGTGGATGGGTTTTTATTAAAAGAGACTTTCTAAGAAGAAAATCGTGCAACCTTTTCTTTTAATTCAAACACAAAAAGCACAGCACATCAGTCTTGAAAATATGTAAATGATGTAACTTATTTCTAAAGTTTTGTAATATTTTGAATGCTGAATGTCTTTACCTTTATACTATAATTATTTATTAATCATTTAAACCAAAAAAACATTAATACCGCATAATTTAAAAACAATGAAGCCTTTAAGATCATTGGAAATTTTAATCCATAGCGATAGCTAAAGAAGCAACAAGAGTAAGAAAACAAAGATCGGACTAAGTTCAATAATTTTTTAACAATATAATCTCACAGACATCATGAATTACTTAAGAAGCAAATTATTTAGTACATTATTATTAACTGCACTAATTTTTACAAATTCCATTTATGCACAATCTGATAAACAAACTACCAGGTTCGGAATTAAAGGGGGTATTAACGTTTCAAACATGTACACCAAAGAGGTAGCTGATAAGAATACAATAATCGGTTTTAATGGTGGTCTTTTTCTTAAAGTGCCTCTAACTCCGAACTTCGCATTTCAGCCGGAGTTATTATATACCACGAAAGGTGCAGAGTTAAAATACAGCAATTCCTTAATTAGCGGTTCAGCCCGTTTTTCACTAAGCTATATAGAGGTGCCCTTACTTGCTGTAATTAACCTCACAAAAAATGTAAACATACAAGGGGGAGTCTATTTATCTTCACTAACAGGTGTTAAGGTAAAAAATGTATCTGATATTGGTTTATTTAATTTTGAAAATGAATTAAATAAATCCGATTTCGAAACGTTTGATTATGGACTGGTAGGAGGTGTGGGTGTCGAATTTGATAAAATCAGCCTTGGTATTCGTTACGAATACGGAATGAAACCAGTTGGAAAAGATAGGCCCATTTTGGGACGTATTCCAGACGCACGTAATTCAACATTGCAGTTTTATATAGGCATTAGTATTCTTTGATAATTTTGATATTATATTAGCTTCTACTTTTTCATTTATCTTATAAATAAAAGAAAAGCGCGTTGAGGTCTGATATTTGGTTGTAAACCTATAACATATTTATAATCCCCAAAAGTGGGATGAGCAGGGAACCTCACGCGCAAACGATAGAAAAGTTTTTTGCAGAACTCTTGCTTTCATTGCAGTCATAGGCGATTGGGTGATGAATCATTGGCCAAACATTGTGCTCATAATATATTTTGTCCTTAATTTTATTATTTCGTTTGGAGTCGTCATGCTCCTGTTTGCACTTTTGTTCAAAATATTACCTGACGCAAAAATTCAATGGAAACATTTATGGTGGGGTTCAATTCTTACTGCATTTCTTTTTATACTGGGAAAAACCGCAATTGGATTTTATTTAAGTAAAACAAATCCCGGTACGGCATTTGGTGCAGCAGGCTCCATTATATTAATTCTTCTTTGGGTGAGTTATTCTTCCATGATATTATTTTATGGTGCAGAATTTACCCGTGCCTATGCCGATTATTTCACTGGAAAAGTTTCGCCAACAGAAGGTGCTGTAAAAATCACTGACAAAGCAGATGCCAAACATTAAAGACGCAAACTACCAGAAAAGGTAAGAATTATGTAACTTATTTCAAAAATTTTGTAACGTTTTCAAGGGCTAATAGACCTATTTTTGTATTGTGAAAATCC
>Ga0208478_1000378_pt1 | contig 15969 bp, 13 predicted proteins | sample NGESurdeep072012_5_FD_184462 | JGI IMG/M metagenome (GOLD analysis project Ga0208478, IMG submission 184462) | Arctic peat soil microbial communities from Barrow, Alaska - NGEE Surface sample 415-2 deep-072012 (SPAdes) | ecosystem: Environmental > Terrestrial > Soil > Wetlands > Peat ...
AAGGGCTACATCTCGCCCTACATGGTCACCGACCAGGAGCGGATGGAAGCGGTCCTCGAGGATCCCTACATCCTCATCGCCAACCAGAAGATCGGCTCGGTCCGCGATCTGCTGCCGGTGCTCGAGCAGGTCATCCAGTCGGGTCGCCCGCTGCTGATCATCGCCGAGGACGTCGAGGGCGAGGCCCTCGCGACCCTGGTCGTGAACAAGCTCCGCGGCACCTTCACCGGCGTTGCGGTCAAGGCCCCCGGCTTCGGCGATCGCCGCAAGCGCATGCTCGAGGACATCGCGATCCTCGCCGGTGGCGAGGTGATCACCGAGGAGATGGGCCTCAAGCTCGAGAACACGCAGATCTCGCAGCTCGGCCGCGCTCGACGTGTGGTCGTCGCCAAGGACACGACCACGATCGTGGACGGCTCCGGTGAGACCGACGCGATCAAGGGCCGGATCAACCAGATCAAGGCCGAGATCGAGAACACCGACTCGGACTTCGATCGCGAGAAGCTCCAGGAGCGTCTGGCCAAGCTCTCGGGCGGAGTTGCCGTCGTGAAGGTCGGTGCGGCGACCGAGACCGAGATGAAGGAGAAGAAGCACCGCGTCGAGGACGCGCTGCAGGCCACCCGCGCTGCCCTCGAGGAGGGCATCGTTCCGGGCGGCGGCGTCGCGCTGCTGTCCGCTCAGGGTGCGATCAAGGTCGACGCGATCGAGGAGCCGGACGAGCAGACCGGAGCCAAGATCGTCGTGCGCGCGCTCGAGGAGCCGCTGCGGCAGATCGCGGACAACGCCGGGCTCGAGGGCTCGGTCGTCGTCAACGACGTCCGCAAGGCGAAGAAGGGCCACGGTCTCAACGCCGCCAACGGTGAGATCGTCGACCTGGTCGCCGCGGGCATCATCGACCCGGCCATGGTGACGCGCTCCGCGCTGCAGAACGCCGCGTCGATCGCCAAGAACATCCTCACCACCGAGGCGATCGTCGCCGAGGTGCCGGACAAGGACTCCGGCGGAATGCCGGGCGGCGGCGGCATGCCCGACATGAGCGGGATGATGTAGCCAGACCCGTTCCGAATCGCGAACGGCAGTAAGTAGTTCGAGGGCCCGGCGCAGGCGCGCCGGGCCCTCGTTGTTCATCTGGACGGCCAGGCGGGAAGATTTGACCGCGCGGCGGCGTCGTTAACCTAGGTCAGCCCTGAATGCCCATGTCACCATCGAGCGATCACCCGACCGGCCACTCTGAGCCCTCCCGGCGCGAGCTCGCGGATCTATCCGCACTCGCCGACGGCTCGCTCCCGCTCGAGCGTCGCGACGAGGTGGAGGCTCGGATCGCGTCCTCGGCCGAGCTGAGCGCCATGTACGCCAACGAGCGCCGCGTGGTCGAGCTGCTCGGCGAGCCGCGCAACCGGCCGTTGGCCCCGCCCGCGCTACGGGCACGGATCGACGCGCAGCGCCCGACCAGCGCCGCTCACCGTCGTCGCCGGGCGGTCTACGCCGGCGGGCTCGCCGGCGCTCTGGCCGCGGTCCTGCTGGCGGCGGTGCTTCTGGTCCCCTCTGGCGGCCCCGGCGCACCGTCGGTCAGCGAGGCGGCCGCGCTCGCGGCCCGCGGCGTCGCCGCCTCCGCGCCGGCCCCGGATCCCAACGCGCCCGTTGTCCAGCTCGACCGCAACATCGAGGATGTCTACTTCCCCAACTGGGCCACGCGGTTCGGCTGGACGCCCGTCGGCCAGCGGGTCGACTACGTCGCCGGTCGGCGCGCCGTGACGGTCTTCTACGACTCGCAGGGCAAGCAGATCGCCTACACGATCGTCGCGGCGCCGGCGCTCGGGCAGCCCGCGGCGACGGTCACGGAGCGCAGCGGGACCTCGCTGCGCACGTTCACCGTCAACGGACGCCCCGTGGTGACCTGGCGCCGGTCGGGGCACACGTGCGTGCTGTCCGGGGACGGGGTCCCGGTCGCGGTGCTGCAGACGCTCGCCGCCTGGAAGGCGCCGGGCGTCGTGCGGAGCTGAGCGGCGCTACTGCCCCCGCCGCTCGCTCGGATCGGCCTGGAGCGTCCGGGCCACGCGCTGGCGCGCGCGGTGCAGCCGGGTGGTGATCGTCGCCTCGCGGACCCGGAGCGCCCGTGACGCCTCGCGGTAGGAGAGGCCGACGACGTCGATCGCCACCAGGGCATCGCGGAAGTCGTCGGGCAGGGACGAGATCGCGGCGTACAGCTCGGCGGTCTCGATCGAGGACTCGGGGTTGATCGCGGCGCGGTCCTCGACGAAGTCGAGGTCGTCGGGCAGGGCGGTGGTCTGCGGTCGCCTCGCCGCCGTCCGGCGCTGGCTGAAGAACGTGTTCCGCAGCACCCGCAGCAGGTAGCCGAGGTCGTCCTCGGAGCGGAGCATGCGCGGCTTGCGCAGCACTCGGGCGAAGGTCTCCTGGACGAGATCCTCCGCCTCCTCACGGGATCCGCACAGACCCCACGCGGCACGGTAGAGCCGATCGAGGTGGTCGCCGAGGGCCTCTGGGTCCAGCTGACGTTCGCTCCCGGACATGCAGTCCCGGCGAGCTTACGGGTCTGGTGGGGGCGCTGCAGCTTCGGTGTTCAGTCGCGCAGCTCGGACAGCGGGCGCGGACCGGGCCCGATGTACTTGGCGCTCGGGCGGATCAGCCGGCCCTCGCGCTTCTGCTCGAGGATGTGGGCCGACCAGCCGGCCGTTCGGGCGCACGTGAACATCGGCGTGAACAGCTCCGGCGGTACGTCGGCGAAGTCGAGCACCACGGCGGACCAGAACTCGACGTTGGTCGCCAGCACGCGATCGGGCTTGCGCGCCTGCAGCTCGGCCAGGGCGGCCGTCTCGAGCGCCTCGGCGACCTCCACGCGCGGCGAGCCGATCTCGCGCGCGGTGCGGCGCAGCACCCGGGCGCGCGGGTCCTCGGCGCGATAGACGCGGTGGCCGAAGCCCATCAGGCGCTCGCCCCGGTCGAGCAGGTCCTTGACGTAACGGTCGGCATCGCCGGCCTGCTCGACGTCATCGAGCATCTTCAGCACGCGCGAGGGCGCGCCGCCGTGCAGCGGGCCCGAGAGCGCTCCCACGGCGCCCGACAGGGCGGCCGCGACGTCGGCTCCGGTGGAGGCGATCACCCGGGCGGTGAAGGTCGAGGCGTTCATCCCGTGCTCGGCGGCCGAGATCCAGTAGGCGTCGATCGCCGCGACGTGACGCGGGTCGGCCTCGCCGCGCCAGCGGATCAGGAAGCGCTCGGCGATCCGGCTGGCCTTGTCGACCTCCCGCTGGGGTACCGGCGGCTTGCCCCACCCACGGGCCGACTGGGCGACGAACGAGAGCGCCATCACCGACGCGCGGGCGAGATTGTCGCGCGCCTCCTCGTCGGAGATGTCGATCAGCTGGCCGAAGCCCCACTGTGGCGCCAGCATCGCCAGTGCGGCCTGCACGTCGACGCGCGGGTCGCTCGAGTGGATGCTCAGCGGATGCGGCTCCGCCGGCGGCAGGCCGGGCAGCAGGTGGCCGTCGACGAGCAGGCCCCAGACCTGCCCGAACGGCACCACGCCGACCAGGTCCTCGATGTCGACCCCGCGGTAGCGCAGCGCGCCGCCCTCTCGATCGGGCTCGGCGATCTCCGTTGCGAAGGCGACGACGCCCTCAAGGCCTGACTGCACTTCTGACGTGACGCTCATCTGGGGATGCTCCTGGCCGAGTTCTGGGAGGGCGGTGGCTCCTCCACAGCGTAGACAACGGCGCGTTCGCGCTGCGTCGCGGACCGCGGCGCCCACTAGGCTAGGCCTGTGTCCGAGCTCCTGCGAGCACCGATCGACGAGCTGGCCGGCCGGGTCCGCTCCGGCGAGATGACGGCGTCCGAGCTGGTCCAGGCATGCCTGGAGCGGATCGACGAGCTCGAGCCGGCGATCAACGCCTTCACCCACGTCGCGCACGAGTCGGCGCTCGCCACGGCGGCCGAGATCGACCCCGGTGACCTGCGCCCGTTTGCCGGCGTGCCGATCGCGATCAAGGACAACCGACCCGTGGCGGGGATGCCGCTGACGATGGGCAGCGACCTGTTCGGCGACTACATCGCCGGACACGACGCCTTCTGCGTGCGGCGCCTGCGCGAGGCCGGGTTCGTGATCGTCGGCAAGACCACGCTCCCCGAGATGGGGATCCTCCCCACCACCGAATCGCGGCGCTTCGGCCCCACCCGCAACCCGTGGGACCGCGAGCGCACCCCCGGCGGCTCGAGCGGCGGCTCGGCGGCGGCCGTCGCCGCCGGTATGGTCCCGATCGCCCACGGCAACGACGGCGGCGGCTCGACGCGGATCCCCGCCGCCTGCTGCGGCCTGGTGGGGCTGAAGGGCGCGCGCGGGCGCGTCTCCGCCGGCCCCGACGGAGGCCAGAGCTTCCTCGTCACCGACGGCGTGCTCACGCGCACCGTGTCCGAGACCGCGGCCGTGCTCGATGTGCTGGCGGGCTACGAGCCCGGGGACGCGACCTGGGCGCCGCCGCCGCCGGCGCCCTACGCCGAGCTCGCCGCCCGCGACCCGGGAAGCCTGCGCGTCGGGCTCGCGCTCAACATGCCGCTCGAGGGCGTCGAGCTCGACCCCGTCTGCGAGGCCGCTGTCCGCGAGGGCGCGGCGCTGCTGCAGTCGCTCGGCCATCACGTCGAGGAGGCCCTGCCGCCGTGGTCGAACCTCGGTCTGCTGTCGGACTTCACGCGTGCGTTCGGGCCCAACGTCTCGTTCACGACGCTGATCGGCGGTCGCCTGGCCGGGCGCGAGCCGGCGGTCGAGGACGTGGAGCCGTTGACCTGGGCGCTGTGGGAGCGAGCCCGCAGCGAGAGCTCGCTGACCCTGCTCTCCGCCCAGGCCCGGCTCGAGGCCGTCGCGCGGTCGATCGTCCGCTACCTGGAGCGCTTCGACGTCCTGCTCACGCCGGCCCTCGCGCAGCGCCCCGTGCCGATCGGCGAGATCCACGGCTGCGGCCCCGATCCCTGGGCCCAGTATCAGCGCTCGGGCGCGTTCACGCCGTACACGGCGATCGTCAACGTGACCGGGCTGCCGGCGCTCTCGGTGCCGCTCTACCACGGCGACGACGGGCTGCCGACGGCGATCCAGCTGATCGGCCGCCCGACGCGTGAGGACACGGTGCTCGCGCTCGCCGCCCAGCTCGAGCACGCTCAGCCCTGGGCGCACCGCCAGCCCGAGCTCGCCGAAAGCTGAGGCTGCGCGGGCGGCGGGAGGCTCAGCCGATCCCGAGGACGGTGGGCATCGACTTCGGCAGCACGCCCAGCCGCTCGGCGTCCACGGTCCCGTGCCGCGAGGTCATCGGGATCTCGAGCAGCTCGGCCTCGTCCCAGGTGGCGAACGCGGTCGGGCCGAGCAGCAGCTCGGCCGCCCGCAGCCCGCGCCGCATCACCGGGATCGGCACGCCGAGCACCGGCCGCCGCCGGCCGAAGGACCGCAGCGCGATCTCGACCACGTCGCGATAGGTGAGCGTGTCGGGGCCCGCGAGCTCGTAGCGTGCGCCGTCGGAGGCGTCGGCGAGCGCGCCGCCGGGCAGCGCCGAGAGCACGCAGTCGGCCACGTCCTCGGCCCAGATGGGCTGAAACGGGGTCCGGCCCGAGCCGGAGATTGGCACCACCGGCAGCAGCGACATTCGCTCGAGCAAGCGCAGGAACGGGTCCCGGGGCGAGTACACGACCGACGGCGCGATCACGGTGTGGGTGAGCGAGGACTCCATCACCGCCCGCTCGGCCACCGCCTTGGCCCGCATCAGCCGGGCGCGGCTCCGGGTCGAGGCCCCGAGTGCGGAGAAGAACACGAACCGCTCCACCCCGGCGCGCTCCGCGGCGCGCACCAGGCGCCATGTCGCCACGCCGGCGAGCTCCTCGATCGAGCCCGCCGGTTGATCGCGGATCACCGAGGCGAGGTGCACCACCGTGTCGACGCCCCGCAGCGCGTGGCGGAAGGAGAGGTGGTCGGAGAGATCCCCGAGCGCGATCTGCACCCGGACCCGTTCGACGCCGAGGCGCCGGGGATCGCGCACCAGGCAGCGCACCGGGACTCCGGCTGCGGTCAGACGTCGCAGCAGCGGCATCCCGATCGTTCCGGTGGCCCCTGTGAGCAGCAGCATCGCGGGGAGGCTACAGCGGGCTCGAGCATGCGACTGCGGGCCGGCGCCGCCGTTCTGCTGGAGACGGTGCGCGCGCCGCGTCCGTAGAATGCGCGCGGTGCCGGTACGCGCCGGCCACGTGACCTGTCAACGAATCGAAGCGCAGAGGAATCGAGACGCCCATGGCCTACGTGATCGCCGAGCCCTGCATCGGCACGAAGGACAACTCGTGCGTTGAGGTCTGCCCGGTCGATTGCATCCATCCGACGCCCGATGAGCCCGACTACGACAAGGTCGAGATGCTCTACATCGACCCGGAGGAGTGCATCGACTGCGACGCGTGCGTTGAGGCCTGCCCCGTCGACGCCTGCTTTGCCGAGGACCAGCTCCCCGAGGAGTGGCAGAAGTACACGCAGCTCAACGCGCAGTACTACGCCGGCAAGACCTGACCCGCGGGTGACGGGCGCGCCGGGAGGCGCGCTCGCTCACACACCGCGCTCCGCGCCCGCCGGGCGCGCGCACCTTACGCCATTGGGAGCGACATGCCGACCGGCTTCGGCGCCGCCGCCGGAGCGGGCTCCTGCATCACCGGAAGCTCGATCGGCGACAGCGCGATGAGTCCTCGCGCCGCCTGCCGGATCGCCTGCGCGGCGGGATCGTCGGGGTCCGAGAGCACGATCGGCAGGCCGGCGTCGGACTGCTCGCGGAGCGGCATCGTCAGCGGGATCTTGCCGAGCAGCGGCACGTCGAGCTCGTCGGCCAGCAGCTGACCGCCGCCCTCGCCGAACAGCTGGTAGCGCTCGCCGGTGGGGGCCATGAAGCCCGACATGTTCTCGATCACGCCCGCGACCTCGAGCTTCAGCTTGGCCGCCATCTCGGCCGAGCGGCGCGCCACCTTCTGCGCCACCGGCTGCGGGGTGGTGACGATCAGGAACTTGGCCTGTGGCAGCAGCTGGGCCAGCGTCATCGACACGTCGCCCGTGCCGGGCGGCAGGTCGATCAGGAGGTAGTCGAGCTCGCCCCATTCCACGTCCTCGAGGAACTGCTGCAGGGCCTTGTGGAGCATCGGGCCGCGCCACACGACGGCCGCGTCCTGCTCGACGAAGAAGCCGATCGACATCACCTTGATGCCGTCGTGGGCCGAGAGCGGGACCAGCTTGCGCTCGGCGTTGACGTGCGGGCGCTCGGCGCCGAGGCCCAGCATCCGGGGCTGTGAATAGCCCCACACGTCCGCGTCGAGCACGCCGACCTGGCGGCCGTCGGCGGACAGCGCCGCGGCGAGGTTGGCGGTCACGCTCGACTTGCCGACGCCGCCCTTGCCGGAGCCGATGCAGATCACGTTCTTGACCTGGGCGAGCGCGCCCTGGGGGAGCGCGCTGCGGCCGAGCTTGTGGCCGAGAGCGGCCTTCTCTGTGTCGGAGAGCACGTCGAAGGACACATTGACGCCGGCGACGCCGTCGAGGCCGCGCACGGCCTGCGCGACGCCGGTCTCGAAGTGGCTGCGGATCGGGCAGCCGGGGGTCGTCAGCGAGACCATCACGTCGACGACGCCGTTCTCGTGCACGTCGACCGACCGCACCATCTGCAGCTCGACGATGTCGCGCCGCAGCTCGGGGTCGATGACGGCCTTCAGGGACTCGGTGACCTGCTCTTTGGTGGGCATTGGATTGATTCTGCCAAACGGGCGAAGTCGGCCCCGGGGCCTGGGCCGGCGAGACGGTCGCTTAAGGCCGACGGGGCGCCACTTGCGTGACGCCCCGGCGGTTGAGGGAGGAGAGGGTGCTTCATTCGCCGGCGAGGATATGAGGCCGGCGAACCTGTCCCGCTGGGGCGCTCTCCTGGGGCGCCGGCGGGGGAAGGTGGTTGCTACGCGACCGAGTTCAGTCGCTCCTGCGCGTCCGTGACGAACTTCTCGACGTTCGAGGTCAGGCTCTTGGACTGCTTCTCCAGATCCTTGCGGACCTGGCGCACCTCACGCTCGAGCCGGCGGCGGTTCTGCTTGACCGTGCGCTCGACTCGGGTGCGGCGCTGACGCAGCTCACGCTCGAACTTCGTGCGCGTGCGGCGAACCTGGCGCTCGAGCCGGCTGCGGGCGGTGACGCCGCGGCGCTCGAAGCGCTTCAGCTCGCGCTCGACGCCCTTGCGGGTGCTGTACTTGGTGGCCAGTCCGCGAACGGTGGAACCGAGGTTCTCGCGGGCGAGCAGGCTCGCTCCGACGGGCACCAGCACGACGCGCTCGGCGATCTGCTGGACCTGCTCCACCGGAGTGCGAGGCTGAGTCGAAGTGGTGGTCGAAGCCGTGCCGGCAGGCTTACGCGTACGCGCTGCGGTCGGCGTCTTGCGTGTGGTGGCGGGCTTGCGCGCGCTGGGATTGCTGCTGCTGGTAGCCATTTGGTTCCGGTTGCTCCGCTCCCGTAGGACTAAGGATATTACTTCTAAGTTTGTCCGGTCTAAGGATAACGACCGAACATGTGTTTGTAAACCAAACGGGTTATGCGGTTACACGAGCGTAGCCGTCGGGCGCGCAGCCGATCTGGAGCCTGCCCGCGGGAGAGGGGCATATCGGCCGCCGCCGGAGCAGGGAGTCAGGCGCCGCTGGTCAGCTCGTGCGGCGTCGTCCGGGCGACCCACGCCGCCGGATCGCGCAACTCGGCCTGCGACGGCAGCGCCTCGGGCCGGGAGAACACGCGGTGAAGCGTCTCCGGTCCGCTCTGGCGCACGACGGCGTCGCAGAACTGCTTGCCCTGTTCGTACTGCTTGAGCTTGAGATCGAGCCCGAGCAGCTTGGCGAGCAGACGCGAGAGGCCCGACTGGGACTTCCGGCGGCGGTTTAGCGCCGCGCGCAGCTCCGGCAGCGAGGGCAGCAGGTCCGGGGCCACGACGTCCATCACGTGCTCGGCGTGGCCCTCGATCACCGCCATCACGGCCTGGACGCGGTCGAGCGTGTCGCGCTCGGCCTCGCTCGTGACCAGGGTGATCAGGTCGCCCTGGCGCAGCGCGGCGACGGTGCGGCGGATCTCCGCGCCGGTCGGCAGGCGGAGCTTGCGCTCGCTGTCGATCCGCACCTCGGCGGTGGACAGCAGCTCGCGCACCAGGCCCGCGACGTAGCCCTGGAGCCACGGCACGCTCGCGAACTGGACCGCGTGCGTGACCTCGTGCAGCGCCACCCAGGTCAGGAACTCGGTCTCCTCGGCGTCGAAGGCGCGCACGGCCTGGCCGAGGTTCGGCAGCACGAACAGCAGCCGCGGCGGCCGGCCGTTCTCGGCCGGATCGAGCAGCACCAGCTCGTACTGGCCGAGCACCCGCTGGGCCATGTAGCCGAGCACGACGCCGACCTCGGTGCTCAGCACGACGCCGAGCCCGAGCTGAATCGCCGGACGCAGGGGCCCGAGACCGGTGCCCGCGCGCTCCAGCACCGGGTCGAGCATGGTCTTCATCGCGCCGACGTTGCTGGCCACCCACTCCTTGCGGCTCACGCCCTCCGGCGGCGGCAACGGCTGCGCCGGGGTGAGGCCGGTGTAGGCGGTCACGCGACGCTCGCTCTCGGCCGCCAGCTCGGGCAGCGCCGAGGCGGGAGCGCCGTTCTCGCCGGGGCCGGCGACGTAGCCGGCGATCCGCTCGGCCAGGATCCAATCGATCATACGGCCGGAATCCTCTCCAGCTCGTGCAGCGTCTCCACCGTCCGCGCGGCGATGATCGGCGAGCTCGGCGTGGCGTCGAGTGGCGCCGCGAGCGGGTCCGCGAAGCTCGGGAAGCTCACCTGGCCGCCGGCCTCGCGGATGATCAGCTGGCCGGCGGCGGCGTCGACCCCACGGCACTTGCGCAGCGACACCATCCCGTCGAACCGGGCGGCAGCGACCTGGCACAGCGCGGAGGCGATCGTGCCCATCGCGCGCAGCCGGTAGGCCGCTCCGACCAGCGCATCGATCGACGCCGCGACCCAACGCGGGTCGGCGGACTCGATGCCGAGGATCTCCAGGCGCCCATCGCGTCCGCGACGCTCGCTCGCGGTCGGGTCCAGGCGGGCACCGTTGCACCACGCCCCCTCGCCGCGTCGGGCGTACCACTCCTCGGAGGGCCCGAAGTCGTACACGAAGCCGAACACGACCTCCGACATCCGCTCGCCGGCGGCCACGGCGATCGACAGCGCATGATGGGGGACCCCGCGCTTGGCGTTCAGCGAGCCGTCGATCGGATCGATGATCACCCGGACCGAGCGGTCGCCATAGTCGATCTCGCCACCCTCCTCGGACAGGGCGCTGAAGCGATATCCCTTCGCCTTGAGCCCGTCGAGCTCACCGAGCACGACGAGCTCCGCGGCGCGGTCGATGAGGAGTGTGCGGTCGCCGCCGTGCCCCCTCGTGCCGGTTTCCTGCGCGCGCTCGGCCGTGCTCGGAGCGTCGGCGAGAACCTGCTCGAGCCCGGTCACGGCGCGCCGGCACACCGACAGCCAGTCCGCATCGATTGCTGATCGTGTGCTGCTCATGAGGAACTTATGCTGTCAGAGTGGAGTTGCCGCCCGATCGAGACCTGCTCGGTCCACAGCTCGAGGCCGTCATGCACCGGGGCTCGCCGCTGCTCGTCGTCGGCGGGGCGGGCACGGGCAAGTCGCGCATCATCACCGCTCGCTTCCTCGCGTTCGTCGCCGAGGGCACCGCGCCGGAGCGACTGCTCGTGCTGACCCCGACCGCCGCCACCGCCGAGGCCCTGCGCACCACGCTCGAGCAGGGCCTCGAGCGAGGCTACGAGGAGCTGTGCGTGGAGACTCCGCTCGCGCTCGCCGCGCGCCTGCTCGATGCCGCCGGCTGGGAGAACGACGCGCTCTCCTCGGTGCTCGGCCCGGGCGATCGGCTCGCCATGCTCCTCGGGCGGATCGACGAGCTGCCACTGCGCCACCACGACTTCGGCGGCAGCGCCACGGCGCTGCTCGGCGGCTTCGTGCGCCGGATCGACCGGCTCAAGGCCGAGCTCGTGACGGCCGAGGACTATGCCCACTGGGCCGGCGCCCTGGCCGAGGGTGAGGACGGAGCGCTGGCGGACGCGCCCGACGGCGGCGCCAGCGCGGCGCTCGAGCAGGAGTTCGCCGAGGTCTACCGCGCCCACGAGCGCATGCTCGGCGAGGGGAGTGCCCGGGATGCCGGCGACCTCATGCGCGAGGCACTGCGGATGGTCCACGAGCGCCCGGGGACCGCGCGCCGCTTCGAGCACGTGCTGGTCGACGACGCGCACGACTTCGACCTCGCTGCCGCCGGCCTCGCCCGCGCGGTGGCGGTCGGCGGCCTGAGCGCGGCCGGCGACCCGCGGGCGGCGTTGCGGCGCTTTCGCGGCGCCGGGGTGGCCCGCCTGCGCGACCTCGCGGCGGGGGACGCGCACACCGTCAGGCTGGAGCGCGGCCTACGCTGCCGCGAGCGCGTGGCCCGTGCCGCGGGGGTCGTGGCCGGCGTCGCGGCGCCGCAGTCGCCGCCCGGCGGCGAGGTCGCGTTCTGGCGCTGCGCCAACGACCGCGCGCAGGCCCAGTCGGTGGCCGTCGACGTCGAGCGGTTGATCTCGCGCGAGGGCGTGAAGCCCGGCCGGATCGCGATCCTCGTCTCCGCGGTCGCGCGCGAGGGGCAGGCGGTGGCGGTGGCGCTCGAGGAGCGCGCCGTGGCCCACCGGCTCGTCGGCGAGGCCGCGTTCTTCCAGCGCGCCGAGATTCGCGACGTGCTCGCCTGGCTGCGGCTGCTGGCCGATCCGGCCGACGCCGGCGCGGTCGTGCGGGCGCTCGCCCGGCCCCCGGTCGAGCTGCGCTCGGTGGACATCGCCCGCTGCACTCAGATCGCCCGCCGGCGCAAGCTGGACATGGTCGCGGCGCTGGCCGCCGCCACCGAATCGCCGCAGGTCCCGCCCGAGGCGCGCGAGCGGATCCGGGTGTTCCTGAAGCTCTACCGCTCCGCGGTGGCCGCGCTCGACACGACCCGGCCGGATCTCTACGTCCACCGCCTGATCGAGCGCCTCGGCCTGCGCCGCCAGCAGCTGTTCGCCGCCCAGGCCGACGTCGTGGAGCGGCTGCGGGCCCTGGCGCGCTTCGGCGAGCTGGCCTCCGCCCACGTCCGCCGGGCGCCGCAGGCGACGCCGCGCGAGTTCGCGCGCTCGATCGCCGCCGTGGCCGACTCGGCCCTGCCCGAGCAGGAGGAACCGGAGCTGGGCGACGCCGACGCGGTCCAGGTGCTCGAGCTCGGTGCCGCCGGCGGCCTCGACGCCGACCACGTCTACGTCCTCGGCCTCCACGCCGGCCTGGCGGCGCCGGTGCCCGAGCAGATCCCCGACGCGCTGCTGCGCGAGGAGGTCCCCGCCGACACGGCCGAGAACCGCCGCACGATGCTGCGCCAGCTCCTGTACGTGGCGATCAGCCGCGCGGGCCGGCGGTCGGTGCTGGCCTATCCCGAGACCGGCGAGCGCGGCAGTGCCCACGGCCCCTCGCCGCTCGTCGAGGAGGCGCGCATCGCGCTCGGCGCAGACTGGGAGGACAAGCAGGAGGAGCTGTTCGGACCCGCGGAGACGCTCCACTCGACCTATCGCCTGCTGCGCGACGAGCTGCTCGAGGGCACGATGCGCGCCGGGGGGCGCCTGGGCGAGCTGCGCTTCGACACCGACCTCGACGTCTCGCACGCGGTCGTCCGCTATCTCGAGCTTCTCAAGGTCGCGGCACTGATCGCCCGGCCCGAGGGCCAGAGCGTCGCCGAGGCCCTCCGGGACGTCAACTCACGGATCCTGCAGGCCGTGAGCGCCGAGCAGCGGGAGATCTTCACCTCCTCGGTGCTCGACGAGTACCTGCTCGACGCCGAGCGCGACGCCGGCCGCCGCGCGAAGGCGATGGCCGCGCGCGACGAGCCCTCGCTCGATCCCTTCCTGCCCAAGCGCGGCGACGGCGTGGTCCTGTCGGCCTCCGACATCGACACCTACCGGACCTGCCCGCTGAAGTACAAGTTCGCGCGCGTGTTCCGGATCCCGCAGGAGCCGACGATCCACCAGCGTTTCGGCATCCTCGTGCACCAGGTGCTCGAGCGCTTCCATGCCGGCGACGGCTCCGGCACCCTGGCCGAGCTGCTCGGTCTGCTCGACGCGGGCTGGCGCCGGGGTGGCTTCGCCGACTCCGAGGAGGAGCGCCAGTTGCGCGGCAAGGCCGCCTCGGCCCTCACCCGGTATCACGCGCGCTTCCAGTCCGAGGAGTCCGAGCCGATGTGGTTCGAGCGCTCGTTCACCTTCAAGCTCGGGCCGCATCTGCTCCGCGGCCGGGTCGATCGCGTCGACCGTCTCCCCGGTGGCGAGTACGAGCTGATCGACTACAAGACCGGGCGGCCCAAGAGCGCGGCCCAGCTCGCCGACGACGTCCAGCTGTCGCTGTACGCGGTGGGGGCCCGGGAGGCGTGGCGGCTGGAGTCCTCCCAGCAGGCCTACTACTACCTGTTGGACGACCAGAAGATCGCCGTCCCGTCCGACGAGGGTGGCCGCGAGTGGATCCTCGAGGTGGCGATGGAGGTCGCCGAGGGGATCCTGTCGCAGGGGTTCGAGCCGACGCCGTCGTTCGCGGCCTGCTCGATGTGCGACTACCGGCTGGTGTGCCCGGCCGCGGAGCGGTAGGCGCGGGCCGGACTACTCGCGGGCCGGACTACTGCTGGGGTTCGTCGTCGCGCTGGCGCAGGAAGCGCTGCAGGTCGCGCGCGATCGTGTCGCCCGACGGCAGCGAGCCCGGCTCGTCCGGATCCTCGTCGCCGGCGGCCTGCTCCAGGCGTTCGACGAACGCCTGGATGTCCGGGTCGCTCTGCACGGCCAGGTTGACCTGGCGCTCGTAGTCGGCGGCAGCAGTCTCGAGCCCGGACGCGTCGACCGCGACCCCGACCAGGCCCTCGAGCTTGCGGACGAGCGCGAGCGCCGCCTTCGGGTTGGGGGCGGCGGCGATGTAGTGCGGGACCGCGGCCCACAGGCTGGCCGACGGCAGGCCGGCGTCCTGAACGGCCGCGTGCAGCACGCCGACGATCCCGGTCGGACCCTCGTAGGAGGAGGAGCTCATCCCGAGCCGCGCTACCAGTGCCGGATCGGAGGCGAGTCCGGTGACCGATACCGGCCGGGTGTGAGGAACGTCGGCCAGCAGCGCGCCCAGGGTGACCACCAGCTGCGCGCCGAGGGCCTCGACCAGCTCCACGATCAGCTGGCAGAACCCCCGCCAGCGAAACGACGGCTCGCTACCGGACAGCAGGATCAGATCACGCGGCGCGCGCGGCACCCGCGCGGCGAACAGCTCGACCTCGGGCCACACGATCTGACGCGCGCGACCCTCGACCAGCGTGATCCGCGGCCGAGTGGCCTGAAAGTCGTAGAAGTCCTCGGGATCGATCGTCGCGAACCGCTCCGCCCCGAGCGCACCGGCCACGAACGAGATCGCCGTCGACGCGGCATCCGCCGCATCGTTCCAGCCCTTGAAGGCACACACGAGCGCGGGGGCCCTCAGACCATCTGGGCGGTGCTCCCATCGCAGTGGCTGCATCCGATCCACCGTACATCATGGGCGTATGCGTCCGGCCGATACGACCGCGAGACTCCCTCTTAGCGCTCTGCGCCCCGGCGAGAGCGTCGACGGCGTGTTCGCGTGCACGCGCAAGGACCGCCTCACGACCCGTACCGGGTCCGCCTACCTGGCCCTCGAGCTCCGCGATCGCACCACCGTGATGCCCGCCCGCGCCTTCCAGGACGCCGACGCCCTGGCCGGCCGCTTCGAGCGCGGCGACCTCGTCCGCGTCACCGGTCGCGTCGAGCGCTTCCGCGACGATCTCGTGCTCGAGGTGGCGGAGATCGCCCGCGCCGGCGACGGCGAGGCCGATCCGGCCGACTTCCTGCCCTCCGCCTACCGCGACCTCGACGAGCTCGACGGCTTCCTCGAGCATCTCGTCACCGAGGTCTTCGACCGCCGCTATCGCGCATTGCTCGATTCGCTGCTCGCCGATCAGGCGCTCCGGGGCGCCTGGCGCCGGGCGCCCTGCACCCGCGCCGGCCACCACGCCTACCTCGGCGGCCTGCTCGAGCACACGGTGGCGGTCGCGACGCTCGCCCACGACCTCTGCCAGCTGCATCCCAAGCTCAACTCCGACCTGCTCCTCACCGCCGCCATCGTGCACGACCTCGGCCGGACCGAGGAGTACACCTACGGCGCCGAGTTCGGCCTCACCGACGAGGGACGCCTGCTCGGCCATATCCAGATCGGCCAGCGGATCCTCACCGACCGCGCGGCCGAGCTCGACGACGAGCGCCGCCTCGCGCTCCTGCACTGCGTCCTCTGCCACCACGGCCCCGAGCAGGCGCCAGGCCGGCGCTTCGCCTCGGCCGAGGCGGTCGCGTTGTATCGCCTCAACGCACTCGACGGGTACGTCAAGGGCGTCCTCGAGCACGGGCTTCCCGGCTGACGCCGAGCCACGCTCGGCGCCCATAGGATCAGCAGCGGCGCGGCACGGGCCTGGTGGCTCATCCGGTCTTCAAAACCGGCAGGGCGGGGCAGCCCCCCGCTTGGAAGGTTCGATTCCTTCGCCGCGTCGTGGGCCGATCCGTGTCCGCGCGCGATCGCAACGGCTGATCCCTTGGGGCTCTGTCGCCTGGATGTGCGGAAGCGATCGTGCGGAGCGCGCCAACCGGACTCGCGAGATTGGGCGATCCGGAACTCCGGCCCGAGCTGCGCCAACCCGTCGATCTGTGACGATGCAAGCGCGCGAGAGCGCGATCACAGCGACAGCCAGCGATGGCGCTAGACCCTATGGAGGATGATTCGCCGGGACGTTGAAGGCCGGACCTCATCGCATTTATGCGGGGGTTTGTCTGGCCGGAGATGGGCTCCGGCTGA
>Ga0208478_1000381_pt1 | contig 15853 bp, 16 predicted proteins | sample NGESurdeep072012_5_FD_184462 | JGI IMG/M metagenome (GOLD analysis project Ga0208478, IMG submission 184462) | Arctic peat soil microbial communities from Barrow, Alaska - NGEE Surface sample 415-2 deep-072012 (SPAdes) | ecosystem: Environmental > Terrestrial > Soil > Wetlands > Peat ...
CGCTCATCGTTCCCGCATCCTGCCGGGATCCGCGATGGCTATTCGGTCTGGCGCCCGAGCAGAGCCAGGAACCGCTCGATGCGGCTGCGCTCCGGGCCCGGGAGGGGGCCGTCGACCTCGACGAGGAGAGTCATCGGCAGCCGGTCGTGCGCCCACGTCCGCACCCGGTCGCTGAGCCCGCTCCCCACCCACACGAGCGGCAGCGAGCCGGCGAACGCGATCACGGTCTCGGCCTGCTCGTCGTCGCTGGCCTCGCTGCGGACGATCGAGACGGTGACGAGCTCGAGTGCGTGGGCGGCCGCGTTGATCGACTCGAGGCCACCCCCGTCGACGAGCAGGGCCATCTCCCCGTCGCGCAGGGTCTCGGCCGCCCAGCCGTCCGGGGCGTCGGCCAGCGCCGCGGGCGCGCAGACCATACGGAAGAGGGAGTCCACGGTCGACACGCTACTTGCTCGCGCCCCCGGGGCGGAGCCCGGCTCGTGCGCGGCCGGGCACGCGCACGGCCTGTGACCGCGAGGCTACGGGCCGCCGAACTGGCTGCGCAGCGCCAGCACGTTGTTGACATAGCGCTGGGTGTCGCTGAACATCCCGTAGCGCTGGACCGAGGAGAGGCCCTGGTAGTACCCGGCCGCCGCCATGGCGGGATCCCCGCCGGTCGAGGCCAGCAGCGAGTGCAGCAGCAGGACGCCGCCGCGGACGTTCTCGATCGCCGAGGCCGGGGCCAGCGGCGCGCCGGGGGTCAGGGTGCGCTGGATCCAGTCCCACGTTCCGGGCAGGATCTGCATCACCCCGCGCGCGTCGGCGCTCGAGACGAGGTCGTTGTTGAAGCCGCTCTCCTGCCAGCCGATCGCCGCGGCCAGAGACGGCGAGACGCCGTTGGCGCTCGCCACCGATCCCACCTGAGCGGCGCTGACGCGCTCCGGGGTCGGGTAGGGCGGCGCGCTCGAGGAGCCCTGGGCGACCGTCCCCACCGGTTGCGAGGCCGCGGACGCGGTGGCCGTCGCGCCGGTGCTCACCCCGCTGCTCGCGCCGGCGAGCGTCAGCGTGGTCCCCGACAGTAGCGGCGCGCTCGGGTCGATCCCGTTCGCGGCGGCCAGCCCGGCCACCGTCAGGCCGGCGCGGGCCGCGATCCCCGACAGCGTGTCACCGGGTTGCACGGTGTAGCCGTCGGCAGGCTGCGCGGCGGCGGCCGTGCTCGCGCTCGCGGCGACGTCACCGTCGTTGTCGCCGTCCCCGTCGACACTCGCTGCGCCCGCAGACGTCGAGGCTCCGGCCCCGCTCGCAGACCCCGTCGATCCCTGTGGCGGGATCTGGACGACCGCGCCGGTCACGAGCTGCGCGCCGGAGGCCAGCCCGTTGGCGGCGGCCAGCTCCGACACCGACAGCCCGTCCGTCGCGGCGATGGACGACAGTGACTCGCCGGGAACCACCACGTGCGCGAAGTCGGCCTGCGCTCCGGCAGGAACCGCCAACGCACCTGTGGCAACCAGCGGAAGGACGGTCCGCAGTCGCATTACGAAGCAGTGTTGCCCACGACCGGCGCAGATGGAATGCCTGCAACCATCGTTTCAATCGGGCCCGCGACGCGTCGGTTAGGGTCAACCAGTGCCCCCGATCGAGGATCGACTGAGCCGACTCGGCCTCGTCCTGCCGGCCGTGTTCGCCGGTCCGCCCTGGTTCGAGCGGCGCTTCGAGCTGGTGCGGGTCGTCGGCGACATGGCGTACGTCTCCGGGCCGTCGTCGCCCTGACCTGAGCCGGCGCGCTCAGTCGACGGCGCGGCGGATGAACAGCCGCGTTCCCAGCACGCCGAACAGCACCAGCGACACCCCGAGCCCGAGCGCGATCCAGCCGCCGGCCAGGTGCGGGAGCGTCGTCAGGGCCGCCCGCAGGCCCTCGCTCACGTAGGTGAGCGGGTTGATCAGCGTGAACACCTGAAACCAGCGCAGATGCTGCAGCCCGATCCACGGATAGAAGGTGCAGCCGGTGAAGATCAGGGGCGTGAGCACGACCGCGAATGCGACGCTGATCCGGTTGGCGGGCACGGCGGTTCCCAGCACCAGGCCCATCGCCCCGGCGGCCAGGCTGCCGAAGAAGAAGATGCCGATCAGGGCCGCCCAGTTCGGCCCGTGTACGTGGATCCCGCCGGGCAGGATCAGGGCGGCGAGCGGCAGGATCAGCAGCCCGGCGATCACGCCGCGCACGGCCGCGATCAGGATCTTCTGGACGGCGACCGCCGCCACCGGCAACGGCGCCAGCAGCCGGTCCTCGATCTCCTTGGTGAAGGAGAATTCGATCACCAGCGGCAGGGCCGTGTTCTGCAGCGCAGTGAGCACGAGGGTCAGCGCCATCACTCCCGGCAGCAGCTGCGTGCCGTACCCGACGCGCGCCGCGCCGATCTCCGGCAGCACCCGTCCGAACACGAACAGCAGGAAGATCGGCTGCAGCAGCGCCTGGGCCAGGAACGAGCCGAACTCGTGCCGGACCGTGACCCACAGGTCGCGCCCGCACAGGGCGGTGAACGCGCGCAGCTGGACGTTGCGGGTCGCGGCGGGGACGGCGCGCGCGGACCCAGTGGCGCCGACGGCGCTCATCCCGACCATCTCCCGCTCACCATTGCGCCGTCAGCACCGCGCAGCTCCCGGCCGGTGAGGTGGACGAACACGTCCTCGAGAGAGCCCTCGAGGCGCTTGAGCTCGATCAGCTCCAGCCCGCCGCGCTGCGTCGCGTGCAGCGCCTGCTCGGGCAATCCGCCGGCGTCGCCGTTGCTCTCGCCGTAGAGGCGCACACGCCAACGTCCCTCGCCGGCCGGCCGCGCCTCGCTGCGCTCGCTCCCGGACACCGCGGTGAAGGCCTCCGTGGGGTCCTCCGTTGCGGCCACGGTCACCTCAACGCCGTGCTCGGCGGGCAGGAGCCGTCGTAGCCGCGTCGGCGTGTCCAGGGCGATGATCTTCCCGTGGTCGATGATCGCGATCCGGTCGCACAGCCGGTCTGCCTCGATCATGTCGTGGGTGGTGAGGATCAGGGTCGTGCCGCGCTCGCGCAGATCCACCATCGTGTCCCACAGGAACAGACGCGACTGGGGATCGAGGCCGGTGGTCGGCTCATCGAGGATCAGCAGGCGGGGCTCGTGCATCAGCGCCCGCGCGATCATCAGCCGCTGCGCCATCCCGCCCGAGTAGTTGTTCACGTGGTCGTTCTCGCGGCCGCCGAGGCCGAAGCGCGCCAGCAGCTCCCGGGCCCGCTCCCGGCGCTCGCGGCGCCCGGCCCCGAAGTAGGCGGCGTGGAAGGTCAGGTTCTCGAGTGCCGTCAGGGCCCGGTCCAGGTTGGACATCTGGGGAACGGCGGCGATCCGCAGCTTCGCCGACACGGGATCCACGCTCACGTCGACGCCGTCAACGAGCACGCGGCCGCTGGTGGGCTTCACACGTGTGGTGATCGTCCCGATCGTCGTCGTCTTGCCGGCGCCGTTGGGTCCGAGCAGGCCGAAGATCTCGCCCTCGAGCACCTCGAAGTCGACACCGGCCACGGCTTCGGGACCCTCCGCCTGGTAGCGCTTGTGCAGGTCCTCGACCCGCACCACGGCCACAGATTCGGTCACGCTCATCGCGACGGCCAGACTAGCGGTCGCGGTGGCCCGGGCGGATCGGTCGGGTATCCGCCGGGGCGTCGCTCTCCAGCCGCCGCAGTGCGGCCTGGTCAAGCGTCGCGCCGCGACTCGGCACCGTGACCGCCGGCGGCAGCTCGACGTGAAGCTCGTCGGCGTCGTCGAGCTGCGCGGTCGCCTCGAGCAGCGTGTAGCCGAGCACGTGCCCACCGAGTGCGCGGTCCTCGGTCACGAAGTGCAGATGTGAGCCGACGATCTCCAGGCCGCCGAGCGCATCGGGGAAGCGGAACCCGACCATCGTCCCGGTGACGCCGGCCAGGTCGGTGATCTGCTGGTGAGCGATCACCTCGGCCAACGGCGGGTACGGCGGCGACTGCTTGGGTACCGAGCGCACGCGGACGGCTCCGAACCGGCCGTCGATGCGGATCGCCGTCGGACGCGGGGCGGCGGCCACGCGCTCGCGCAGCCGGCGCTCGAGCTCGGCCTCTCCGAACGGGCCGCGCAGGTGCACGCGCGGCCCCGGCGAGAAACGCACCACCACCGCGTAGGGCGTCTTCGTCGACAGCTCGGGCGTGCTCAGCGTGCCGTCGAGCTCCGCCTTCCACGCGCGTCCGTCGAGCACGATCAGCTCACCATCGATCCGGTTCAGCGTCCCCAGCCCCAGGTCCCCGTGCTCGAGCAGGTCCCGCAGAGTGACGTCGCCCTCGAACGCGCCGGCGAGCAGGGCCTCGACCGTCGAGGTCTGAAACAGCTCGTGGTCGGGATGTTCCGGGCGCAGCTCGCGGTGTCGCAGCAGCTCGACGTGCAGCGCACCGAGGAACTCGAGCTCGCTCATCGCATGACCCTACGGCACGTCTCACCTCGCCGGCACGGGTCCGCGCGTCAGCCTGTCCACGGACCGACGCCGCCGATCCGCTCGATCGTGATGTGGGTGATGAAGCCCGGCGGCGGATCGTCCATCGGCGGGAACTTGACGTCAGGTCCGAGATAGGTCCGCGCGAGTTGCTGCAACAGCTCCGGCGCGCCGCCTTCGGTGATCCGGGCGCGACCGTGGATGACCAGGTATTCGGCCAGGCCGATCGCATTGCGGCTTCCGGCCTCGATCGACAACGCCACCCGGGGATCGCGACGCATGTTGCGGACCTTGCGATGCTCGGGCAGATGCGCGGCGACGATCTCGTCGCCGTCCAGGCCCACCCATACGATCGACACCTGCGGGCGGCCGTCGGGCTCGAGCGTGACCAGGTGGGCGAGGCCGGCGGATTCCAGCACCGCGCGTGCCGACTCGGGCAGCGCGAGCACCGCTACGCGGAGCCGCCGGCGTCCAGCCAGCGGGTGAGCGCGCGGCGACCGACGAGCGTGACCGCGCCGTCGGCTGCGACCCAGTCCCTGGCCCGTAGCTCGCCCACCAGCCCGAGCGGATCCGCGGGCCCTGGACCGTCGCCGTGAACGGTGAGCAGGTGCGTGCCCGGCTCGACCGTCCAGCGCCCGGAGTCCAGGGCGGCCAGCGCCCGGCCCTGCTCGGGCGTGGGCATGTCGAGCGGGTGCGGACCGCTCGTACGCGCGTTGTCGGCGTCGGCCGTCCCCATCGGGCCCGTGCCCCACACCGGCAGGTCGGCACCCATCCCCTCGGCTTGGTCGCGCAGCCAACCGACGGCGTTGTCGACCCACTCCTTCGCCCGTTCGGGATCGACGCCGATCGCGCCGGCGATCTCATCCAGGTCCACTTGGGAGGCGCGCTCGCTCACCTCGCGGGCGATCGAGCGCATCATCTCCTCGAAGCTGTCGCGGTTCGGAAACTCATCGCTCATACCGCAATCATCGCAGGTGCGTACAGCGGGCCACGGCGGCCGGCCGAACTAGCGGCCCGTGGGCGCCGGCGCGATCTGGGTCGTGGCGTGGTAGCTCGACGCCACCACCGACCACGCCGGCTTCGGGTTGCCCTGGAGATCAAGTAGTCCCTTGTGGTCGAAGGGGGGATCGGGCAGCGGGTTGCCTCCGGCGAAGCCGGGACTCGCCGGGGTGTCCTGGAGCAGCGAGTAGATCGCCCCCGAGAGCCATGCCTTGGTTGCGAACACCGATAGGTGGTAGGCGACCGCGTCGGCCTGGAACTGGTAGGTGCCGTGCTCCTCGACCGGCCCGCCCCGGTCGCTCTCGAACCCGAACTCGGAGACGAAAAGAGCCTGGTGGGGATAACAGGACCGGAGGCTGTCGAGGAACGGGCCGAGCTGGTCGCGGTCGGACGTCGCCCCGAGTCCGGCGTCGTACCAGCCGAAGTACTCGTTGAGGCCGATCAGGTCGAGCGGCGCGTAGGCGGGCTGACACGGCACCCCGGGCCAGTCACTGATCGCCATCCCCACCGGGCGGGTGGGGTCGGCCGCGTGGACCATCGTGGTCGTCGCGGCGATGTAGGTGCTCTCCGCATCGGTGGCCGGAGTCGGCAGCTCGTTGCCGATGCCCCAGATCGCGACCGACGGGTGGTTGTCGTTGATGATGACGTTGCTGCGGACCAATGCCTGGGCGCGGGCGATCCAGCTCGGCTGGTGCAGCACGTCCGCGACCACGGGAATGTCTGACCAGATCAGGACGCCCTCGCGATCCGCGAGCTCCTCCAGCTCGGGGTTCAGCGGGTCGGAGCGGATCACGGTCGCACCGAGCGCCTTGACCCATCCGAACAGCCGGGCCAGATGACCCGGATCCAATGCCGCACCGAGCTCGAGGTCCTGCTGGCGCACCTCCATGCCACGGAGGCTGAGCACACGGCCGTTGAGCGTGAGACGCCCGTCGGTGCTCACGCGGATCGTTCGGATACCGCTGTAGGTGATGTAGCCCCCGAGTGGGCGCCCGCGCGCGTCCGACAGGGTCAACGTGGCGCGGTAGAGCGCCGGGTCCTCGAGCGACCAGAGATGCGGGTGGACGACCCGGGCGAACGCCTCGGTGCTCCACGTCGCGTGCGCCGCGACCGTTGCTGAGCCGAAGTCCAACCGTGCGCTCCCGTAGGCGCCGCGCAGTCGCACGAACTGCGGAGCATCGCTCGGGTTGCGCACGATCACCTGCTCCTGCACCGTCGCCGCGCAACCGGCGCAGCCGAGCAGCGGGCGCAGCTGCACCTGTGCGATGTCCGCGCGCTGCACTGCACGCAGGTAGACCTCGCCCAGGAGGCCGCCGTAGTTCCACCAGCCGCCCGTCGGCCCCGGCGGAAGGTCCGACGGCGACTTGCGGTTATCGACCCGCACGATCAGCCGATTCGTCCCGGAGCGGACGCCACGCAGGTCGAGCTCGAACGGCAGCTCCGCACCGACGTGCGTGCCGATCATCTGACCGTTGAGCCAGATCGTCGCCCGGTAGTTGACCGCTTCGAAGCGGACGATCCACCGCCGGGCGGCCTGGGGGACGTACCGCGCGAACGCGCCGGCCGGCGCTGTGAAGTCCCTCCGGTACCAGCCCACGCTCCCTTCCGTGCTCGGGGTGGAGTAGTCGCCCGCGTTGTCGGCGTTCGGCACCGTGACCGCCGACCAGCCGACGCTCGCTGCGACGTCGCGCCACCACCCCTGCGCGACGCCGACATCGGCCGGGTCGGGTCGGTACAACCAGGCGCCACCGAGGAGGTAGCGCCCGGTCTGCCCGTCTCGGTACAGAGCACCCTTGGTGGGAGGCTGGGCGCTGTACGCCAGCGCCGGCGCGGAGGCGACACTGGCAGCGAACAGCGCGAGCGCCGCCGCGACCAACGCCAGTGAGCGCGTCGGCCCGAGGAGACGTGGACGAACGTACGAGTCGCGCCGAATCCCACTACGAGTCATCCCGCTGCCCTGGGCCCGTTCGTTTCCCGTCCTTTGCAGCCGGATCGTGATGCGCTCCGCGCGTGCATCGGGCACACGGTCACCTCGACAATCCGTCATGTATGAGCTTGTACGTACCCATCCGGACGGGGGCCACCCGCGTTTTGGCCGGTAGGGCCGGGGTACCGCCGGGTTGGCGGGCCGGTAACGAACGTAGGAGAGGAAGGAGAAGGCCGTGATCTGGGTCATTGTGGCCATCGCGGTTGTACTTGTATTGCTCGCAACCGTGTTCATCGCGCGTCAGCGTCGCTCGCAGCAGCTCCGGGAGGGCTTTGGCCCAGAGTACGACCTGGTGCTCTCCCAGCGCGGCGATCAGCGGTCAGCCGAGACCGAGCTGGCCGAGCGCCGCGAGCGCCGCGACACATTCGAGATTCGTGAGCTGGACCCGTCGGTGCGCGCCGATTACCTCGAGCGCTGGAGGTGGACTCAGCGACGCTTCGTCGATGACCCCGCCGTCGCTGCCGCGGAGGCCGATCGTCTCGTCACCGAGGTCATGCACGACCGCGGCTATCCGGTGGACGAGAAGTTCGAGCAGCGTGCAGCCGACGTCTCGGTGGACCACCCGCTGGTGGTCGAGAACTATCGAGCGGGTTGGCGACGGTCGGGCGGCCTGGGTCGCCACCAGCGTCGCGATCTCACGCAGGGCCTGTTGTAAGTCGTGTCGTGGTGGGTGGTCGACCGACTCGCGGCCCGGCCGCTCGACCAGATGCTCCAGGCCTTGTTCCCCGGTGGCTGACCGAGGTCTGGGGCTCCGAGAACGTGCACTTCACTCCCTGAGGTGCGTCTCGATCGATCGGACATGCCCCGAATCGCTTGCCGTCGGGCTTGCAGCGCGCTAGCTTCGCTGTCATGGCGAGTCGGGCATTGCTCCGGGCTTCGGACTCCGACCGGGAACAGATCGTCGAGCGTCTTCACGTAGCGACGACGGAGGGCCGGTTGCGGGCGGACGAGCTCGATGAGCGAGTCGGGGCGGCATTCTCGGCCCGCACCTACGGCGAGCTCGACGCGCTCGTCGCGGATCTGCCGGTGCCGCCCCAGCGCGACAGCGGTCGTCCGAGCGTGCCGATGTGGGCCCGCGGGGCGCTCGCCGTCGTGCTGCTGCTCGCCAGCCTCGGCGCGCTCGCCGGCGCGGGGCACCAGCCGCGATTCGGCCCCCGCATGATCGATGTACCGCCGCAGGACCGGGCCCAGTTCTTCGACGGTGTCCCGCACGCGCATCACGGCTTCGCGCCGATCATGACGTTGCCGGCGATGGCCGGACTGTTCCTCATCCTCGGACTGTGTGTCGCGCTCGGCTGGATCATCGTCCGGGATCGGCCGACCACGAGCCGATGAGCCGGCGGCGCTCCTGGACTAGGCCCGACGGGCCTCGTGAGCGGCTCGGGCGTGGGGTCGCCGACCAGTGCCGCCACCGTCTCCGGGAACGCCGCGGCGACGCCTGAGACAGCGCCCGCCGCCCCGCTCGCCAGGCCTTGGCGGATCACGCTCTCGGCGCCGATGAAGACGTCGAGCCCGGCGGCGGAGGCTTTCGACGATGATCGAGGGGGGCGGACGTCCGGTCAGGCGTGCAGCCCGTGATGGACACATACGACGCTCCAGCCCGCGTAGCGGTCCGCCTCGACCCCTCAGCGCACGTGGAACGGCCGGCTCGCCCGGCCTCGCCGGGGTGACGGTGCGTTCGGTCTGTGGCGCACTATGGTCCAGGTACCGATGAGCGCCGCGCAGGCAGTGATCCTCGACTTCAACGGCACTTTGGCCGAGGACGAGGCCGTGCTGATCGGGATCTACGAGGAGCTGCTGTGGGAGCACGGCGTGGCCTTCGACGGAGCCGAGTACCACCAGTTCGCGGGGATCCCGGATCACGACATGTTCGGGAAGCTGTTCGCAGCCCACGGGCGCACGCTCGAGCCCGACACTCTCGACCGCCTGTTGCAGGATCGCATCGCCCGCTACCGCTCCGCGGTGACGGACGACCACCCCGTCGCCGAGAACACGATCGACTTCGTGCGGACCGTGGCGGCCGAGGTGCCGGTGGCGATCGCGTCCGGCGCCTACCGGGCCGAGATCGAGCACGTCCTCGAGCTCGCCGGCGTGGCCCACCACTTCTCGATCATCGTCGCGATCGACGACGTCACGGAGGGCAAGCCACACCCGGAGAGCTTCATCACCGCCCTGGAGCGGATCAACCGCGAGCGGGGGGACGCCGAGGCGATCGCGCCCGAGCACACCGTCGTGCTCGAGGATGCGACCGATGGCGCGATGGCCGCGCAGGCCGCCGGCATGCGCTGCGTCGTCATCCGCGGCCGTGCCTACGACGAGCGCACCGGCGTCGCCGAGCTCGTCGTGGACCGTCTCACCGCTGAGCTGGCCAGAGAGCTGCTCGACGGGTGAGATGACGGCCGAAGAGCGCGTCGCCGCTGCGATCGACACCGTGCCGGAACTGCGAGGCGCCCGCGGCTTCGAGCGGCTCGGTGGGGTCACCAACGACAACTTCAAGGTGCAGTCGCCGGCCGGAGAGTTCGTGGTTCGAGTCGCCTGCACGGACGCCGACCTGCTTGACATCGAAGCCGCGACCGGGCTGGCCAACTGCCGGCAGGCGTCGGCGCTCGGCATTGGGACGCCGTTCGTCGCGTGGCTGCCCTCTGAGCAGGTGGTGGTCATGCGCTTCCTCGAAGGGCGGGCGCTGATGCCCGAGGACCTGCGTCGCGGAGACCGGCTGGCCGAGGTTGCCGCGCTGCTGCGCCGGCTGCACGGCAGCTGCCACTTCAGCGGAACGTTCGACATGTTCCGCCGCCAGCGCGACTACCAGGCCACGGTGCTGGCGCGCGGGTTCGCGCTGCCCGATGACTACCTGTGCTACGGCGAGCATGTCGCGCGGATCGAGCGCGTCTTCGCCGCGCATCCGGTGCCGCTCGTCTCCTGTCACAACGACCTCGTGGCCGAGAACTTCCTCGACACGCCCGACGGGCTGCGGCTGATCGACTACGACTACTCGGGGCAGAACGATCCCTGTTCGGACCTCGGCGACGCGTGGTCTGAGTCGCATCTCTCGCTCGAGCAGCTCGACGAGCTGACCGGGCACTACTTCGGCGAGGCCGACCCGGCGCTCGTCGCCCGGGCCCGGCTGTGGGCGCTGATGTCCAAGTACGGCTGGACCCTGTGGGCGGTGATTCGCCACAACGAAGAACCCGATCCCGAGCTGATCGACTGGGGGCTGGCGCTGTACGCACAAGCCGTCACGGAGTTCGACTCGGACGAGTTCGAGCAGCTGCTCGAGCAGGTCGGCGCTCTCCGCACGCTCCGTCGCTGACCCCGCGACCCGCCGCGCGGTCGAGGGCGCGTGACGGCCGGCCCGCGACTGAGCGTGATGTCACACAGCCGGTTGCTGTCACACATCCGCTCGCGCGCTGCATGTAGACCGGGAGGAGACGGACCGCGAAGAGAATCAAGGGGGCTGCGATGGGACCGGCGAACGGGCCTGGGGCCTCGCCACGGCGAGATCTCTCCGAACCAACTCTGGCTGACGTTGCGCCAGATGCTGATCCGCTTTCGCTGTCGGCGGTTCAGATGCGCGAGATCGGCTACCGAACCATCGATCTGCTGGTCAGTCGGCTCACCGATGCAAGCACGCCGGCGATGCGGCGGGGCGATCCCGGGGAGCTCGCCGAGCGGATCGGTACCGATATTCCTTCCGGCCCGACGGCTTGGTCGCAGCTGCTGGAGACGCTCGACGAGCATGTGCTGACCTTCACGAGCCGGCTGTCGCACCCGGGGTACTTCGCCTTCATCCCGGCGTCGAGCACGTTTGCCGGCGCACTCGGAGATCTGATCTCCAGCGCGCTTGATCTCGACGTTGGCAGCTGGAGCTCGGCCGCCGGCCCGAGCCATCTTGAGTTGGTCGTGCTCGATTGGTTCAAACAATGGATCGGCTACCCGACGGACGCCGACGGCGTCCTGGTCAGCGGCGGCTCGGCCGCGAACCTGACCGCGCTCGCCTGTGCGCGGGAGCACCTCAGCGGGCGGGATGCAGCCCGCGCGGTGGTGTACGCCTCAGACCAGACGCATTCGTCCGTGACACGTGCCGCGCGGCTGCTCGGCTTCGACCCGGCGCGGATCCGGAGTCTGGCGACCGACGGGCGATATCGGGTGCGGGTGGACGCGTTGCGGCACGCGCTCGAGCGCGACGAGCACGACGGCTTGCAACCGCTGATCGTCGTGGCCAACGCGGGAGCCACGAACACCGGTGCCATCGATCCCCTCGCCGAGCTCGCTGAGGTTTGCCGAGAGTGGGGTCTATGGCTGCACGTTGATGCCGCCTACGGTGGGTTCGCCGCGCTGACCGACCGTGGAAGCCGGTTGCTGGCCGGTCTCGAGCGGGCTGATTCGATCACTCTCGATCCCCACAAGTGGCTCTATCAGCCGATCGAGTGCGGCTGCGTGCTGGTACGCGAACCGGGACGGCTGGAGCGGGCGTTCGCGATCGCTCCCGATTATCTGCAGGACTACCGCAGTCGCGAGGTCGACTTCTGTGACCGCGGGACGCAGCTCACGCGCGGCGCTCGCGCGCTGAAGGTCTGGCTGTCGATCAGCAGCTTCGGCGCGGACGCGTTCACGGCAGCGATCGACCGATCGCTCGATCTGGCCCGGCTCGCCGAGCGGCTCGTGGAGGAGCATCCGTCGCTCGAGCTGCTCTGCCCGGCAACCCTCGGTGTCGTCTGCTTTCGCCGGTGCTTCCCTGGCCTGCGCGACGAGCAGGCGGTGGCGGCGGCCAACGCCGAGCTCGTCTCGCGGTTCGAGGCGACGGGAGCAGGGCTCCTCTCAACGACGCGTCTCGGCGGCCGCTACGCGATCCGCATGTGCGTCATGAATCACACCACCGCACGCGCCGACGTGGAGCGAGCGCTGCGCTGGCTGGCCAGCGCACCCGTGCCCATGGGGGCATGTTCGGGGGGCTCGGATCGGCCGTCACGACGGTACGCGTCGGCCGGAAGGGTCCCCGCGATGCTGCGGCAGTGAGGGTGGCGTGCGACGCGGCGCAGTCTTGCGGCGCGAGCTCGAGGACGTCGGTGTCCGCCGGCTCGAGCTTGCTTTCACCGGCTTCAACGTGGCCGAATACGGCGTCTGGGTGTCGGTGCTCGTGTACGGCTTCGAGCGCGGCGGCGCCACTGCGGCGGCGATCATCGCCGTGGCTCAGCTGCTGCCCGCCGCAGCACTCGCGCCCGTCCTGGCCCGGTCGATCGATCACCGCGGCGCGGCCGAGGCGCTGCGGTGCGGCTATCGGCTGCAGGCCGGCGCGCTCGCTGCCACGGCGCTGCTGATGTTGTCGGCTGCGCCTGAGCTGCTCGTCTACGCGGCGGCGGTCTCGGCTGCAGTCGCTGTGACCACCACGCGGCCTGCGCAGGCGGCGTTGGTCCCGGCGCTGGTCGGCGCGAGCGAACGGATCACCGCAGTCAACGTGCTCTCGGGATGGGTCGAGAACGCGGGTGTGCTCGCTGGGCCGGCGCTGGCGGGCCTCCTGATTGCGCTCGACGGACCCGGTGCGGCCGTGGCTGCCTGCGCCGTCTGCACTCTGTTCTCGGCGGTGCTCGCCGTCGGGATCGCGCCCGCAGGCATGAGCTGCCCACTGCCGGTCGAGCTCGAAGAGCCGAGCCCGCGCCTGGTCATGCAGGAGCGTGGCGATCTCAAGCTGCTCATCTCCCTGCTGGGAATCCAGTACCTGGTCATCGGAGTGCTCGACGTGGGCCTCGTCGTGCTGGCGATCCGCGTGCTCGGCCTCGGCGCGCCGGGCGCCGGGTTTCTCACCGCGGCGTTCGGCGCCGGCGGGTTGGTGGGCTCGCTCGTCGCGGTCCTGTTGATCGGTCGCCGGCGTCTGGCCAGGCCCGCTATCGCCTCGGCTCTGGGGTGGGCGCTGATGCTCGCCCTGCTCGGCACACGGCCGACGCAGCTGGACGCGTTCCTGCTGCTGGCCGCCGCCGGAGGTGCCCGCAGCCTGCTTGACGTCTCCGGCCGGACGATTCTCGTGCGAGTGGCGCCGGCGGCCGTGCGAGGCCGCGTGTTCGGGCTGCTCGAGGGCATGGCGATGCTTGGCCTCGCCGCCGGCTCATTGCTCGTGCCGATGTTGGACGCGTTCGGGGGGCCAAGTGTGGCGCTCATGGCCGCTGCCCTGATCCTGGCCGCGATCGCACTTCCTGCCGTGGGGGCGTTGCAGCGACTCGAGGACAGCGTGCCGGTTCCACGCGCGTCGCCGTCTTCGGCGGTGACCGCCGGCCTGTCCGGTGGCGTGTCCTAATCGGGCGGCGCCGCTTGATCGGGTGGCCGGGTCAGGCCGAGGCGGTAGGTGAGCAGACACCGGGCCGTCCCCGGCGTGCACCCGCTCGCCTCACCGTTCCAGGTCACTCCACTAAACTAACCCGCGAGTACGTCGTGTGCGAACCGGACGGCGAGGGCGCCGTCGCCGACCGCGCCCGCCACTCGGTTCGTCGACCCGGCGCGCACGTCACCGGCGGTGAACACGCCTGGGCGGATCGTCTCGAGGAGATGCGGCTCGCGGTCCTTCAGCGGCCAGGCCAGGTGCCCGTCGCAGCCAGCCGCCGCCGCGCCGCACAACAAGTAGCCGGCGGGGTCGAGGGCAAGCATCCCCTTCGCCGCCTCGTTGCACGGGATCGCGCCGATCATCACGAAGACCGACGTCACGGCCACGGGCGCGACGTTGCCCGAGCGGGAGTCACGGAGGCTGACTGACTCCACCGTGCCGGTACCATGCACGGCGGCCACCTCGGTCTCGGTCATCACCTCGATACGAGGGGAGCGCTCGATCCGGTCGATCAGGTAGCGCGACATGGTCGAGCTGAGGGCTTTGCCGCGCACAACGATGCGTACGCTGCGTGCCCGCGAGGCCAGGTGCACCGCTGCTTGGCCCGCAGAATTGCCGCCACCGACGACGATCACGTCCTCGTCGCGGCAGCGCTCCGCGTCGCCGGCCATCGCGGCGTGGTACACGCCCGCGCCGCGGAAGCGGTCGATGCCCTCAGCGTCGAGCTCACGCCACCGTGCGCCGGTCGCCATCACGATCGCGCGGGCGAGCACGTGCTGACCGTCGTCGAGGTCCACGCGCAGAATCCCCTCGGGTCCGTCGGCCAGCTCGACCACGCGGTGAAAGCTCGACAGCACCGCGTCGAAGCGACGCGCCTGGAGCGTCGCGTTGCGCGTGAGCTGGGCGCCGGAGATGCCGCTCGGAAAGCCGAGGTAGTTCTCGATCCGAGTGCTCGTCCCAGCCTGACCGCCGGGCGCCCAGGCTTCCGCGACGAACGTCCTCAGTCCCTCCGATCCACCGTACACCGCGGCCGCCAGACCGGCTGGTCCGCCGCCGAGCACCACCAGGTCGAATCGCTCACCCTCGACCTCCGCGCGGAGGCGGAGCGACCGCGCGACCTGCGCTGCGGAGGGGTTGCGCATCACGTCCGTCGCGTGGACCAGAACCGGAGTCTCGGACCGCGGGATGTCGAGCCACTTCAGCAGAGCGGCACTCTCCGCGTCGCTGTCGACATCGAAGTACCGCACCGGCAGGAGGTTGCGCTCGAGCAGATCGCGGACCTCGAAGGCCCGGCGGGACCCGCGAGGGGCGATGAGACGCATGACCCCTTGGCCGCGAGCCTCGTGCCATGCACGACGTTCCAGCAGCGTGGCGAAGATGTGCTCGCCGAACTCCGGCCAGCGGGCGACCATCTCCCGCAGCTTGGAGCGGTCGAATTCGATCACGTCCGTCGGTTCGACAGCGACACAGGCGCTGATCGTGGGCTCACCGGTGAACACGGCGATGTCGCCGATGAACGTGCGACTGTCGGCTTGGGCGATGTACACGTCCTTGCCCGGCTTGCGATCGATGAACTCGACGAGCCCGTGCTCGATGACGAAAAACGGCGCGTCGCGGATGGCGTGCTCGTAGAGCATCTCGCCGGCGGCAACTGTCCGCCGCCGCCCACGCTTGCCCAGCCACGCGAGCTTGGTGTCAGACAGGCGTGGGAACAACACCTCGTCGGCCAGATCGGGGAACGCTTCGTTGCGGATCACCTGCGTCGTCGCCATGGCACGAGGCTACCGCCGAGTCAACGTCGCGCTCCAGCTCGCGCGCCGGCGAGGCGGATCCACACGTGGCCAGCCCGAGTTCCGGGTCCCCAAACACGGGAGCCCCGCCATCGCTGACGGGGCTCCTGGACAGTCTCGTGATCGGCCTCCGACATCCCGGGCCAGCGCGCGCCCGGGGCGCCGATCACATCAACCGCAACCGGTGTTGAACCCGCAGCTCGAGCACGTGTAGCAGCTGCCGGTGCGCTGCATCATGCCGCCGCACTGCTGGCAGGCCGGCCCGAGGTCGAGGCCCTGGCGCACCGCCGGCAGCACCGGCGGGTC
>Ga0208478_1000382_pt1 | contig 15824 bp, 13 predicted proteins | sample NGESurdeep072012_5_FD_184462 | JGI IMG/M metagenome (GOLD analysis project Ga0208478, IMG submission 184462) | Arctic peat soil microbial communities from Barrow, Alaska - NGEE Surface sample 415-2 deep-072012 (SPAdes) | ecosystem: Environmental > Terrestrial > Soil > Wetlands > Peat ...
GACGGGGGTGTTCGTGCCGTACCCGTAGGCGCTCCAGCACTTCGGGACCCCCGGCGACGCCGCGGTTTCCAACGACGCATTGGTCAACGCGCCCGCGACAGCCGGTGGGGCCGGTGCGGTCACCGCGGGCTTCACTGTGCCGCCGATGACCTGCCCCACCGTCTTGACCGAGGTGGTGGGAACGGCTTGGATGTGCGCCGCCAACCAGGTGGTGAATTGCGTGAACAATTCCGGGCTGATGGACACGCTGGGATCGCAGTTCGCGGTGCCGGGTGCACAGAGACGATGGAAGGTCAGGATGTCCCAGCCGCCGCCGTTGTTCTCGGCGTTGATGACCGTGTTCTGCAGATCGGCCAGCGTCCAGGTGGAATCCACCTCGCCCGGGGCTCGCAGCGCGAACGCATCCGGTGGGGGCACTGTCTCGGCGTACAGGCCGGCGGTTCCCCCCAGCTGGGTTTGTACATCGCCCAACGATCGGGCGCTGTTGTATCCGCAGTTCTTGACGATCGTCTCCACCGAGGCGTTCACGACCGCATACGGATAGGCGAACGAGGTCTGCGGGAACCCCCAGGCCGTGAGTTGGTTGCGGGCATTGCACACCTGTCGTTGTGCCTCGTCCGCGGGTTGCAGGGTGAGGTCCTGGTGGTTGACGGTGTGCCCGCCGATCTCGTTGCCCGCGCTGTAGATGGTCTGCAGGTTCGCGAGCGTCAAGTAGTTCGGTGCGCCAATGGACCCGGTGATCGCGTAGAACGTGCCGTGCAACCCACTGGCCTGGAGGGCCGACGCCGCGACCATCTGGTCGGCGGTCGAGTCGTCGAATGTCAGCGACACGACCGTCGTCGCCGGCGCCGCCGCCTGCGCGACCGGGGCAACGACCACCAGCGGGAGAAGCGTCGCCACCGCGACGCCGACCGCTACCGCCCGCACCCGCGAGATCACCGATGGAAACCCGAACACGCCCATAGTCACCCTCTGTTCACGGCGGGAGGAACAAGGTGGATCGCGATTGCTCCCGACCCCCTGAATGGCCTAACCATAGCCTCGACACCCTCCTGGTTCCTGACATCAAGTAGTCATGAACATCGGCCACTAGTGGTCGTCATCCCCGGATCAACCCGATCGTGCTGTCCGAACATGAAACGTAGGGCCCTAGCCTTGATGGGGGCCGCCGCAGCGAAGCCGTTTCGTTCCCGCAGGTCACCCAATGGCTGTGTCGTCACCCCATGAGGTAGAAATCCGTCGAGCGGACACCCCACGTTCGCGGGAATACCTCAGCGAGTCCTTGAATCGCGGCTCTGTTGGCTCAACCCACGCAAATCCCGGCGTCGAACGGGTCGACGGGAATCCTCGGTCCGCCCCGCTGCCGGACGTCGCAAACGAATGAGGTGCCGGACCCGTGAGTGGCGTACCCACGTTGAGTGGTATTCCAAGATCAACTGCGCTCAACCCGTCGTTCTTTGCCGATGAGCCGGTGTGTGGGCGCCGGTCAACAACGTCTTGACACGCGTCGCACGGCTGGGGATTCGCAAGACTCTGACCAGGATGGCCAGACTATTCACACCTGCGGCACAAACAAAGAATTCGTGCTCTTCGGGATGAAATTCTCCAGTGACGATCGGGAATACTCGCCGTGGGTACGGATAGCAGCTAATACTGTTGTCATGAGTCACTCTGAGAACCTGGTTGCTCACGGCCTGTTACCACATCGCGGATCAGCGGATGCATCCGCAATGGCCTGCTCTCCCACCTTCGCCACCCACCCCGACCCGGACGCTGCAAGGGTCCGGGGCCGGGCGAGCGCCAGCACGCGGCGAGCGACTTTCCGTGCGGCGCTGGTGGCCTGCCTGGTTCTTGCGGCCATGAGTACGCCGCAACAGGCCGGTGCCACCGTCGCCCGGACGTACCCCTTGCACACCGGGATCGTGTCGACCACCTTCTGGGTGGGAGAGATTTTCGACCCGAGCGCCGCGGACGGCAGTCAGATGTTCTCGACCTACGATGACGACTGGTTCGCGCACTTCGGAGGCTGCGACGGCGTCGTGGCTAACATCGCCTGCCAGACTGAACATCGGATCGGCGCAAATGGGTACTTCCCTCGTCACATGAAACCGAAGGAGAATCCGTTCTACTTGGACCTTCCATTCGATGACGTGAACGACTCGAAGGCATTCTCGCGGCGTGCGCAAGTAATTCCGTGGGCCAACGACCCTGGGTACGCGGGCCACGCGACCGACCCGGAATTTTCCTACATGAAGAACCGATGGGTACAGATCACCAAAGGTACGAAAACCTGCTACGGCCAGATCGAAGACGCCGGACCCGGGCGCTACAACGACGCCACGTACGTGTTCGGTAGCGCGGATGCAAGACCTCAGAATCGCGAATACAACAACGCGGGCATGGACGTGAGCCCCGCGCTGAACGGTTGCCTTGGCTTCGCGTCCCTTGACGGCGAGAACGACCGCGTGTCGTGGCGGTTCGTCGAGTCCGGTGCCGTTCCGAACGGGCCATGGCGGTGGGTGGTCACCTCCAGCGGTGTCAACAACCACTGACTACCGAGCGGCAGGAACAACGCTTGTCGCGCAGGGGCTGGGCCTGACTGAAACCCCGGTCGGCAACGGCTGCGGGCGCGACCCCAACCGGAGACTCGCGCCCACCCGTCGGTAGATCGGCTCAGCCGGGCGTCGAGTCCGCCTTGTCAGTACCGGCCTCGAGCGCGTCGCCCGCCGGCAACTCGTGGTGGCCGCCGAATTGCTGCCGCATGGCCGAGAGCACCTGGTTGGCGAAGTGGTCCTCGCCGCGCGAGGCGAACCGCTCGAACAGCGCCGAGGAGAGCACCGGCGCCGGCACCCCGATATCGACCGCGGCCTTGACGGTCCAGCGTCCCTCACCGGAATCCGAGACCCGCCCGGCCAGGCCCTCCATGGTCGGGTCGGCCTGCAACGCGGCCGCGGTGAGGTCCAGCAGCCAGGAGGACACCACCGACCCGCGGCGCCACAATTCGGCGACCTTGGCCGTGTCGATGTCGAATTGGTAGAACCGTGGCTCTTCCAGCGGCGCGATTTCCGCGGAATGGTCGTCGGTCTTGCTGCCGGCATCCGCGTTCGCCAAGACGTTCAATCCCTCGGCCAGCGCGGCCATGATGCCGTATTCGATACCGTTGTGCACCATTTTGACGAAATGCCCGGCGCCGGACGGCCCGCAATGCAGATAACCCTGTTCCTCGGGAGCCAGCGCGCCGGACCGGCCCGGGGTTCGCTCGGCCGTTCCCGGACCGGGTGCCAGCGTTTTGAGAATGGGCTCGATGGTGGCGACCGCGGTGTCGTCACCGCCGACCATCAGGCAATAGCCGCGCTCCAGCCCGAAAACGCCGCCGCTGGTGCCGGCGTCGACGTAATGAATACCTTTGTCCCGCAGCGCGGCCGCGCGCCGGACGTCATCGCGGTAATTGGAGTTGCCGCCGTCGATGATGATGTCGCCCTCGTCGAGCAGTTCGGCGAGCTGCTCCACCGTGGAACCCGTGATGCCGGCCGGGATCATCACCCACGCCGCGCGCGGCTTGGTCAGCTTCGCGACGAACTCCGGCAACGTCCGCGCCCCGGTGGCGCCGTCGGCCTCCAGCGCGGTGATCGAGGCCTCGTTGACGTCGTACACCACGCATTCGTGGCCGTCACCCATCAGCCGCCGCACGATGTTGGCGCCCATCCGGCCAAGACCGATCATCCCCAGTTGCATGTTGCATCTCCCCCAGGCTGGGCCGCGGAGCGCGGCCTTGTTGTCCCTCGCTGTATACCCCACCGCGCGCCCCGGGGCGCGGCCATCGCGGCCATCGCAGCCGCCGCCGGCAGGCGAGGCTCCCCGTGGTGGTGGTACTCGGCGCCGCTTTTCAGTACCAGGCGCCAGCATATGTCGGAGCCCAGACCTGAAAACCGGCGCCGAGTGGAACCGAAGCGGACGTCAATCGCGGCACCCTGTCGGTCCCTGCCAGCTGCCGGGTGTTGTTAGGCCCGGGCGCGCCGGACGCGCACAGCCGCAGGCCGGAGATACCGGCACAGCTCGTTCGATCCGCCCGGCGAGAACGTCCGCACATCTTGGGCGACGGGGGTGATCTCGTCCAGGAATCCTTCGTGGGCACCGAGCCCTGGGTCTTCGACGGTGCCGACGACGAAGACAATGACAAAGCGCGCCGACCGTCCATCGGGCTTGCGGCGCAACACCCTTCCCATCCGTTGGATCATCTGGCGACGGCTCCGGCTGGCGGCGAGGATGACGGCCAGGTCCGCGGCGGGCACGTCGACACCCTCGTCGAGGACCTGCGGCGCGGTGACGACCTGGAGCGCTCCCGCGGCGAATCGCGTCAACACCGCGCGGCGCTCGACCGCGTCGAGCTTGGAGTGAACGGCGGCGGACTGCACGCCACCGCGGCGGAGCCGGGCGGCCGCGCCCTCGGCCGCGGCAATGCTCTGGGTGAACGCTATCGCCCGGTCACAGCCGAGCAGGGCTGGGACCAGCCCGTCAAGGGCCTCGGACTTGGCCGGGCTCTCGGCCAGCAAGCGGCGCCGCTGCTGCATGGCGTGCAGGTAGGTGCGGGCGATCCCCGCTGAACCGGAATCGTCGCCGCCACGCGCCAGTCGCGCCACCGCCGCGAAGAACGCCCCCACGGGTTCGGCCGGGACGAGGCCGGATGCGATGAGCTTTGCCCGGGCCACCGACATCACGGCGGTGAGCTCGTCGTACTCTGCCCGTTCGATCGGCGAGAATTCCACCCCCAGCAGCGCCACCGCGAACGGCGCGACAACCCCGTCGCGGATGGCTCGGTGATAGCCCATCCGAAAGCAGGTCCCCCCGAAATACGGGTCGAGCCAGGTGAGATGCCCCTCGTCCGCCCGGGCATAGGTGGCGCTCAACCCGAGCCGGCGGGCGAAACCGTCCGCCAGCGCGACCCTGTTGCCGTCGGACCCGTACCGGTGACACTCGTCCGCGACCAGCAGCCCACCGGGTCGGCGGGGACGCAGATCGGCGTCGCGGGCGGAGTTCACCACGGCGACGACGACGTCGAAGCGGCCCAGATCGTCGCGCTGCCCCCCGCCGAGCCGACCGATCCGGGTGTGGGCCGACCCACGATGCACCAGCTCAGAGGTCCACTGGTCGAGCAGTTCGCGGGTCGGTACCAGCACCAGCACCTGGCCTCCGCGCGCGAGCTCTTCGGCCGCGGCGGCGATGCCGATCATCGTCTTGCCGGTGCCGGTGACCGCCTCGACAACGCCCCGGCCGCCTCGGCTGCGCCACGCGTCCAGCGCCTCGGCCTGCCACCCGTAGAGCGCGGGCACCCGGCCGGCGGCCGGAACTGGGGCCGAAGCGGTGGGCCGGACGGCGCGAGCCGTCTCGTGTCCGGAAGCGGCGGATGCCGGTGCGGCGTCAGCCGGCCACCACCGTGATGGGTTCTGGCCGTCGGCCCGAAACCGATGCGGGTGAGTGCTCAGAACCCGCTGCACGTCGGCCATGGTGATCGACACCCGACCGCGGGCGCGCAGCGCGTCACGGATCTGGACAACCGTGCGGCTCCCTGTCCCGACCGCGACGGCCACCTCGTCCAGCTCCGTCACAGCGGACCGGCCGGGCCGCCCCCGCCCGAGACATCGGCAGTCACGCCGCCCACCGATTCGGCGGCCGCACCGCCCGGCATGGCGGTGGAGAGGTCAGCATCGGAGGAGTCGTCCGCGGGTGGTTCGACCCCGTCGGAGAGGTCGACAATCACGTCGCTGACGGCGATCTCGGGCGAGTAGGCGGGGTCAAGGCGCTTCAGGTCCCATTCGTTGATCCAAGCCCTGACGTACTGACGCATGCGGTTGGACGGCAGCCGCTCAAGCCCCTCGACGTCGGGCGGGTTCCAGCCAAACGCGGCGGCGTGCACCTGCTTCAGCTTGGCGTAGGTGCGGTCGAGCTCGTCACGGTCGGGTGGCTGCAGGCGGATCTGGTCCCGTTCGATCACCCGCATCCCGGCTTCGGCCAGTCCGGCCAACAACTCGTGCTCGGTGGTGCCCTTGAGCCGTAACCGCTTTCCGATGAGTTCGAGGTCGTTCTTGCCGACGAGCACCTGAGCCTCGAAGTCGTCGACGGTGGTCAGCACCGCCCCGATCGGGGCATCTGGATCGTCGCGGTCGCCGCGGACCCACCGGGCCACCTCGGCGTAGGACTTGGCCCGCTGCAACAGCGAATACCGGCCGATCAGTTCGACCTCGTCGAGCAGCACGACCCAGCCGCGGTAGCCGGCGGCGGTGATCAGCCGGGACACGAACCGGAAACGCTGCACGGCGAGATCACGCTCTTTCGCGGACGCCAGCCGGTAGGTCGCGGCGGCACCGGCCTCCTTCAACCGGCGACGAAGGTCGGCGACGGGCAGGGGATCGCCGGCCCAGAAACGCACGATCCGGTCGGCGAATTCGGCGTCACCCCTGGCGTACTCGTACAGAAACAGGCTGGCCGCGAACCGGCTGTCGACGGGGACGTCGTCCGTATGCACCCACCGGTACAGCGCAGCGTATTCCGCCGAATCGGTGCGCAGACCGGTGGCGATCTCGTCGATCGCCGACCCGGTCTTGCCGGGAATGCGAGCGTCCGCGATGGCCGCGGCGAATACCTTGGCCGGGTCGTGCAGGGCGGTCTCCTTCGAGATGACCACCTTGGACACGACGAACCCGGCGCCCAATGCCAGGTGCGAAAGATATTCCAGGACATGGCTTTTCCCGGCCCCGAACCCGCCGCTGACGAGCATCCCGCCGGCCGGTTCGCCGCCGGGGGCGGAGTCGATCGCGCCGAGAAGCTGCGTGAAGCGGTCCTCCACGGCCGTCTGCTGCGAACCGAGCGCGGCCACCGCATCACGATTGGGTACCCCGGCCCGCAGCGCTTCCAGCGCCCGCCGGTTCGTCAGCGACGACGCCCCGTCCGCGGAAGCCCCGGTGATGTCGACGCCGTTCACTTCGACCCCACCCGGACCAACGAGGAGAACGGGTTGTCCCGGTTGCGATCGCGGACCTCGTCGTGGATGCGCAGCTTGAGTGCCTGGTAGGCGTCGACGCCGCGGTTGGCGTCGGTGGTGAATTCGGGTGCGGCCATCACCAGGACGCAGCAGTGCGAGAGCTCGTCGGTGTTGTCGACCAGCTGCCGAAGCATCTCGTACCCGTCGAGCAGGGCCGCCTTCGTGTAATAGAGCCCGTGACGTTCGTCGAGCTGCGGTCGCCGGGCGAACCCGAAGCGGCGCAGGTCGATCTCGAGCAGCAGACCGGCGCGGTCGTTGACCGACAACCAATAGGCCAGCGAGAACAACAACTGCCGGGCGTTATGGCGTCCGATGCGACGGAAGATCATCGCCGTGCGCAGCAGCGAGATCTGCCGCAGCTCGCCGCGCAGCCACTCCAGGACGGCGGTGTGCTCGGCCTCGGTCACCTGCCCCGTGCGCAACTGAGCCTGGCACAGGCGGAGCATGGCGACCCGGAACTCCCGCACCATCGCGTAGTCGTGGAACACGGCCCGCTGCAGTTGCCGGTTCACGTCCCGGTTCAGTTCACCCGGATCGACCTGATGGTGGCCGGCCACGGCCTCGACCGAGATGTCCTCATCCCCGTCGGGTGCCGGGAAGTCAACCGCGGCGTACGCGGCCCGGACCCGATGGGCGCCCAGCGCGTCCCAGTCGATCTGGCGGGCGACGTCGAAGAACACCTGATCCATCATGTGCACCCGCACGTCGACCGCGTCGACCCGGACGGTGGCGTACCCGCTCGCGGCGGCCCGCCCGCGCACGGTCTCGCTGAAGCGGTCAGCCTGCGCGGGGTCGGCCGCGACGACGAACTTCACCGCCGCACCGCCGTCGGCGATGTACGAATCGAGGTACTCGTCGGCCAGGAAGTCGGCGTACACGTCGCCGGCGATCACGTGCGTCCGCCGGTGAAGCTGATGCCGGCATAGACCTTCTCCTGGCCCGATCGGGTCACCGTCCGCAGTACTCCGGAGCCGCGGGTGAGCGCGCTCGCCGGTAGCTGGAGCTCCCGCCCGTCCTTGATGCGGGTGAGGCCGCTCTGGTCGAGCAGGTACAGGTCTCGGGCGAGTTCCTGACGGGTGTAGTCGCGGCCGGAGCCGGGCAGCACGGTGAGCACGGTGTAGATGTCCGCGAGCTTGACGGTCGCGCCAGGGTTGACTTGCCGGAGGGCCACCACCAGGTCGTAGGCGGCGGCCAGTGCCTCGAGGTACGCCTCCGGTTTGAACTTCGGAGGCTTGGCCTGCAACGCTTTCAAGGTCCGCACCAGCACCGAAGGACGGACGTTGCGGTCCTTGCGCTTGTCGATCAGCACGGCTGTGTCGGAGGGCGACACGGACACGATCGCCGGATAGCTCAAGATCCGGTCGTCGGACTCGAATGCGGACAGGCCCTGCTCCCCGGCGACCTCCAGCACCTCCGCGGTGTACGCACCGGAGGTGAAGTACTCCTGGTCGTCGAAGGTCCAGCGCTCCTGCATCTCGCGGGACGCGTCCGCGGCCAGGTCGGCCAGCCGGACCGCCGAGTCCAGCGACTGGCGCAGCGTCCGCAACTGACCGGAAGCCGCGGCGGCCTTCACCCGCTTGGCCTCGGTGAGCGCGGCGGCGGCAGCCCGCACCGCTCCGTCGGCGGCGCGCTCGATATCGTCGAGTGCCTGTTCCAAACTCTGGTCGCTCACCGTGTGTTCTCCCGCGGAGTTCACCTCACGGCCAGTGCCGGCCTGGAGGCGGGGACGAGGCTGACCCTGGTCCCGTGCCCGTCAGGGTAATGAGCGATCGTCGGCTCCTCGACCACCGACCGCCGCCTCGTCTGTGGTCGGGCGGCCGGGTCGGGGTCGGGTCCGGGGTCCGCGCCCCACTCGCCCCACTCGGCCAGGGCGAGCGCCTCGCCGCCGATCACCACGAAACGCCGGTCCGGCGCCGACCTCAGCTCCTCGAAACCACGCGGGACGCCGTGCACCCACGCCGCGATCTCATCAACGGTCATCGCCCGCCCGTGCGCGTGCAGCGCCCGCTCGGCGACGTCACCGGGCCGTCCGGTCATCGCCACGACGAGGCCGTCGCTGACCCGAACCGGTTGTCGGGCCAGCCAGCCCTCGACATGTTCGGCAACGATGCCCTCGATGCGCAGCTCCTTGGCGACATGGTCGACGGGCCGCACCCCGCCGTCCTCGTGGATCAGCCTGCGGGTCTGGCCGACCAGCCCCGCCGGGTCGACGGCGACCCAGTCCGAGTGCCCGTCGACCTCCCGGTACGGACCGGACATCCACAGCAACAGCCGTGACCTGGAGTCGGGCAGCGCAGGGAGCCCCAGAGAGGCCAACGTCTCGTCCGCGGCCGTGCGCGGCGACGCGGCGCCGAGCCGCCCGGAGACCGCCACCACGAGTTCGCGGACCGCGGTCGGCGGGTCGTTCAGGGCGGCGTTGACACGTTGGGCGGCCCGCGTGGCGAGCCGGTTGACCCGGTCGGCGCTGATGCCGAGGGCGTCCGCCAGTTCCGGCCGCGTGACAGGGGGTCCGAGCGGCAGCACCCCGTTCTCGAACACGCCGCGGTCGCGCTCGTCACCTGCGGCGGCCAACGCCTCCGCGAAGACCGTGAGGCGCCGATCCGGCTCGCCGGTCGGCGAGGCGAGCACCCGACGCGCGGCCGCGGCCACCTCGGGAGGCCCTGCGGCGCACAGGTTCTGCAGGAGCCCGCGCAGCTGACCATCTTTCGTCGCGTCGTAGGCGAGCACCGTGGCGATGTCGTCCGGGGTCGGATGGGGGGTCGGACTGGGGGTCGGACTGGGGGTCGGATTGGCGACGCTCGGGACGGCCTGCCCCTTCGCAGCAACATCCAGTGCCGCTCCGACCGCGGCGCCGATCAGCTGCACCACCCGCCTCGGCCCGAAGCCCGGCCAAGAACGGATCTGGCCGATGGTGAAGCCGCCGAGCGGGGCCGCTTCGGTCGCGTGTTTCGCGAGCAGCACCCGCACCGGAGAGGGCCACGATCGCGCCGTCGCGCCGGAATCGCAGCTCGCGAGTGCCGGGACCACGGCATCGAGCCGATGCGGCTCCAGGGTCTCGATCGTGTGCGGGGTGACGCCGCCCTCGATCGCTGTCCGGATTGCTTCTCGCGCCTCCGGATCGACGGGCAGCGGAGACGATGCGAGCTGCCGCGGGAGGATCGCGGTGGGCTGCCCTGGCACGGCCAGCAACGCGGCGAGCCGGAGCCGCGCCTGCACCGGCAGTGCGTCGGGGAACGCGAACACGTCCCAGAACACCGACTCCGAGGTCTGCTTCAACGACTCCTCCAACGCGACGGCGATCTGCTGGCACGGTATCCAAACCCCCACGCCCGATGACGCACCGCCTCGGCGCGGCGGCGAATCACTCCGGATGTTGCTGCCATGGCGCCGCCGCCCGCCTCGCTGTGCATTGAAGGGCCCGGGCGGCGAGGCGCGACGCGCCGCCGCCTGTGCCCGACTCGCCACCACTCAGCGCCACTTTTCTGATCTCGGCGCCGACATATGACGGAGCCCAGACCGCAAAACCGGCGCCTAGTTGCGGCGGAGGCGCGGGAAGCCTGCGCCGTGACGGTCCCGCGCGAACGTCCCACGGCAGCCCGGATCTGGCGGAGCTCGGCAGAACACTGCGACGGCGCGGTCCGACGCGTGCTCGACGGACCGTCGGGTGGCGACGTCTGCGGCTGCCCCGTCCAACCTCGGGTCTCGCTGCGCAGGTCGCTCTGCTCAGGAACTGATAGCTCAACCTCGAGACTCACCACGACGCTATCGACAGTGCGGGTTTATTCGCCTTAGGGCGCTTTATAGCAGTCAGATAAGGCCCGATAAAGCAGCTCAGATGGTGACGAGTGTGGCGGTCGGATCCAGGGCGTGCAGATCGTCCGGATCGCTCGTGACGATGGTCAGTCCTGACCGCCGTGCGAACCGGGCTCATGAGCGCGACTCAGCGCCGGTTTTGTGGTCTCGGCTCCAACATATGTTGGAGCCCAGTCGACAAAACCGGCGCCGAGTGGAAGGGATACCCCGAAAACCGGCGCCGGGACGGCCGCGCGCCAACCCGCAGCAGGTCACCGAGCCGTCAGCTCAAGCCCGCGCGGACCCGGGGTGGTGGCTGCGCGGTTTCGCCGGGTGTCGGGGCGCACAGGAGGGGTGTCAGCGCGCAAAGGACAGCGCCCGGGTCACTCCTTCTGCGTCGAATCTGTCGGGGTCGAACTCGGCGGCGGTGTCGAGTCCCAGCCACTCCAGCCTGTCGTCGTGCTCCTCGTCCTCGGGGTCGTTCAGAACCTCCACGAGCTCGGCGTAGCCGTAGATGCCGCCGCAATCGTCCGGAGGTGCGGCGCGGCGCCCACCGGTACACCGCGGATAGACCGCCGTCCCCTCGCGGTCGAGCACCTTCTCCACCAGGATGTCGTGTTCCCAATCGTCGCCGAAGTCGTAGGTGTAGCGCAGCTTGCTCTTTGCCGCGGGGGCGACCTGCTCCAACGTCACCGACCCTTCCGAGCGTTGACCCAGGTCGGCGTCGGGGGTCCCGAAACGGCCGTAGGGCGTTTCGAAGGCGTGCAGGTGACTGTCATCCCAGCCGAACGCGATCTGGATGACGGTGTGCAGCCGGGCGAGGCTGATGTCGGCGGGCACTTCCAGGCGCCGCCAGATCGGCGGCTCCGCGCCGCGCAACCCCACCTTGATCTGATATATCGGCGCCGAGCGGTCGGACTTCTTACGCTTGGCCGGCAGGGCGGGCACCGCTGTGCGGCCGCGCGCCCCCCGCGCCCTTCCGGCACCGCGCGGGCCGCCCACGCCCCTTGCCAGCTGCGCGAGCGTCTGCAGAGCCGCGAGCCGGACCCGGCCGCCGTCATCCTCGTCTCCGTGCGGTTCCGCGGGTTTGCTGGGCGCCGGCAAGGCGTTCATCCGGGCCCGAACCAGTAGCGCCAGGGCCGGGTAGACCGGGCCGTCCTCATCGTCTCCCGCGGCATCAATTTCCTCAGCGGTGAGAACGCTGTCGTGCACCGCCCGCGCATCCAGGGCCATCTCGACCTGCCAGCGGAACTCGGCCGGATCCAGCGCCTCCGTCGTGATCTCGAAGCCGTCGGCAGCACCGGTGGCCCGCATCAGCTCAAGCGCCTGTGGCAGCTGGTCCAGGCCGAACATGAGGATGGAATCGGCGGCACCGCAATCCAGATGGTCCACGCTGATCACGACGGCATGCGAGCGCCCGGCCCGATGAACTGAGCAGACCAGCATCGACCCCGTGCCCCGCGTGTCGCTCATCCGCAAACAGTCGGCGACCGTCACCGGCTCGGCCAGTTCGGCCGCCCAGCCCGGCCGGCGGACACCGGCGTCAACAAGCCGCCCGGCGGCCGCCGATGCCTCCTTGCCGGCCCGGTCTTCGGCGACCGAACCGATCGCCAGCAGCATCGCAACTGCCTCCGAGCTGGCTCGAGCCTCGAGCTCCGGGATGATCCCGCCGATCAGCGCCTCCTCAAAACCCTCACCGGCGCGTGCGCCGATCGACATCCACGTCGCGCCAACGAGTTCCGCGTCGAGCGGGTCCTCGTCCAGGTTCGCGGCCGCCGCGATCACTTCATCGATCAGCAGCCGCGGGTCGTAGCTCTCACCCGAGCAGGACGGGCAATCGCATGTATCGGGTGCGCTCAACGCGAAGGGCGGGGCCGAGCGCCGGGCGGGCTTGTTCTTCCGCTTGCCCTTACGGCCGCGGCTCACAGGACTCATGCGCTCAGTTTGCCCACTCAACCGGCTCACCTCGCGCACCCCAGCGGGGCGTGTCGGCAACATTGGGTCGGCAGCTGGTCTACTCGCCGCGCCGACGAACGCTCGAGTTCCGGGCGCCGTACTTGTGGTCTCGGGCGGCACTTTTCGAATCAGCGAGTGTCGATCATCTGACGGAGCACGAACTTGATGGCGGCAACGTCCTCTGGCGGCAGTCGCGTGGAATGGAGACGCCGGAGGCGTTCACGGCTGACGGACTTGAGTTGGTCGCACATGGCAAACGTCGGGCGCTCCAGCGCGGTGACCTGGGGGTGGAACGGCAGCTGGCGATCGGTGGTCGTGCACGGCACGACGAACGCCAGCCGGTTGGGGAGCTGGCAGGCGAAGGCGGTGCCCACCACGATCGCCGGGCGCAGACCGGCTTGCTCCAGCCCAACCTGCGGGTCGAAGTCGGCCCACCACACCTCCCACGGCGCAATGTCGCGGGTCACTCCCGCACCGCGACATCGACCTCGGCCAGCTGCGCGCTCTCGGCCAGGTACGAGTCGGCGGCGTGCGGGTCTGCGGCGAGCCGGGCGAGGGCAACACGGGAGAGGTGTTCGAACAACACCACCCGGAGTGCCTCGTCCAGGCTGACGCCGCCCAGTTCGGTCGCCGCGATCCTGGCCAGCGCATCCCTGTTCTCAGCCGTCACTCGCATACTGGTCTGCATACGCCAAGCATACGGCGCCGGGGACGCGTGCATCGAGGGAGGCGCCGGCAATCCCACTCGGCGCCATTTTCATGGACCCGCCGCCACCATACGTCGGAGCCGGGACCCGAAACCCGGCGCTGAGTACAAGGACGCTGGCGTCGACCGTGTCCTGGGTTCGCTGATCGGGACGGAGCAATCTTCAGATCCCGGGATTGGAATACCCACAACGCAGGGTCCGACTATCCCATCGCGGTATGCTGTCGGTATGGCGGACACGACCCAGATCACCGTGCGCATTCCCTCCGAACTGGTCGCCTGGATCGATGGCGAAGTTGCCGCCGGCCGGGCTGCCAGTAGAGCCTCCGCCATCAGTCGGATCGCCCGCCGAGCCCAACGCAAGCAACAGGCCGAGCGGGACATGGCCCGCCTGCTGTCGTCCCGGCCGGAGCCACCGGACCCCGACGAGGAAAGCCGGCTGGAATGGATGCGCAGTAGACAGAACTGGCCGGACATGGGCGAACCGGCAAGGGTGCTCTACCCGGAGCGATTCCAGCAGCACGACGACATCCTGCACATGCGGGCGACTGCCTGGGATCACGGCTACGAAGCCGCGCTCGCCGCGGCCGACGATGAGCACCGGCCGCCGAACCCCTACATCAAGACCGCTGACGCGTCGCCGTCTACGGCCGGCTGATGCGGCCCATTCACCTGGCCCGGCTCGATGAGACAAGACCTGCGCTCATTCTCACCCGCGCCGCGGCTGCAAACCGGTCGTCGTCGATCACGGTCGCCGGAATCACCTCCCCGGTTCGTGGACTACCCACCGAGGTACCGGTCGACGAGGCCAATGGTCTGAGTCACGGCTCGGTGGTCAACCTGGACGATGTACAGACGATCCCGGCGTACCACCTCGGCGATCTGGTCGGATACCTGTATGACCACCAGGAGTCAGCCCTGCACGCCGCCATCGTGGCCGCTTTCGACCTGGATGACGAGACAGACTGACATCGACAGCGGTCCCAGTTGACCATCGGCTGGTGACGCTGCGTATTCCCGCCGCCAGTGCTCGGCATCGCCGGCAATGGGCTCAAGTCGATGCATTGGTAGACAATCGCTTTCGACGCCTCCGCCGGTGCGGCTGTCATCTCGCCTTATCACGCGAGATTGATTGGCTGCGTGGAACTCTGACACCTCAATGGGGTCGGTCAACCCAGGGGTCTTCCCGGCGCCAGAGTGTGGGCAGGTGGAGGCTGACGTCCTGCCGGTCGGCGAGGTCGCGCAGCACCCGGAGGGTGACGTCGAGGTCGTCGCCTGCGTACGGCAGGGCGCGCAGGGGCTGGTCGAGCGGCCGGAAGAAGTCGTCCCAATGGGTGAGGACGACCCGACGTGCCCCGACCGCCTGCACCGTCTGGGCCCAGTAATTGCGGATGTAGCGCTCGTCCAGGACGCCGAGCTGGCCGACTCCGAGGTAGGCGACATCGGCGCTGTGGCCGTTGAGCGCGCCGGACACGTAGCCGGCGCTGCCCTGGAGCAGGGCGGTGCGTCCGGTGGTGTGTTCGACAAGGATCGACCAGGCGTCGCCGCACTTGTAGGCCGCGGCCTTGACCGGTGGCACGACGGGCTCGGTGATGCGGCCCGGGTAGCGGTCCGGCGGGCAGTGCTGAGATTCGACAAACGTGAGCGTGAGGCCGCCGTAGGACACTGGCTCCCCCGGGGTGACGACATGGATGCGGTCGTCGCCGAGCCCGGCACCGCGGCCGACGTTGGCCGCGGACTCGCCTCCGACGAGCACCGCACCGGTGCGGTTCGCGACGGCGGCGCTGTCCATGACGTGGTCGAAGTGAGTGTGCACGGGCAGCACGGCATCCAGCCGGCGTCCTGTGTTCGCGCCGTTGAGCCCCAGCCGGGTGAGGGCCGAGTCGATGCGGGTGGGATTGGGCGCCAGCTTGCCGAATGCGACCTTGCGCAGGGAGGGCCGGGAGAAGAAGCCGTCAGTCATCACGGCGCTGTCACCGTCATCGAGCAGCAAAGTGGAGACGCCGAGGAACGTGACGGCGAGGTCTCCTGTGGCGGCCGGCACGTCGAACAGGGTGCCGTACGAACTCAGGTCGGGGCGGCCGAGTTTGAGGCGCATGGCGGGACGGTATCGCTCGATCAACCGTCCTGCTGTGGCTGGCAGGGGGACTGTTGTGGAGGGATCAGGTGAGCCGTTGTCCCAAAGTCAGAACCACCTACAGGACCAAGCGGTAGATCCCAACAGCATCGCCAATTCAGGAGGTCGGCGGCGGTTTCGGCGTAGACAGATTCGCCGCGGTCGGTATCGGTCCACCGCAACAGATTCGCCGCGGTCGGTATCGGTCCACCGCA
>Ga0208478_1000387_pt1 | contig 15763 bp, 14 predicted proteins | sample NGESurdeep072012_5_FD_184462 | JGI IMG/M metagenome (GOLD analysis project Ga0208478, IMG submission 184462) | Arctic peat soil microbial communities from Barrow, Alaska - NGEE Surface sample 415-2 deep-072012 (SPAdes) | ecosystem: Environmental > Terrestrial > Soil > Wetlands > Peat ...
ACGTTACTCTTTGCGCCGCGTAAGTCCATTAGATTCCGTGAATCTCATAACCCAAAGGTCGGTGGTTCAAATCCACCCCCCGCAACCAAAACAACTCCTGCTCTATCAGCCAGTTCGAGACGATTCCGCAGGCCCGGCGGCGGCCTCGTCGGCTCCTTTTAGCTCCCATTAGCGGCAATCGTTCTTTCGGGGGCAATTCCTTCAAAGAGAATTCCTACCACCAAGCTATTCGCCGCACGTTTGTGCTGCGAGACGGCCTGTGTGTAGATGTTCATCGTGCTCTGGATGGTCGAGTGCCGCAGCAGTTCTTGCTGGACCTTAATGTCGGTGCCAGCGCTTCGCAGCATCGTCGAGTACGAATGACGAAACGTGTGCCAACCGATTTTCCCAATACCAGCCCGTTGCGCTGCAGGCCTCAGATGGCGCTGCAAGATGTCCTGCTGTGCCCATGGTCGTCCAATTCGATTGGCAAAAACCCAGTCCTCCGGATCCGTGTGCAAACTACGCTCCCGCAGTTTCTGCAGTGGCTCGGCAAGCTGGGGATCGATAGGAAGCGGCTTGCGGGAGGCTTCGGTTTTGGTCTCGCCCGCTCTGCCGTTGACCACTCCCCTTCGTATCAGAACGGTGAGGTCGGCCCAATTGAAGTCGCCCCACTGCAAGCCCATGATTTCGCTTGCGCGAAGGCCAAGACAGGCCGCAACCAGAACCATCGTGCGGTATGGCTCGGCTAGCTGGATGAGCAGGCGACGAATTTCCTCATCAGTTAGGATCCACGGTATCGACCGACGACCCCCACGCTGCCGCACCAAGTCAATGGGGTTGCGGTCCGTCAACTCCCATCTTCGAGCGTGTTCATAAATAACGTGAAAGAGGCCTCGCAGATTGACTTTGGTTTTTGGCGCCAGCGATAACGACCGCAACCACTGTTCGACTTCAAACGGCTTGACCTGTTCCAGCAAATGGTTTCCCCATCGAGGACAAATCCAGCGCCTCAGGGTTGACGAATGGGATTGTTGTGTTGAGTGCCGCCGCTCCGGCAATTCGTGTTCAATGTAGCGATCAACCAGGGTGCGGACGGTAATGGGTCTTCCGAACCGATGGCCTAAGTTCAGGCGGAGCCGAAACAGTTCGATGGCTTGTAACGCGTCGCTCCTTGTGGGGTACTGGGCCACTGTACCGATGGTCCTCGATCGACGGTAGCGTTGACCCTCTGCTGTTGTTTCGTAAAAGCGAAACTGCCACACGTCTTCACTCAGCCTGTGGCTCCTCTTGGTTAAACATCCGTACTGAAATCTACGTCGCTTCATCTTTTTTCCTCTCTGCCCTGACGGGCGCGGGCGGAGAAAAGTCTATTTGAGAACTTGGATCTGCTGGGCTGGATGAAACCAGTAAACGGTCATTCTCAGGGAGCTTCGTCGAATGTAAGAGATTGACCGGACGGGCCTTCCGCGGGTGCTCTTTGGGTCCAGTACCCAAGGTCAGACGCGTTTGAAACCGTTGAGACATATTCTGGCCCGGTCAAGGGGGCAATCGCACGCTCCCGAACGCTCCAGCACATCAGTTGAGCCACGTGCGTTTGGGGAGGCCACCCACTGGTATTGTTTCACTTCCAATGATTAATTTGCGGATGCTTCTGTATCTTATCGACGCGCAGGGATCGCGACGTACGACACTCACAGGCGAACTCAATAGTGCCCAAATTGACCACTCCGGCACGATGCCGACAGCTGCTACCAAACGTTGCTTCCTCTGCGCCGGTTGTTGCCAAACCCGTGCGCGCTCGGCAGGAATCTCCGCGCATTGTCATTGGCAAACTTCCCACAAGAAGACTTCCGGGGAGTCAGGGGTTGCACTTCTACGAGTAGGGCGTTTTACGTCAAGTGGCGGTCCCAATGCGGTTGCGGATGCCGGCCGACTCCCGAGGAACATATTCCATCCGGTTCGGATAGGGTGCGAGTTGCCCTGTTCACACTCGCTATCGCAGAACGTCCCTCGCCCAGCGGGAATTCGCAGACTGAGAGGTTCAAGGCGGTGTCCCGAAGGTTATGCCGGGGCAAATGGGTTAACGAGTGAAAGCCCCAGGCGACTCAGCCTTGGAGATCAGAAGTTCTCCAATAACCACACGTTGGAAGGATCAGTTGTCGCTGAGAAGAAGGCCAAGCGGTGACCGTCCGGGGACGGCACTCCAGCCCAAAACTTCACCGGTCCGTTTTCCGAGACCGTTTCTATCGTGCCGTTGAAATGTATCCTCAAAAGTGCCCAGGCACCTGAGCGTCGAGTATTCACAACATTCCTGGATGCCCCCACCCAGAGACTTTTGCCATCCGCGGCCCAGTCGACGCCACCAATCTCTCCCCAACCCGGCACCAACACGACTTTCTCTGTGTTGTCGCCTATGGAAAATATGCGAATGTTGGGCTGCTTGTTTCGTCCCCGTGCAGCCGTTGCAAGGTACTTGCCATCCGGCGACAAGCTCCAGCTAACAAAAACCTCGCCCGTCATCCCCGCGATCTTCGCTGCCGAAATCTCAGCGCTTGCCCCGGTCATCGGATCAAAACTGACGAACCTCTGCTGGTTAGGTTCGCTCGGGGTGTAGACGCACAGTGTGGAAGGACGGCGAGCGCACTGCTGATTCCATATCCACGGACCTTCAAGGACGACTTGGGGTGTGCCTCCTGAGAGGGGCACTCGCATGATTCGGACAGTTTGCGATAACTCCACACGTTTAGGCACGACCAGATAGAGCAGCGCAGTATTATCTGGGCTTAACCGAGGTATCGAGAGGTCATATAATCCCCCAACCATGAGCTCGGGCTGAGTCTGATCGATTGACTGTTTGAAGATATGCCATGGGCCGTCGCGATCCGACGTGAAAATTACAGTCTTGCTGTCCGGCGTCCACGAGTATGGGTAGTCTTGCCTCTCGTCGAGTGTCAGCCGTTGCGGGGTGCTTAGCCGCTTGCCACCGTCTCTCAATTCCGCAACGTACACATCGCGTTGGGGAATGAGTCGTCTTACTGCAAGGACCCTTCCGTCACTTGTCGAGCTCAGCTCGGTTACCTCGCCTCTGTCACTCGTGATCCGCGTACCGGAGCCGGGCGCCGCTGCAGCCTGTGGGCCGAGGTCGACGCTCCACAGGTTGACGTCGCTTTGATTGGGTACCGGTTCCTCGAGCGAATAGATCAACTGCTTATCATGCGGCCAACCCAGAACTCGGCCAAGGAGCGGCTCCGATAATGCAACTCGAACTTCTCGGGTGGTTACATCGGCAATTTCGACATTGGTCTTGTCTCTGCGGAAATATTGAGCGGTCGTTCGGACATAGGCAATCCGTTTTCCGTCAGGAGCCCATGCCACAGGGCCGAATCCGTCCTCCCCGCCCGTGCTACCCGTGAGTCTTTCTGGATGGCCGCCGTCCACCTGCATCAGCCAAATTTCTCCGGATTCGATCCTTCCCCGCAAAAAAGCGATCTTTGAACCATCGGGCGATACCCGTGCCGAGAAGCCATCGTCCGCGAGCTTTCGCGGAGTCCCGCCAAGGACTGATATCACCCAAAGGCTCGGTGGTTTGGAGGGATCCTCAAGCCAGGAGACCACCATGTGGACGCTGTCCGGAAACCAACTCTCAGCAAGTGCCTCAAATCCTTTTGGCAGGGGTACAGGATGTGTCTCACCGCTCGACACCTGCCGCAGATAGAAACCCGTTCTATCGGTGTAAGCCAGGTACTTGCCGTCGGACGAAATCACCGAGCTGGTGACGGGTGTATCGTCCGGGTTGGCGGTTAAGCGCCGCTCGGTGAAGGAGGACTGAGCTGTGGCCGCGTGCCCAAATACAACGCGGCTCGCCAACATGCCCAATCGAGTGCGAGACAGGTAGCTGTCCTCGTCTGACAGGCTGATCAGCGATGCTACGACAGCGACGGCAACTACGGCGACTGTCGCCGTTAACTTCCAGTGCCGCTGAACCAAGGGCGGTCGGGGAATGACGGGGATGGGCCCGGGTGCTGCGATCGGGTCAGCAGCACGTAAGGCGCTGTCGCCATTATTGCCATTCACCCACTCCACAGGAACCATGAAGCGGTACCCCAACTTGGGCAACGTTTCGACGAATCTGGGATGCTCGGCTGAGTCTTCCAGTGCTTGGCGCAGCTTCTTCACGGCAGTGTTCACGCCGAGATCGAAGTCAACGAAGGTGTCGTTGGGCCAAAGGGCCTGACGCAGTTCCTCGCGGGTAACGACCTTTCCCTCAGCCTCCAGCAACAGGCGCAACACTTGGAAAGGCTGGCCCTGGATCGGCACCCGCGCGCCGGAGCGGAACAGACCCCCGCTGCTCAGATGGACACTATATCGATCAAACCGAGCATCCCTCGGAGCTGAAGTGGAGGTCGCCATCTGAAACTCAGTCAAGTTGTTCAGAAGTGTAGCGCAGTTTTCGCCCGGGTAGAGGTGAATTCTCCAGTTCACTACAGCCGCTAACCTCCGACGAATCAGCCGTTTGTCTGTTCACCCCACAGTCCATGCGGCAATCCAGCCGCAATCTATTGAGCCCAACTGCGAGCAGTGCGATGGTGCAGCCACACGGGGTGAGAATCGCCAGACCGGCGGAACTCAAATACACCCCCCAAAGTTGAGGAGCGACCATGAAACGCATTCTGTGCCTTGCAGCCGCAACCATCGCGATCTGCCTGTCGACCAATGCAACCTATGCCCAAAGCGAGAGCCTCAAGCTTCGTTTCTACGTACCGTTTGCCTTCACCGTCGAGAACACGACATTTTCGGCGGGTCAATATGAAGTGACCGAACCTGCGCACTTGATCCTTGAGTTGCGCAACGTCGGGAACCAGGCCTCGGCTTTCGAGCACGCGCAGCCGGCCCGTTCAAAGAAGGAAGCCGACGGCCGGGTGCGACTCGTCTTCCACCGCTACGGTGACGAGTATTTTCTGGCTGCCGTTTCCGATGGGTCGTGGGCGTCAACCTACGACATGCGAACGTCGAAAGAAAAAGAGCGGCTCGCCGGTACCAGCCCGAGACCGCAACTGAAGATCGTCAGCGTTCTCTCCAACGGCGCCGTTGTTACCTCCGACATCGGTCGAAAGTAATGACCATTGCAGCCTCTGTCCCACAAGCGTTGTCGAGGCTCGAACGGAAGAAATTCCAGCAACTCGGAACCAATGCACCAGATTCCGGAAACCATCAACCTTGCTCAGACCTTAAGGAGGTCACTATGAAAAACCTGCCGATTTCGAGGACATTGACGGCCGCAATTCCCATGATGGTCGTTTGCGTCGTACTGGCTTTAGGTGCTTCTGCCGTGGCACAGGAACCGATCCAAGGATCTTGGATCTTCACATTAACCCCTGGGCCGGGAGGCCCGGCACCGTTTTCCGCGGTGGCGTCTTTCGCGGCCGGTGGCGTTTTCGTCGCGACCGGTGAAGATGACCGGGTGAATCCCGTCTCGGAACTCCATGGTAGCTGGAAGAGAATCGCAGGGAACCGCTACGGTTCGACTACATATATGTTCGCTTTTGATCCGACCGGCCATGCTGTTGGGCTGCTCAAAACTAACCAAGTTTTCCAGCTTACGAGCCGGAATGAACTTGTAGGGATTGCAAATCTGAGCTCGTGCGATTTGCATGGCGAGAATTGCACGCCGCTTCCCGGCGTCTCGACGGTCACCGGCAAGAGGATGATTGTTGAAGACTTCCCAACTCCGTGAGAAAACAGCAAGACAAACGCGGCGGGCGTCTCCGCCGTCTGTGCCGGATGCGGAGTGCCTGCCGATAAGAGTTGTTTATTAGATGGCGGTAGGAGTAGCCGAGATGGGGATCTATCGTGCGGCGATGCAACCGGCCCATAAGGCCGGCGCAAGGGCCTCGGAATAGTGTCGCGCATCTCTGTGTTGTTAGTGAACGATAAATCCCCATTTAGTACGTAATCCAGACAAAGGCTCGCAACCGTCCTGCGCCCTAGTGTTTACTGATTTCCAATGGGCGACTTTCCACTTGGACGAATAGTCGCCTATGGTGAGAAGTGACGGGCCGCCTGAAGCTCCCTCCGGCGTTCCGCTTTGGTGGCATTTTCATCTTATGCGTCAATTTGTGGCGATATTTTCATCTCATGGGGGCCCCGATTCTCATGTTATGGGGGCAAAGTCAACCTAAGTCGCTGTTTTTACAGCCCCGCCATTCTCACGTTATGCGTAAACCCACAAGAAAAAATGTGGGTGAACGCATGAGATGAGAATGGGACCCCATAAGGTGAGAATGCGGACCCCATGAGATGAGAATAAGACCTGTGGCTCGCCACAACTCTGTACATTCGCAGAATCAACGATTTGGTTGCTTTCCAAGGAAATGAACTAATACTGGCTCACCGCTGGGACAAAGTGGAAATCCCGGCTAAGGTATTTTTTCCGCCAAGCTGAGCAATCCAGAACAGGCCCGGCAAGGACAACTTGGATAAGCTGATAAAGGCAGTTCCTTGCTTCCCTTCGTGTCGAGCATGATGACGCGGCGGCGCTGGGTCCTCAGTACAGCCGCGATCGCAGTGAAAGGAACCAGTATGAGACCAGCAAAATACCTAATCCTGATTGGCCTGACGATGTTTGTGACAGCCGCTGTCGTTCCAGCCTCGGCGCAATCACAAAATATCCAGGCCCGCATATCGGGCGGTGGCGGCAACGGCAAGTGCACCTTTGAAGTCGAAGTGCAGGGCTCTGCGGAAGTGCAGATTCGTGGCAATGAAGGTAATTTGCGGACGCTCTCGGGCAGCCCGGCCCAGTGGCGGCGACTCGATTGCAACCAGCCGTTGCCGGGCAATCCATCCAATTTCAAATTCAGCGGTGTCGATGGGCGCGGCCGCCAGGGCTTGTCAGCCGACCCAAACAGCAACAATGGCGTCGCCGTGATCCGCATCGACAACACAACTGGCGGAAACGAAGGCTACACCGGAGACATCACCTGGAATGGTGGCAACAACGGCAATGGTGAATGGGGCTACGGAAGCAATAATGACAACGGGAGTTACGGCAACGGGAATAACAACTGGAACGGCCAGGCGCAAAACATCCGTGCCCGCATTTCAGGTGGAGGCGGTTCGGGCAAGTGCACCTTCGAAGTTGTAGTGAGCGGTCCAGCCGCCGAAGTCCGGATACGCGGCGACCAGGGAAATCTGCGAGCCTCAGGCGGCCCGGCACAGTGGCGTCGTCTTGATTGCAATCAGCCCTTGCCGCGACAGCCGGCGAACTTCCGTTTTTCGGGAGTAGATGGCCATGGCCAGCAAAGCCTGGTGCAGGAACCAGGCGCAAACAACGGAGTCGCTGTAATCCGAATTGACAACGGAAATCGCCGCAACGAAGGCTACACCGGCGACGTTACCTGGAATGGTGGCGGCAACAACAGCTGGGGAAATTATCCTGACAATTCAGGTACTGGCGGAGGCAACTGGGACAACGGTGGAATTAACTCAGCCGTTCAAGCTTGCCAGGATACGGTCGTGTCCCGGGTGCGGAATGATCATCGTAAGACGCAAGATATACAGTTCCTGCCCGATTCTGTCCGGGCGTCGCGACGTTCAAACGACCTCGCTAGCCTCGAGGGTAACGGCGTGTACCGATCAAGCAACGGCAGGCCTCGTCGCTTCACCTTCAACTGCCTCTACGACGTTCGCAGCGGGCAGGTAAGAGAGTCCGCCTACCAGCAACAGTAGCCTTCTCTCAGAACATTAGACTCGGGTGTCGAAGAACGTCCGTAGCAACCGCCCGAACTCGGCGGAATGTTCCATTGCGGCGTAATGGCCGAGTGCCTCGCCAGAACGTTGCACGTCCGCAGAATCAATGACTTGGAGGCGCGCCTATGCGGCGCGCTTTTCGCTATGATTCCCTGATGTTTGCGCGCCTTCGACATCTACTCGGCTGGGTCATCTCCCTCTTTCGCTCCCGAGAAGAATCCCTCCTGGAGATCGTAATCTTTCCTGCGTCAAAATAGGGTAGCTGCATCTCACGCCCACAATCTGGCAGGTATACCAATAAGGAACCGTGTTTCGTATAGGCGACATTCTGGCGGCGAGAGCGTCCAGCTTGATAATTCCCTCCCGAAAACTAACAATCGCCGCCAGCGGGTGAGTCTGAGCGATTGAGAAATGAAAGCTGCAGCAGGTTGGACGACCAACCTTTGCCTTGGCCGCAGCTAACCCCGAAACCTTTCACGGAGCTAGCGCTCTACGCGACCTTGATGGGAGCTTTGGCTTCGAGAGCCTTTTCGCCCCGAACATTAACCTTGATCTGCTTGGGCTTGGCTTCAGCCTTCTTGGGGAGGCTGATCTTCAGCACGCCCTTGTCATAGTCGGCGCTCACTTGTCCCGGATCGACGGAACCGGGCAGCGTGAACGAGCGGGTGAAGCTTCCGTAGTACCGCTCTCCGGCACCTATCACACCAACTGGCGGCCAGTTGTATGAGAAGATCGCTGTTCCGTTTTGGTGGCATTTTCATCTTATGGGTCAATTTGTGGCGATATTTTCATCTCATGGAATCCACGATTCTCACCTTATGGGGACACGGTCAATCTAAGTCGCTGTTTTTACAGCCCCGCCATTCTCACGTTATGCGTAAACCCACAGAAGAAAATTCGAAGAGATGACAAAGATGATGTGAAAGAAAGAAGAATGAGAAAAAAAAAGAGGGGGGCGTTTGAAATGAAACTGGCATTCGTTTAAGTGAAACTGAGAACGCTAATGAAGGGAAACCGGGGTGAATTCACTTCTACGAGTAGGGCGTTATACGGCCAGATGAAAAGGATTCGTAAAACACTGGCCAACTTCTTGGGAGTAATCTCTGGAGACCGCTTCCGGGATAACTTCTGGTGAGTCAGCCACTCGGTCGGGCTGCTAGGGACGCTCGAATCTGGGCTAGAAAAAAGTTTCAGATCCTGGAGTTTAACATTCCAGCAGTTGACACACCTCCCCTTACGTTGATATCAATCCAAGCCAAATAGATTGGACTCTTACCGCAGGAAACGTCCATCGCGAAGGAGAATTCCGCAATGTTCACACCAAAAGGCAAATTCGCCTGGTACGAACTGATGACGAGCGACACTCAAGCGGCCGGCAAATTCTATTCAGACGTGGTCGGCTGGACGACCAAGGAAGTACCAGCAACCGGCGGCCCCGCGTACAGCACCTTCAATATCGGGGATGTGGGCATGGCCGGAATGTTGCACCTCACCGGACACACTGCCTGGATTGGCTACATCGTGGTGGATGATGTTGACGCTCATATCGAGAAGGTCGTCGCCGCCGGCGGCAAGCTGTGGAAACCCGCGACCGATGTTCCCGGCATGCTTCGCTTCGCGGTGATGTCTGACCCGCAGGGCGCGGCCATTGCGATCTTCACTCCCAACTCCGAGATGCCCTCGCCGCAACGCCCCGCGCCTCCGACCCCGGGGACTATCGGGTGGCATGAGCTTTACACGACTGATCTGGAGGCCGGGTTTGGTTTCTACAACGAGCTCTTTGGCTGGACCAAGGTCACCAACATGGATATGGGGCCCATGGGCATCTATCGCATTTTCGACGAGGGTGACCACAAGGAGATGGGCGATGGCGGCATGATGGATAAGGCCCCCAACATCCCTGTGTCGTGCTGGAGTTTCTATTTCAACGTCGAATCCATTGGAGCAGCCGTGGAACGCGTGAAGGCCGGCGGCAGCAAAGTCTTAAACGGTCCGATGCAGGTACCGGGCGGCGCCTGGATCATCAATGGCCAGGACCCACAGGGAGCCATGTTCTCGCTGGTCAGTAACAAAGAATAACCAAGCTGTTCGATCAGCGCTTGTCCGCAGACCGGCATGTCGTGTGTTTTGCGATCCCGGCATGCGGCATTCCCTTTGTCCCCTGTGCTCGAGGATTTCCGCTTGGCGTGTCTGCTCATTCCAGCCGCCTCCACCGCGGCTGGCCAAGAGCCTATGCCTACACCCAGATGCGTCGGGCGTTATGCGGCCAAGTGGATGAGTGACGTTTCACAAAGGGTAGGTTTTGCAACGTCTCGAAAGGGTTCCTTTGTGCGACCGCTTTCGGGGAAGATTGGCGTGCAAGCTGGAATGCCTGGACGTGACCCAAAGCGGACCTGACGCGTCGGCGCAGTCCGTCGGGCGAGTCGCGCGATTAAGCGGGAACGTACGTCAACCTAATCACGTCCTCGCCAATTAGATCGCTGGTCACAAGGCGGAGCGGCGGTCGGGAGCCGGCGAAGAATGGCTTGCCGCGACCAAGCACGACGGGGTGGAGGTAGAGTCGATACTCATCAATAAGACCAAGGTCGGTTAGGCTTCCTGCCAAGTTTGGTCCGGCAACTTCAATCTCCCCAACGAGCTGAGCCTTCAGCCCATGTATCACCGCCTCGATGTCATCCTCGACAAGTGTGGCGTTGGGCCCGACCGACTTCAACGAGCGCGACACGACCCACTTCGGTTGGTTCCGCCACGCCGCCGCGAAGTCGTGTTCCTCCGCGCCCCACTCCGGACGGTCTTCGTCCCAATAACGCATTACCTCGTACATGCGGCGACCGTACACACTGCCCGTCAGGTCGCGCACTTGCTCTATGAAGTGACGAAAGAGCGCCGGGCTTGGCCTAAATTCCAGATGGTCGACGTAGCCATCCAAGGACTGGTTCATTCCATAGACGAGCTTTGCCATGGTACAAAATCTCCACCCCAGGTTCTTCAGAATAGCTTGAGCCGACGTTCCGCAGAAATGAGGTTGGACACGATCTGCGCGCCGCATTGTCAGTGTAACCAATAACCCGAGGTTCGCTTTTGGGCTGGGAACCGCCGGATGCCTTTTGAGGAAGCTGCCGTTCGCTGTTGCCCAAGTCGAAAATCGCAGATCTCTGTCTCAACAAAACATGGCTGCGATTTCGGCTCGGACGACGGGGCTGGGCGGCGAACACGCGCAACCCGTATGGCATTAGGTTCGGTATAGAACCACTTTGACTGCGTAGCGTTTTGCCGCCCAGTTGACGGTTTGTTCGCCTACGCGTGGAAGTGTGACGGACCTGCGCTTTCGGTGCGCACATCCGCGCGTAGGGCGTTTTACGTCAAGTTGGCGTGCCGTGCCGTCACCGGACGCTGACCGGCTTCTCGGGGGTAATCTCCAACGTGCCGATTTCTTGCCAATCTCCACGGAAGTCTCATTGATAAGTCATTTGCTGGCAAGAGAACTGAGCAGAATGACGTGTTCTGCCTTTTCATGGAACCACCCAGGCGAATGCCAGTGAGGGCCAATTCACGGCCATTTCACAGTAAGGGAATAGATCTCTTGCGTTCCGACGTCGCGAGTCAGCACGGGTGAGCCATCCGGCGCGACATTGACCTGAGTACCACCTATCTGCACCGAGTCCACCACCCGACGAACGTCCTTCAGGCTCGCAATGGTTTCTATGTGACGGTCGGCGAATCTCAGGCGCTGCACCTTGGGGTCCTGGCCTCCAGTCGTAAACGTCAGAGATTTGCCATCCGGCGAAACTGCCCAATTCACAAAGTCGCCCGCGATCAAATCGCTCCATTTCTGGGTCTTCAAATCAAAGGTTACCAATTTCCTTTCACCCTGGGTACCAGCCACTATCGTGTCCTGGGTGATCCACTGGCCACCGAGCTTTCCCTCGGAGGAAGGTACCACGGATATCTTCCCGGTTCGGAAGTCGAAAATCCTTAGCTCCAAGGTGTACTTATCGCCGGGATGCATGCCCTCGATTAATCCTGTGGTGATCAGCGAATTCTGGTCAGGGGAGAAGTGCGCGGCGCTGGTTAGCGTGCTAATCAGTTGCGGCGGTCCGCCGTCCATGTCGATTACATAGGTCTGATAGCAGCAACTCGCGAAGGCAACTTTAGTTCCGTCCGAGGAAATGAATGGCCAAGCCACTTCCATGGGAGGGTAGGTCAACTGCCTGCGTTCGCTTCCATCGCAGCGGCTGCGCCAAAGGGTATGGTCCGGGTAGGAAACGTAAGCAACCCATTGCCCATCCTTCGAAAAGCTCGGACTTATCGCCGAAATTCCAGAGAGGAACGGCACAAATTGCCGGGACTTCACGTCATAGCGAATCAGTTCCCCTCGGCGCTTGGTGCCTATGGCAAATATCTGCATGCCGTCACGGCTCGGCGTTGCACCGGCATAGGCCAGCGGCCCGTTGGTGAGTCGAATAGGTTGTGTTGACCGATGGAAAATCCCAGTTTGCATCGGTAGCGCCCAAAGATCTGAGCCGCGCCCATGCTCGACTGAATAAACGAAATATTTCCCATCCGAACTCCACGCACCGGAACCCAAACTCTCGTCATGGTTGGCTTTCAGGATGGTGCGGAGACCGGTGCCGTCTGTCGCGACTTCGAGCAATGAGTCAGTTCTATTGGCAACCATCCTGAAGGCGATTCGCTTTCCATCTGGCGAAACGCTAGGGTCCCAAATGGTGCCTTCAACCGATACCAGCTTCTGCGGGTTGGAGCCGTCTTTGTCGGCAACAAACAAGTCCGTCCCTTCACCGAAAGTGATGCGACCATCGGGGAGAACCCCAGCACCCCACATTTCTAAATTGCCGAGACGGCGCGGCTCTCCTGCCGGGAGCGGGATAGACCATAGGGGGTACGATGTATCCGTATTGCCACCGACCAAAGCGAGTAATGCGGAACCATCGGGTACTAGTCCGGCGAGCTGGGGATTCACGAGTCTGGTGTCAACGAGGGCAGTGCGTCCGCCAGTGATGGAGACCTGTGCTATCTTCCAACTCGCGGTCGGCCCTTCGTTGAAATAAACCCGTGATCCATCACTCACCAACCTGCCTGCCTTTGGTTCGCCATCGTCGGTGAGCTGTTCCACAGCTTCGACGACGGGAACCGCAGGCGGACGGCTCCACCATAAAAGCAGACCCGCGGCGATCGCGCCCATGACCGCCGCAATCGCGATCCATTTCCACGTTCGGTCAGATGACGGCATGGTTGCGATCACCGTTTCACGAGCTGCAACCTGCCCATTCGACGCGCCTGCCGTTCCAAATTCGCCTGCACTTGGATGTACTGGCACGGGAGTGGTCGATTCTGGCGAAGTCGCAGAAACCGCTGCTTCCTCCTGCTTCGGGACCAGAACCAGGGGCGTACTTGGAGCTGCGGAGGGTCTTGTGGGTTCAGCGATGTCTACGGTTACTTCTGCCAGGAAGCGGTAGCCTCGGCGAGGCAAGGTCTCGATGTACCGTGGAGTCTCGGCATCGTCGCCCAAAGCTGTGCGCAGCTTCTTGACGGCAATATTCAGCCCGTTGTCGAAGTCCACAAAGGTGTCGGCCGCCCAAAGCTTACGCTGCATTTCTTCCCGCGTCACGACCTCACCGGGGCGCTCCAGTAAGAGAGCAAGAACCTGAAAGGGCTGCTCCTGCAGCCGGATCTTGGCTCCGTTGCGGCGCAGCTCTCCTGTCCGCATGTCGAGCTCGAATTGCCCGAAGCAATGTACCGACCCGCGATCGGATGCCTTATCCATGAATTAGTTTCTTCGGTGGTTGGGCTGACAGTTTACACCGGAAAGCGACCCGACGAAAAACCGTCTTGGGATTCAGCAACTTAACAGTAAAGGTGAAGTACAGACCCAGTACAGGCGCAATTCATTGATCGGGCGCTACATCGCGTTCAGAGTGTGACCCACATCGAGGCCGATCGCCGAAACGGAGGTGAGCAAGCAGCCTTCGCAAATGCGCATCGACAAGCAATCGATTGACTACCAGAGGAGGTTCTATGGATTCGCACATCAACGTTCGGAGTATCCCAAGAAGGCGTGTCTCGCTGCTCTTACTCGTTGTCGCGTTGACAACAACTCTAGTGGCAGCGAACCCTGGAATCGCTCCGCCCAATTCCATGCCTCACGGCGCGTCGTACGCCCGTTGGGGCGCAGCATGGTGGCAATGGGTCTTCTCTTTGCACGCAAACATTCCACCCAACCCGTTGCTGACAGTAGGTGCCGTGGATTGCAGCTATGGACAGGCTGGTAAAGTCTGGTTCCTCGCCGGAGCGCTTTCCTCGGGGAGTATCAGCCGAAGCTGCCAGGTACCTACCGGCACATGGCTCTTCCTGCCGGTATTGAATGCTTGGTCGGACAATGTTGCGGTTTCACCGCCAGTCCCGATAAAGACACTCAAGCAACAGGCCGCTTACTATGCCGACGCTAGTGAACTCCACGCCAGCGTCGATGGAGTGCCGGTACAGAACCTGTTCGCGTATCGCGCTGCATATGCGCCGTTTGGCTACACCGTTCCGGACCAGGACAACATGCTTCAATACTTCGGCGCTGACGTACCAGGAAAGGATTGGCCGACGACCTTCGTCTTCCCCGCGGCGTCGGATGGATATTGGCTAATGCTGGAGCCGCTTCCCCCAGGTTTTCATTCCATCAATTTTGGGGGGACAGCAAAAAACACAGGCTTCCAGATCGACATCACCTACACCATCACCGTGGTGCCGAAGGGCCACTACTAACGAGTGAGGCAACAGCCTGGTGCCCAGGTTCGCCGAAGGTTGACGCGAACCTGGGCACCACGAAAGCGTGAACGATAGAAAGGAATCGCACATGGCCACGGCAGCCTATCAGACTTTATCGAAGCCACAGAAGAACGTTCTGGTCGAACGCTGGTTCTTCACTGGTATGGCGCTGGCGATGCTTGCCGTAGCCGTCGCCGGATTCCTTCCCTCGATCGTGCATACCGCCGGACGACGCGCGCCGATTTCACCCTTGGCCGCGGCACATGGGATTCTCTACTTCGCATGGCTCATCATCTTTCTGGTTCAGAGCAGGCTGATCGCGACCGGGCATGTCGCGCTTCACCGGCGGGTCGGAGTCGCCGCAGCCTTTGTCCTGGCGATGATGATCCCAGTTGGGTATGCAACGACTGCCGCCATGGTGCGCCGCGGCTTCGATCTCAGCGGCGATCTTAGAATCGATCACGACCCGCTGTTTGAATCCATATTTACGTTCGGTAGCCTGCTCGTGTTCACCGTGCTGGCGATAGCCGCCATCGCATACCGGCGCCAGCCAGACATCCACAAACGCCTGATGCTGTTTGCAAACATCGCGTTAATGGCTGCCCCCCTCGCACACTTCATAGGTCATACTCCCCGGCTCGCGGCGATGCCAGGAGTAATCATCATGGTACCCATCTCGGTTTTTCTCATTGCCGCTGTTGCCCGAGACTATTGGCTGACGAGGAAGGTGCGTCCTCTGACCTTGGGATTGGCGATTGCGATGTTCCTCTCCGGGCCGCTTGAAGCAAATGTTTTCGGTCCAAGCGCAGCATGGCACCGGATTGCGAGCTGGCTCGTTCGATAGCTGCCGCAAACGACGGGCCCGCCCATCCAAAAGAAGGTCAACCACCCGGGCCTTCGCCACCGGCCGCACGAAAATTGACCACCTTTGTATCGCAGTTGGTGAAAGATCACCTCACGTAAGCTGGCCTAATTGAGGCGAGTTCTTCGCGCCGGACAGTTATTCCTCAGTCTCGGACGGCTTTGATTGGATGTGCAAACCGGACTCTCGACGATCGCGGACCAGAAGTCAGCTTCGAGGAAGTCTGCCCGGACAGTCGCAGAGTTTCCTCTCAAGCGCCGGGCGACATAACAGTTGGCTGCGTTTCGGGATTCGTACCGACAAATTCCTATGGGTGCAGGAATCCACTCGGTCGTATTGTTTGAATGTTAAGTCGAGTGAGGAGCACGGGTGTACAAAAAGCTGAACTCAACGAGA